>Ga0164241_10001876_pt1 | contig 24268 bp, 20 predicted proteins | sample OricomyardsoilBY_FD_108780 | JGI IMG/M metagenome (GOLD analysis project Ga0164241, IMG submission 108780) | Backyard soil microbial communities from Emeryville, California, USA - Original compost - Back yard soil (BY) | ecosystem: Environmental > Terrestrial > Soil > Unclassified | place: USA... | reverse complement strand
GCCGCGCCGCTGCGCGAACTGCTCACCGCTTCGCAGACCTTGCGCGCCTCGACGCAGGCTTTCGACCCAGCTCATTCCCGGCGCGAGTTCACTTGCCTGGTTACCGAAGTGGGCATGATCCAGTTCATTCCGGCGCTGATGCGCCGGCTGGAACAGTCGGGACCAGGTTTGTCGCTACGAGCCCGGCAACTGGATTCGCGTCCGGTGGAGCCACGGCTGGAGGCCGGCGAGGCCGATGTGGCGGTGGGCTACTTCCCCGAGGCGGCGTCCAGTCTGCGCCGGCAGCGCCTCTATGCAGACGGCTATCTGAGCGCCGTACGCCGCGATCATCCGCGCGGCCAGACCCTGGCTACCGCGGCGGGTTTCTGGGCCGAGCGGCATGTACTGATGGCCACGCCGGGAGCGGGGCGTGCGGCCAACCGCCAGATCGAACAGATTCTCGCCGCGCGCCTCGCGCCCACGCAGGTGCAGGTGCGCGTGCCGAGTTTCCTGGCCGGTGCCTTCGTTGCCAGCTGCACCGATGCGGTGGCCACGCTGCCCGCGCGCCTGGCGCGGCTTCTGGCGCCAAATCTGCAACTGCGTCTTTTCGCGCCTCCTTTCGAGGCCACGCCCATCCAGATCGATCAGTTCTGGCACCAGCGCGTGCCAGGATGAGGGCCACCGCTGGCTGCGGACGACGATCTTTGAATTGATGGCAGCGCCGGAACGAGGCACGAGGCGCAATGTGCGCCGAAAGCGGCGGCTCGGCTAATATCCAAAGGCAGTCCCAGCCCGTGAACCAGCGATCGCCAGAATGACGACCACAATCACCGTGCACATGGCCTCGAGCCTCGACGGCTACATCGCCCGCAGGGATGGCGGCGTGGACTGGCTCGAAACCGCCGATGATTTCCCGGACGGCGAAACCATGGATCCCGCCTATGTCGCGGAGTTTCTCAACAGCATCGACTGCTATGTGATGGGGTCGCACACCTACGAGCTGGCGCTGTCATTCGAGGCGAAGGGCATGGGATGGGTATATGGAGACAAACCCACCTACGTGCTCACGCGACGCGAGCTTCCGAAGACCAGGCCGTCCGTGCAGTTCCATGCGGGCGACCTGCGCCAGTTCTTCGACGAGCAGCTGCGGCCTCGCTACGCCAGCATCTGGGTGGTGGGTGGAGGGGCAGTGTGCGGAGAGTGCCTGCGCCTGGGACTGGCCGATGAGGTCCGCTATTCCATCATGCCGGTAGTGCTGGGCGACGGAATCCCGTTCTTCCAGGGTCTCGATCGCGACGTGGCACTGCACCTGAAAGAGGTCAAGGCTTACAAGAGCGGTATGGTCGCGCTGCGGTACCGCGTCAATCGCCCTTGATCCGGCCCAGCACTTCGGCGAAGGCCGGTTGGTTCAGAAGCGGATCGTCGGTCACGTTCATTTTCAGATTCATGAGGATCAGGTTGCTTTCCTCCGGCTCGTGAGCCTTCGCCCTGCTGGCGGCTTCCTCCAGCCAGCGCAGGGTCTGCGCGTGATCTCCCAGGCCCAGATGAGCCATCGCCCAGTCACCAGCCCCGGGCTGCGCGCCCCTTTTGACGGCGGGCTCGATCCTTTTGAACAGGCGCTCGGCATCCCTCTGCCGGCCTGCGCGCCCATAGATGTAGGTCCACTCCGGCAGAAACGCGAACATCAAATTGTCCCCAGCCATCTGTTCCGCTATCTCGAGCTGCCTGGCGGCGGCCACCGGATTGCCGCGCCTGAGTTCCAACATCGCCATCCAGTCCCGGGCAACGAGATTGGTCGGTTGGGCCTGAATCGTGTTTTCGAGCACTTCGATCGCCGCGCCATGCTGGCCCGCATAACAAAGTTGTGCCGCATAGGGGACAGCGTAGGAATCATCGGGTCTCGGCGGTCGGGAATCCCGGATCAAGGCCACGGCCTCGTCCTGCCGTCCCATCCAGGCAAGCAGGAATCCATGCAGTATTGGCGCGTCCGGATCGTTCGATGACGCATGGGATGCACGTGCCAGAATCTTCTCGGCTTCGTTCCATCGCCACCGCGCAATCGCCGGCACGGCGAGGGCCGTACCGACCCAGGGCACCTCGGGGTCGAGGTCGAGGGCCTGCTTCGCATACTGTTGCGAGAGCGCTTCGAACTGTGCGCGGTTCTCCCGGGGCGCAGCATCCGCGCGGGCAGTATTGATGAGCCGGCCCGCGTAGAGGAAGCTTGCGTAGGCATACGCACAGGCGAACTTGGGATCAATGGCGATCGCCCGTTCCACCAAAGACGCAGCTACCAAAGTTTCTCCCGTATCCGCTGCCGAACGGGACTGCATGTATAGCGCATGGGCTTCCGGCGAATGGGTAGGCACCTTGGCCATCCTGGCATGATCTTCCGGCAGCAGCCGGGCCTGGAGCGCCGTGGCCACATTCGTCGCGATGTCGGCTTCGATCCTGAACACATCGCCAAAGGGTTGCTCATAGGTCTCTGACCACAGGTTTCGCTGGGTTTCGGCGTCCACGAGCTGGGTTGAAACCCGCACACGGCCTCCAGCGAACCGGACGCTGCCAACCATGATGCTTGCGACCTGCAGTTCGCGCCCGATTTCGGGAATCGTCTTCGTCAACGGCACGAATTTCATCACTGCGGCGCGCGAGACCACGCTTAGCGAGCGGACCTTGCTGAGTTGATCCACGATCTCCTGGTGCAGGCCGGTTGAAAAATAGGCATCGTCCGGCTGGGGACTCAGATTTTCGAACGGAAGGACGGCAATCGACACCGTCTGCGCCGCCACTTCTCCCTGCCACAGGCGTTTGCGAACGGACCGGCCGGCCATGTCTGCGCCGAAGGACATCGCTGGCGTGTCCCGTTCACGCCACGTGACCGGTGCGACGAAGCGATAGCCCCGCCCCGCGATCGTGACGATGAACCTGGGGTCTCCCCGGGTATCGCCGAGGGCCCGCCGAAGGGCCGTGATGCACTGGTTGAGATTGTTCTCTTCGACGATCGTGTCTGGCCAGACGGCCTGCATCAGCATTTCCTTGCGCAGCAGGTCGCCCGGGTGCTCGAGCATGAACAGCAAGGTCTGGAAGGCGCGGGAGGTCAGTGGCACCGGCTCCCCGTCGGGGTTGAGCAGGACGTGCTGCCTGGGGTCGAGCCGGAAGCCGAGAAACTCGCACGCTCGCGGATTTGCCGCTGAGTCCATGAGCCTGATCCTGATGCGGCCTTCATGCCGCCGCGGGGAGGCACAATCAACCACAACAGATCAATCCATACAACCGGTTTTCAGAACGATTTCAGATCAGGTTTCAAAACGTTTCAGGCCGCTCCCCAAGAGTTTCAAAAGCGTCGGCGCAATTCTGTAGCCCGAGCCGCCACCACCAACGGTGACGGACAGGCCTACCAAGATCAGGAGACTCACTATGAAGCGCCCCATGAACCAGTCCCTCGCCGTCCTCAGTCTCGTTGCAGCCTGCGCCATGGCTTCCATGCAAGTGGTCGCAGCGCCATCCGGCTCGAGAGGCGAACCCAGCATCCGGATCGACACGCACCGATTGGACCTGACAAAGCGCGACACCGTGGCCCGGCTGTATGCCCGCATCCAGTCCGACGCCCGCAAGGTCTGCCGGGACTCCAGGTCGTCGTCTGACAGCAAGCCCCTGAGCTCCTTCGAACGCTGCTACAACGCCACGGTCGAGAATGCGGTGCAGAGCGTTCACGTTCCGCTGCTCACGGCGGTGCATCAGGAGGCGACCCGCACCAGCATCGTGGCCGAGGCGAAGAAATAGCCGTCGGCTCAAAGCGCAATAATGAAAAAGCCGGCCCGACCTTGCGGATCGAGCCGGCTTGTCAATTGAACGCTATCGCAAAAAGGTTTGTCAGGCGGCCGAGTTCGGCCAGGTGAAATCGGGACGCAGGCCACTATAGACCGGCCTTCCGTCCTTCGGAGAAGGATAGCCCTTGGTCTCGTCCCAGAAGGCGTGGTAGGTGGCCTTCGGGAAAGCCGCATCGTCGTAGCCCATGACATTGGGCACGGCCACGCGGATGCGCTTCTGCTTGTCATCGAGCATCAGCACCGCTCCACAATCGGAGCAGAGGCAGATTTCCAGAGGACCGTTTGGATTGTCCTTGTTGAAGGGTACGCGCTTGATCTTCTCGGGATGATCGACCTTCACGTCGTTGTAGTTGAAGAAGGCCACGTGAGTCGTTTGCTGACCCGTCACCGTCTTGCAGACATTGCAGTGGCATTCGTGGTTGTCGATGGGATTCGACGCCGTAACGTGAACGTGAGCGCAGCCGCCTTGGTAAGTCGCCATCTCGATCTCCTCCCCTCAATCCATCGGTTTGACAGGGCCGTTATGATGCACCCAAAGGCCGGGGGCTGCTAGGATTCGCGAAAAGAGGGGGGCACATGCCATCGATCCGCCGTATTGCCGCGCTGGCCGCCGCGTCCTTCGCCACGGCTGCCATGGCGCACCACAGTTTTGCCCCGCACTTCGACATCAAGAAGCCGGTCAGCATTTCCGGCAAGGTTACGGAATTCGAAGCGCGTAACCCGCACAGCTATCTGCACATCGCGGCCGTCGACGAGAACGGCCGCACGCAGCAATACATCTGCGAATCGCACGGCTACACCCAGCTCAGCCGCAACGGCATCACGCCGGCCATGCTGAAGGCCGGCACCCAGGTGCGCATCGAAGGGTCGCAATCCCGCAATGACGCGCATCGGTGTTTCTTCACCGACGTCTACTTTGCTGACGGTCGCAAGGTGAACGTGAATGGGCGCAAGGATACGGCGGCGCCACAGCTCGCTGTGCGCCACGACATCACCGGCACCTGGCTGCTCGCGCCCATGCCCAATCGCAGCACCAGTGGCCCGCAGCCCATGATCGAGTCCATGACAGCCGCGGGCAAAGCTGCCGTCGCCCGATACAATCCGTTCAAGGACGACCCGGTATTCCGCTGCGATCCGGTCGCGGTGCGCCGCGTGTGGGGCGCGCCAGGCACGCCACTGTCGATCACCCGCGAAAAGGATCGCGTGATCCTGCGTCACGAGTGGATGGACGTGCAGCGCATCGTCTACCTCAACCAGCGCGAACACCCGAAGGACGGCAAGCGCACTTCGCTCGGCCATTCAATCGGACACTTCGACGGCGACACGCTGGTGATCGAAACCGGCAACTACTCGGCCGGCGTGTTGAACCAGTACGTGGAAACGCCCGGACAGCCCACGCGTGGACTGCTGCATTCGGCAGCGCTGACGACGGTGGAGCGCGTGCATCTGGACGCGGCGCGTCAGCGGCTGGTGGTCGAGTTCGATCTGAAGGATCCGGGTTTCTTCACCCGCGATTTCGATCATTCGATGCTCGAGTATGCGCCATCGGACCTGAAGCTCGAGCCGTTCAACTGCTCACGCGAAGGCGTGGACGGCGCGATCAAGAAGTAGCCAGCGCTTCGGCTACCGAATCCCGTGCTTTCAGCACGGCACTGAATGCGACAGCGCGGCAGTGGGCGCCGTCGCGCATGCTGGCGCGCTTGCCCGATATCGATCGCTCATGCCATCTTCGATCCCCACTGAAATCGGGGGAATCTTTCATGTCACGTACGCGTGAATCGCTGTGCTGTCTGTCGCCTGTCGCCGCCGCGGTGGCGCTGGCTCTCATGTCGCCGTCGTCCTTCGCCCAGTCGGCGCCAGCCGCCAAGGCGGACGAACTGGGAGAAGTCGTGGTCACCGCACGCTTCCGCGAGGAGAACCTGCAGTCCACGCCGCTGGCGATCTCGGCTTTTTCCGAGGAGGATCTCGCATCGCGCAGCATCACCAATGTCAGCGATCTCGGCGGCACGGTGCCCAATGCCTTCGTTCGCCAGTCGGTCAGCAATTTCGGTCCGACGCAGACCATCGGCATGCGCGGCCTGATCCAGGGCGACTACGCCTATTCCTTCGAGCCGGCCGTGGGCGTCTACATCGATGACATCTATCACGGCACGCTCACCGGTGCGACGATGGACCTGCTGGACCTCGAACGCGTGGAGGTGCTGCGTGGTCCGCAGGGCACGCTGTTCGGCATCAATACCATGGGCGGCGCCGTGCGGCTGATTTCAAAGAAGCCCAGCGCCGATCCGGGTGGCTCGCTGGATGTCACCTATGGTTCGCGCGATCGCCTCGACGTGAAAGGTGTCGCCAATTTCGCACTGGTGGACGACAAGCTGTTTGCGCGCGCCTCCGGCATTGCACGCCGGCAGGATGGCTACGGCCAGCACCTGGACTACACCTGCGAAATGGTGCGGCGAGGCACGCCCCAGCTGGCCGGCATCGGTGATGGCCGGGGTGCTGGCGGCGTCGCGGTGACGCCCGGCAGCGCGGCGGACATTTCCTTCCCGCAAACGCTGGATCCGCGCGAAGGTTGTTCGCTCGGCAGCCTGGGCGGTTCGCAATCCGTCGGTGGGCGCCTGCAGCTGCGCTATCTCGCCAGCGATGTGCTCGAGTTCAACGTCAGCGGCGACTACTCGAGCCAGATTTCCGATCCGCCGGTGGAGGTGCAGCTGAACGCGCGCAATGACACCGGCTATGCCGCCACCATCCTCAATCGGTACGGCCTCGGCATCACGGCCATGGAACGAAACATGGTCTCGCCCGACCGGTACACGAACTTCGCCACCTTCGGCAATGTCGTCGATGGCACCTCTTATGATTCCGACGTGCGCCTGCATGCCTGGGGAGTCTCGGGCACGGGTGACTACGACATGCCGGATCACAAGATGCACCTGAAGCTGATCACCGGCTATCGCACCTACGACACCACCTGGATCAACGACAGCGACCTGACGCCCTTCGAACTACTGCAGACACCCAGCCTGCAGGAGCACCGGCAGTACCAGGCCGAACTGCAGCTCACGGGCCTTTCGTTCAACGACCGCTTCGACTGGACGCTGGGCGCCTTTTACTACAATGCCCACAGCCGCTCCTATTACCTGGCGAACTTCGTCACCTTCAACCTGAAGTTCACCGCCGATGATCTGTACACCACCGAGAACCGTTCGGCTTTCGTGCATGGCAACTACAAGATCACCGACCGGCTGGCATTCTCGGCGGGCCTGCGGTATTCGGATGAATCGAAGACCAACTGGTTCCGCCACTACGGTCCCGGCCAGTACGTGGGACCTTCGCCGCTGGGGTTTGGCGGCGACCACCTGAGCTACAAGGTGGGCCTGGACTATCAGGCCACCGACAACCTCTTCCTCTACACATCGGTGTCGGACGGCTTCACGTCGGCGGGCGTCACGCCGCGCATCTTCACACCTGAACAGCTGCAGCCGCTGGATGGCGAAGAGGTGACCAACTACGAAGTCGGCGCCAAGCTCGAACTGCTCGACAAGAAGCTGCGCATCAACTCGGCGGTGTTCTACATGGATTACGCCAAGCGCCTGTCGCAGGTCACCGGGCGCGAATGCGCATTGATCAACAATGGCGTCGACCCCGGACAGCCGGTGTTCGGACTCGGCGCCACCGATCCATGTCCGGCCGGCACGCCTTCGGGCGATCTGCCGCTGTCCGCGGGCACGGCCCGCAACGGCACGAGCTGGTTCTACTACACCCAGGCGCCCGGCAAGGTGAAGGGTTTCGAAACGGAGATTTCACTGTTTCCGGTCAACGACCTGATGCTCAGCCTCGCCGCCGGCTACAACGAGTTCAAGGGTGACCAGAAAGACACGACCAAGGTGAACTACCGCGATCCTTCCGCGGTGCTGCAGCCGAAGTGGAACCTCAACGCGGGCGCCCAGTACGCGTTCACATTCGGCAACGGGGGACGGCTCACGCCGCGCCTGGACTGGTCCTTCCAGTCCTACCGTACCAACGGCACGGTCAGCTTGCCGCAACGCGATCCGGATGACATCAATGGCGGGTATGGCCTGCTCAACGCGCGCCTGAGCTATGAGCCCGAAGGCGGCGAATGGCAGATCGCGCTGGCGGGGCTGAACGTGCTGGACAAGTTCTACTGGCAGCAGGTCGGTGCGGCCACGCTGCGTAGCGGCTTGCCCTCGACAGGACGCGTCGGAACGCCGGGACGGCCGCGTGAGTGGTCGCTCACGGTGTCGAAGAAGTTCAACTAGCAGAGCGGGCACCTACGCACAATCGGCGTGGGGCTCGGTGTCTGTCAGTTGGGCAATTCGATTACGGCTATGCCGTTGGGTTTGCCCGGTTCGCTGCCCCAGGAGAAGGCGAGGCGCTTGCCATCCGGCGACCACACCGGATGGTTGCCGTTGAACGCGTAGTCCGTCAGCTGCGTCAGCCCGGAGCCATCGCGGTTCACGATGAAGATGGCGAGGTGGTCGTCCGGACTGCCGCGAGTGGATTCGAAGGCGATGCGCCTGCCATCAGGCGACCAGTTCGGTGTACGTCCGGAAGCCGGATTTGCTTCCAGCGCTCGTGCCGTACCAGAGGCATCGATCAGCCAGATCTGGTTGTCATTCTGATTGTAGCCCTGGCCATGGTTCGGCTGGCCGGCAAAGGCCACCCATTTGCCATCGGGTGAGACGCTGGACATGCCCGTCAGTACTTCCGACTCACGGGTGATCGGCGTGGCAGCGCCGGTGGCTATGTCGACTCGATAGAGAGCGCTGCGCCCGTTGTCCGTGACTGCAAGACTCTTTCCATCAGGATATAGAGCGGGATAGGCGGGGATGAGGATGCCCTTCAACGGCACTTTGCGAGCCTCGCTGCCGTCATCGCGCATGGTCCAGATCGCGCCGCCCACCATGAAGGCCACACGCCCCGCGGCCCCCGTGTTCGCCCGCGTTACAGGCGCGTCGGTTTGCGGATACAGCGGCGTCACGTCTCCGCCCGCAACGGGCACCTGAACCAGGGACCAGTTCCTGCCTTCAATGGTGCCGCGATCGAAGATGATGCGCAGCCCATCCGAGGTGAAGGCGGGCCAGTAGTCTATGTTGCTGCCGGGCGAAGTGGTGATCACACGATGAGGCGTGATCTTCACGGTCCAGTTGCGCACGACAGGCGATGCGACAAGCCGGGCAGCCAGCAACGCGTTGGCGGCCTGCTCGGTGATGCGCGGTGCGACCATTTCGCGGCCTGCAAAGCTGACCACCATGTCCTTCGCCGCACCGTCCGCACCCGGCCTGAACGTGAATTTCAGAGGACGATCGCCGGGACTGAAGCGATCAGCCGCTTCCGCGAAGATTTCCATCTTCTGGGCCGTGCCCACCGTATTGAAGAAGTACCGGGACTCCTCGCGGTAAAAGCGGACGGCGGACTGCGGGTTGGGTTGGTAATAGCCCGCATACTTGTCGAACTGCGCCGGATCCAGCGCAAAGCGCGTTTGCGCAGTCGGCGCGGCCGCTTCTTGCGCACTGGTCATCGCGGCTACCAGCCATAGCGCACCTGCCAGTGCCGCATGCGCAGGCTTACGCACGGTCACCCTCGACGCGCTGTCTGAACACGCGATAGGCGAGGGCCGACACCGCAAACAGCACGATTGTGCGCATCGCCATCAGGGTGAGTGTTGCGGCGGCATTGATCTGGTCATTTTCGAAGACAGCTTGCAACACCGAACCGCGAATGCCGCCCGATGCGCCACTTTCCGCCGTCGGGAATTGGACATGGACCCCAAAGGGGCCGCAAACCAGCGCAATCATGGCCAGTCCCACCCACACCCAGCGTGAGGACAGGCGCTGGCGCAAGGCGATCACCACGCAGATGGCAGCCAGGGCCGGCCCGATGAGAAAGCTGCCAATGAAGGACGATGCCATGCTGATCGCACGGACGCTTTCGGGGATGTCGGATACGGAAAGCTGCTGGTACGGAAACAGTAAGGTGTAAGACCATCTGCCGAGCAGCAGCGCTGTGACGATCAGCACGAATAGCGGCAGCACGCCGAACACGGCCCATGGCGCTTTCGCGGCCAGCGAACGGGGCGCGCCGCGATCGATCATGGCCTGTACGAGCTGCGCATCCGTGCCGAGCAATGCCCGCGCCTTCTCCTCGGCCTGCTGCTCATTGAGTCCGGTGGCGCGTTCTCGCGCGATGAGGTCGGTCAGGTGGTCGCGCAGCTCTCTGACGTAGCGGTTCACATGACGGGGCGAGATTCCGGCGCGCAGAAGCTGCGCGCGTACCTTTTCAAGTGAATGCCGAGGCATGAACGTCCTCCTTGATGACCGATTGGATGGCCTTGGCCAGCGTGCTCCAGCTCCCGGCCAGGTTTTCATAGCGCTTGAGGCCGCGGGCGGTGACGCTGTAGTAAATGCGGCTGCGGCCTTCGACCTTCATCCGGCGTGATTTCAGCGCTCCATCGCGTTCCAGCGCATGCAGCACGGTGTAGGCGATGCCTTCACCCAGGCTGACGACGTCGCAGGTTTGTTCGCGGATCGCCTGCACCAGCTCATAGCCGTACATCTCACGCTGTTGCAGCAGCCGCAGGATCATCAGCTCGGGGACGCCGGCCATGAAGTTCGGATTGGGGTCGCGTGCCATCTTATACCTCTAAGTTAGAGGTAAATTAGCCTCTAACTTAGAGGTATGCAAGCGCGGCGCTGGTACGCCGCCGCAATACGAGGGCTACCGCTCCTTGCTGAGCGCGAAGACCCGCTTCGCTTCATTGATATCGGGCGCGAAAGCGGCGTCCGGGTTGCGCAGCAGTCGTTCCGTTGCTTCTGCATGCGCGCGAATGGCCGCGTCGCTGCTGGCCATCGCATTGCGCAGCGTCGGCTCGATCACCTCCGCCCCCAGCGCGAGCAAAGCGCGGCTCAGACTCAGCTGCACCTGTCGGTCCCCGCGGCCGAGCTGCGAAGCCAGATGCTCCGCCAGATCGCTCTTCTGCGCATCGGGCACGAGCACCACCGCGGCACGCCACGCACTCTTCGCCACCTCATCATCCTGGTCGCGCAGCAGTGAGGGCGTGATCGCGGGCCATGCGCTGGCATCGCGTATTTTCGATAGCGTGTGCAATGCCTGGCTGCGGGCCTGGGCGACCTCCAGTTCCACGAGCAGTCGCGGCACCACGACCTCGGACGGAAATCGCGTCAGCGCCCAGGTAAGCATATCGCGCACGTAGAAGTCGGGTTCCATGGCGCAGCGTGCAACGAGCGTGTCGATCAGCTCCGGGTCAGGATCGGAGCCGATGGCCAGCGCGGCCCGGAGCCGCGTCGAGGCATCTTCAGCGCAGAGGGCAGTGAGGATTTCAGTGGACATGCCGAGGTAGTCCCTCGGATGGTCCCGGACTTACGCCGATTACTTGGCGCGGCCTTGATAGCCCTGCGACAGCAACGGAATGGCGACGATCTGGTTGCGCGCGCTGGGTGTTCCCCAGCCGCCATAGAACACGATGCCAAACAGCGTCTTCTTGTCCTTGCCGCCGAATGCGACGCCATGCATGCCTCGCGGGCCGGGGATGGAACCGAGGAATTCACCCTTGGGCGAGAACACATCGGCCGATGCGCCGGTCGCCACGTAGAGGCGACCCTTCGAGTCGACGGCGGCGCCGTCACCACCTTGCCCGCCACGCAGCTTCGCGAATTCGCGCAGGTTCGAGAGTGAGCCGTCCTTCTCTACGTCGTATGCCACGACGATGCCGCCGTTCGTGACGTACAACGTCTTTTCATCCGGGCTCAGGATGATGCCGTTGGCGTTCGGCGCCCCCTCATAACGGCTGACCACGCCCTGCGGATTTGCGTAGAACACGCCGGCTCCGGATATCGAAACATAGGCGCCGCCGCGCGCATCGGCCACCAGATCGTTGACCGTGCCGCCAACGCACTCGAGTGGCTCGCCCTGGAACGAGTTGGCAAACAGCCTGCGCTGCGGCTCCAGTTGCTCGACACCACCGCCCAGGCCGCGCGTGGCCAGAAACAACGCGCCCTTTTTGTTGCGCGACAGGCCGCCGCCGGTATTGGTCTTGTCGAACAGGATGGTCGCAAGACCGGTGGCCGGGTCGAGCTGCATCACGTTGCCGGCGTCGTTGTTCGCGAACAGGATCGTGCCGTTGGGTCCGGCGATGGGCCCATCGGCGTTGTTGCCCTCCCATGCCCATACCACTTTCCATGCTTGCCCCGCCGCGATGATTCCGGGGATCGCCTCGGGCTGCGGCAGTGTGGGGGCCGGCGGAGCCGCGGAGTTCGCGGCGGTCGGCGCGCCGCCACGTGCCGGGCGCACTGGTGGTGGTGTCTTGCACTTGGCCGTTACCGCCGGCAGCCCCGGATCCTGAAAGGCCTGCAGGCCGTGGCCCCGATCAAATGCGGAGGAGGGTTGCTGTGCGCCGGCAGCGGCGGCAACCAGTAGCAGCAGAGAGGCGGCCAGCGTCGATTTCATGTTTTGATCCCCCGCACCACGTCTTTTGCCATCATCGCACACGCATGCTGCGCATTCTGTACTGGAATTCATTTTCCCCGTACACGGCAGGGCCGTGCTTTCTACTTCACTTTCGCGCCGCGCCACACCCATTCGAGCGCTTCAGGCAGGGTCTGCTGGCGCACCTTGCCGTCACAATGCCCGGAGTTCAGCGCGAAGACGTACTGGTACGCATACCCCTTCGACTTGAGCACGGCGGCCATGCGGTGATTGGCCACGACCCAGTCGTGCATGTCGTCACGCATCACGTTGGGGTTGTAGAGATCGCGGTCGCCGACATGCATCCACATGCGCAGGGGCTTGCGCGGCGATTTCGCGATGATCGACTCGTGATAGTCCCAGGCGCCGCCCGGGTTGGCGGCATTGAATGGCCATTGCTGGTTCACGAAGGTGCCGGAGTAGCTCACCACGCGGTGATACCACTCGGGATGGAACCAGGCCATGGTCCACGCCGCCGCAGCGCCAGAACTGCAGCCCATGACGGCGCGCTGGTCTGGATCGCGCGTGAGTTTCAGGCCATAGCTGGCTTCGACACGCGGCAGCACCTCCGCCTCGATGAATTCGGCAAATTTGCCGGACAGCGTGTCGTATTCCAGGCCGCGCTCGCTGCCCTGCGCATCGCCGCCGCCATTCTGGATCATCACCGCGACCATCGTGGGCACGCGCTTGCTTGCGATGAGGCTGTCGAGAATGGCTGGCAGCGTCTTGTCAGGATCGCCCATCCGTGGCCCGTCATGCACGACGATAAAAGAAACCGGCGTGCCGCGCTTGAGCTGTGCCGGAATGTAAACCGTGATCGCGCGTTGCCAGGGCTGCGCGTGGGTGGCGACGATCAGTGCCTTCGGATTGGCCGGATCGACCGTGCCGAACACATCGCGCGCGATGCCCGGGTAGAATTTGCTGTCGGCCGACTCCATCGTGAACTGCCGCACCTCACCCTTGGGTACGGCAGCAGCGGGCGTTAGCTCCGGCGGAGGCAGGTAGTCCGGCCCGATGAGAAAGTCGCCTTCGCGGGTGGCCGGTGCATTTTTTCCGGCACCTTGAATCACCGTCCACTTGGGCGCTCCCGGCCCATCCGCGGGCCGCGTCGGTGGCGTTTGCGCCATGGCGTGAAATGCACACACCAGCAGGCTTGCCGTGAGGATGCCGCGCAAGGTTGCGTGATGGTTCATCACTTCTTCACCTCTTCCCACGTGCCGCTGCGTTCGGAGCGAAACAGCGCATCGATCACTTCCATCTGGGCGATGGCGTCGTCGAGCCCCCAGAACGGCGCCGGCTCGCCGCGCACCATGCGCGAGAAATTCTCGACCAGGCGCTGGTACTGATCGACTTCAGGCAAGGTCTCGACGGTGAGGCTGCTGTCGTTGAGCGCGCAGCTGCCGTCGATGCGAAGGCGGCGGGCGATGCCCAGTGGGGCATTGAAGGGAATCTCCACTTCGATGCGCCCCTGCGTGCCCAGTACGGTGAGGCGCTGGTACGGGCTGCCCTGGGTGGAGACGCTGAACGAGAGCTGCCGCCCCGCGCCGAAATCCAGCAGGCCGCTGGTGGTGCGATCGACGCCCAGCGCGGGATCACGATCCATCAGCGCCATCACTCGCAGGGGTTCGGCCCCGAAGATGAATCGCGCCGTGACGATGGCGTAGCAGCCGATGTCGTAGAGCGCGCCACCGCCAATCGCGGGCTGGTTGCGGATGTCGGCCGGATTGTCATTGAAGAACGAGAAGGCCGCCTGCACCACGCGAGGCGTGCCGATGTGGCCGCCGCGCAGCAGCTCACGCACGCGATCCCACTGGGGATGGTGGCGCACCATGAAGGCCTCGGCGATACGCACCTGGCCGGCGACTTCCCGCAGCAGGCGCGCCTCGTCGGCATTCATCGCAATCGGCTTCTCGCACAGCACATGCTTGCCCGCCCGGGCCGCGGCCAGCGTCATGGGCACATGCAGATGGTTGGGCAGCGGGTTGTAGATGGCCTCGATCTGAGGGTCTGCGATCAGTGCTTCATACGTGCCATAGGACCGCGGGATGCCCAGGCGCTGCGCGGTCGTCTGCGCCGTGGCCGATGTGCGCGAGGCAATGCCTCGAACCTCTATCAGAGGACTGCGCAGCATCGCGGGGATCATCTTCTCCACACCGATGCGTGCCGTGCTCAACACTCCCCAGGCCACGGGCTTCATGGCGATGCACTTCGGCTGTGTACTTGTGGTGACATGGCTTGATCCCTGCCCGACAGGTGGGTGCGACGAGCCCACCCGCCGATCGTAGCGAGTTTGAACCTGATGCGCCTGCCAGCGTCAGCGCGACAATGCGTTCTGGAGCCCTTCAATGAAGTTGGCGCCCTGCGGGACGGCAAGCGCGCTGGGCGCGAGGCTCTGGCCAAACGGCTCGGCGCGACCGCCAAGGCATTGGGCCAGAAAGTGCTCGGTAACCGCCCTGAGGGCGAGCACGTTCTCAGGCCGGGTAAATCCGTGCCCTTCACCAGAAAAGACCAGGTAGGTAACGGTGGCGCCACGCGATCGCAGCGCCTCGACAAGCTGGTCTGATTGCGGCTTCTTCACCTGCGGGTCGTTGGTGCCCTGTGCAACCAGCAGCGGCCGACTGATCGCATCGGCGTGGGTGATGGGCGAACGTTCGGCCAGGACCGCGCGGCCGGCGGCCGTCGTGGGATCGCCCATGCGACGGTAATATTCCGCGCGGCGGAACTCGTTGCGTGCGGCGTCGCTTTCGACCTGCGTCTGAAGGTTCGACGTGCCGAAGAGGTCCACGCCGCATGCGAATTTTTCTGGCGTGAAGGCGAGCGCCGCGAGCACGGCATAGCCGCCATAGGAGCCACCGTAGATGGCCACCTTGTCCCGGGCCGCGACGCCTTGCGACACTGCCCAATCGGCGGCGTCGACCAGGTCGTCCAGCATCTTCCTGCCCCATTCGCCATCACCGGCCGAGACATAGGATTTGCCAAAGCCCGTCGATGCGCGGAAGTTGGGAGCGAGCACCGCGTAGCCGCGGTTGGCGAAAAAGGCAAAGCTCGCGTCGTAGCCGAAATCCGCGCGTTCCCACGGACCGCCATGGACCCAGAGCACCATGGGAAGTGGGGCATCGGGACGGCCATCGCCGTCGCGATCACTGCCGGATGGCAGCGTGAGATAGGCCGCCTGCACAAGGCCATCGCGGCTGCGGATGGAGACCGCATGCTTTTCGCTCAGGGCCGCGACATCGAAATCGTCATGGCTGTCTGACAGCTCGGTCACTCGCCCCGAGCTGCGGTCGTAGAGATAAGAAGTGGACGGCCGATTGCCGGACTTGAGCAGCACGATCCACTTGTCGTCCGCATCCGTGCGGGCGTTGATTTCGATTTCACCCTTGAGCTGAGTGGCGAGACGTTCGAAATCCCGGCGCGTCCGGTCGGTGAGACCGGTCCACTCGGACTTGAGAGGATTGACCTCATAGGCATCGATCTGGCCCGTGGTGGGATTCGCCGTGGTGGCAACGACGTCGGCGCGAGGATGGGCGCCCAGCACCTTCTTCTCGCCAGTATCCAGATCCTGTGCGACCAGCGCGGCTGTGTCGCGACCGCGCGAGTCTCGCCAGTACATTGTCTGGCCATCGGCGGAGTAGCCCAGCAGCGATGTGGTGCGCACATCCTCATAGGGGATCACCTCGAAAGGCGAGGGTGCGACGCGGCCTGCGTCCACGGCGTAGACGTCCGAGCCGCCGTCGGCTCTGGCCTTGAGCGCGGCACGAACCACGAGCTTCGGGTCGGCAATGAACCTGGAATAGCCGTCGTTCTGCAGCAGCAGCTTGAGTTCGCCGCTTTTGACGTCGAGCGAATAGATGTCCTGCCAGCGCCGGTCCCGGTTGTTCAGGCTGACGAGGATCCGGTCCCTGACGAGCGGGCTGACCGCGACGATCTGGGCACGTGTGTTTTGTGCGGGCGTCAGCGCACGCGCCGGTCCGCCCGCCAGGCTGATGCGGTAGACGACGAAATTCTGGTTGCCGCCACGGTCCTGCGTATAGAGCAGGGATGCACCATCGGGCGCCCAGACATAGTTCGAAACGCGATCGGTTCTCTCCTGCGTCAGCGCTGTGGATTTTTCCGGCGTTGCCACCGGCGCAATCCAGAGGTTCAACACACCATCGAGCGGCGCCAGCCACGACAACCACACACCGTCGGGGCTTATGCGGTTGAATTGCCGGTTGGCATTGGCCAGCAGCCTGGTCCGCTCGATCAGGGGCGCAGGCTTGGAAGAGGCCTGACTTGGCAAGGGCCCCGTACAGCCCGCGACGGTTGCGATGCACATCAGGGCGATCAGAAAGCGAAGTGGCATCTTGGATTCCCCTTTTGTGGGATCGATAGTCTGGACTCAGGATGGGTTCTTACAAGCGCGACCGGGTCTTGATGTGCGATGGTCGCAGTCCAGCACATGCAAGGAGAGTCCCGTGGCCTGGCACACCTATCACACCCGCAAGATAGGCGAGCACATGCTCGCTCCCGAAACGCAGATGATGGGTTACGGGTACGACCCGTCGCTCTCCGAAGGCGCCCTGAAGCCACCCATCTTCCTGACCTCCACGTTTACCTTTGAAACAGCGCAGCAGGGCAAGGATTTCTTCGATTTCACGTCGGGGCGTCGCGCCCTGCCCGAAGGCAAGCAAGCGGGGTTGGTCTATTCCCGTTTCAACAATCCCAATCTCGAGGTGCTCGAAGACAGGCTCGCTCTCTGGGAAGGGGGCGCCGCGGCCGCCGTCTTCTCGAGCGGCATGTCCGCGATTTCCACCACCCTGTGGGCGTACGCGCGTCCCGGCGACGTGCTGCTCGTCAGCCTGCCTTTGTATGGGGGCACCGAGACGTTGATCGAGAAGACCTTGCCGGCGTTCGGGATTCGCGCGGTTGCGTTTCAGGACGGCTGCGATCGCGCGGCCATTCACGCTGCCGCGGAGCAGGCGTTGCAGCTTGCGCAGCAGAGCCATGGCCGCGTGGCGCTGATTGTCGCGGAGACACCGGCCAATCCGACCAGCGGGCTCGTGGATTTCGCGCTGCTGGTGGAAGTATCGAACATGATCGGCGCGCGACAGGCGGGTGGTCGTCCTCCCGTCGCCGTGGACAACACCTATCTCGGGCCGGTGTTCCAGCGACCGCTGCGGCATGGTGTGGACCTCGTCATGTATTCACTGACGAAGTACGTGGGCGGGCACTCGGACCTGGTCGCCGGCGGAGTCATCGGCTCGCGCGACATGGTGCAGCCCGTTCGCGCGCTGCGCAGCGCGCTGGGTACGCAGATCGATCCCCACACTGCGTGGATGCTGCTGCGTTCTCTCGAAACCCTGTCGTTGCGCATGGAACGCTGCGCGGAGAACGCGGTGCGTGTTGCGACCTTCCTGCGCGACCATGCGCAGGTGCGGCATGTCAATTATCTCGGGTTCCTGCCGCCTGCGGATTCCTGCGGGCGGGTCTTCAGGAGCCAGTGCCTGAGCGCCGGCTCAACCTTCGCCTTTCAGGTGCGCGGCGGTGAACGCGAGGCGTTCAAGGTGCTCGACAGCCTGCAGTTCATCAAGCTCGCGGTGAGCCTCGGCGGCACCGAGACGCTGATGTGCCACCCGGCGAGCACCACCCACTCCGGCGTTCCGAAGTCGACCCGTGACCGGCTCGGCGTCACCGACGACATGATCCGCATCTCGGTGGGCATCGAGGCCGCGGCGGATCTGATCGCCGACCTCGACCAGGCCCTGGCGACGCTGGCGACCTGATCGCCCCGTGCTATGCGATGACGGCCTCGACGATGCCCGAATAGCCACCGACTGTGAACGCGCGCGACGGCTTGTAGCCTGCGGCGTTGAGCACCTGGTCCCATTCGGCTTTCGTGCGCTCTTTTCCGGTGGTCATCGCCAGCATCTCGATATCGATGTCGATCGGAAGGCTGCCGATGGCACTCTCATCGATAATGGCCTCTACCAGGATGAGCTTTGCGCCCGCGGGCGCCTTCGACCTGATGTTCTTCAGGATCGCAATGGATTCTTCATCCGACCAGTCGTGCAGCACCATCATCATGATGTAGGCGTCGCAGGCCGGGATCTCGCTCTTGAAGAAATCACCACCGACATAGCTGATCCGCGGGTGCGGCGTGTCCTTGGCTTGCGCGATCACCTCGGGCAGATCGAACAGCATCCCGCTCGCGCCAGGTGTGGCATCGAGTATGGCGCCCAGCAGATGGCCCATTCCGCCGCCAATATCGCCGATCGTCCTGAAGCCCTTGAAGTCATAGGCCTCGAGCACCGGACCTATCTGGCCGAATGACTTGCCGACCATGGCTTCATTGAAGATGCGGCTTTCTTCGGGCTTGTCGCGCATGAAATCGAACAGGCCGCCCTGCACGACATTGCTGACCGCCGGCTTGCCCGTCTTCAGGCTGTGCGTGAGTTCGCGGTAGGCGTCCCAATGAAAATCCAGGCCCATCATGCGCGAGAGCGCACGCATCGACCGGGGATGGTCGCTGCGCAGGAGGCGCGAGGCCTCGTTGTGGGAGAACTTGCCGTCTTTCAGCGAGAACACGCCATGCGTGGCCAGGCAACGCAGGATGCGATGGAGCGCGGCGGCATGGGTGCTGGTTTTCGACGCGAGTGCGGCGGCGGTTTGCGGCTCGTCGCCCAGTGCATCGGCAATGCCGAACTGCGCGGCCACGTGAATACAGCGCGAGGCCCAATAGGCCGTCGACAGCAGCATGACCGTCTCGGCCGGATTTCTCTCGTTCATTGCCATCCCTTTGTTCGAATTATGACCGCCAGCCTATCAGCTTTGGTTGACGCCGCCGCCGGCTCTTGGCACATTCACCCGCAGTGCGCAGCTTTGGCGCCTCCTGTCCGCGGCAAGGGGTTACCCCACAAAGCAACCACTGAACCAGAAGTCCACCTTCTTTCAGCCTGCATGAGCGGACACTGGCGCTGATGAAAGGAGGTCCTGTGACCAACGATCGCACCCAGGGCGTGGCGCCGCTGACGCTGCCCGCTCATCCCCACATCGATCATCTGAAGAAGCAGGCCCGGCATCTGCTGCGCGACTATCGCGCCGGGCATGATGAGGCGCTTCGCGTCGTCGCGGCGTTTCATCCGCGGCCCGCTGAATTCGCGTCGCTGCGCGATGCTCAGCTCGCATTGGCGCGTCGCTACGGCTTCACCGACTGGTCGCAGCTGGCCGCCGAAGTCGAACTGCGGACGCTGCGTGCCAGTCTTCCGCAGCAGCAGGTGGAACGCTTCATCGATCACGCCTGCCTGCGCTACAACGGCGACGACCAGTCCTGGCGTTACCAGCGTGCCACGGCGTGGCTGCGGCAGTTGCCGCAGCTCAGGACGGATTTCCATTGCGCGCTGGTCGCGGCCGATGTGGATGCCGTGCGTGGCTTTCTGCATAAAGAGCCGCAGCTCGCCACGCGCAACGGTGGTCCACGCGACTGGCCGCCGCTGATGTACCTGACCTATAGCCGCATCGAGCAGAACCAGACGGGCGCCATCGACGTGGCGAAGCTGCTGCTGGAACACGGCGCCGATCCGGATGCGCGCGCGCCGTCGCTGCCGGGATTCAACGCGGTTACCGGCGCGATAGGAGAGGGTGAGCGGGGTCCGGTGGCATGCATTCCCCACCCGCGGGCCGATGAACTGGTCAGGCTGTTCCTCGATGCCGGTGCCCAGCCCAATCAAAGCCAGGCGCTGTACAACACCATGCTCGGCGAACATCTGGGCAAGTGGCTGCCACTGCTGGTGCAGCGCGGCCTCAAAGCCGGCGAACCGGCGAACTGGGATCCGTCGGAAACGGAGCCGATCTTCGACTTCCTGCTCTCGCAGGTGGTGACGCAGGGCAGGATCGATCTGGTGCGTTTTCTGCTGGAGCATGGCGCCAATCCCGACGCCATCAATCGCTACAACCATCGCAGCGCCCATGCCAATGCACAATTGAGCGACCGCGCGGACATCGCCGGGCTGCTGGAGCAGCACGGTGCCAGAACCCAGCCACTGCCAATCGAGGATCGATTTCGTGTGGCCTGTGGCCGGCACGACCAGGCGCTGGCCACCACCCTGCTCGAGCAACATCCGCGGCTGCGGCAGGATGCCGCGCTGTTCCGGGATTGCGCCATGGTGGATGTCGATACCTGCCTGTGGCTGGTGGCACGGGGGTTCGACATCAACACCCGCGGCAAGGACGGTCAGACGGCGCTGCACAACTATGCCCTGTGGAACAATGCCGCGGCGGTGAAAGCGCTGCTTCAGCATGGCGCGGATCCCGACCTGAAGGAATTCCACTACCAGGCGACCCCCCTGGGGCTCGCCCTGCATCACCATCACTGGCCGGTGGTGGAGGTGCTGGCGCCGGTTTCCAACGATGTGTTCGACGTCTGTCGCACCGCCGACCGTGACAGGCTGCAGGTGCTGCTGTCGCGCGATCCCTCACTGGTTCGGCAATGCACGCCCATGGGCAATACACCGCTGCATGTGGTGAGCCAGGCCCGTCAGGACGATCCGGACATGGACGCCTGCGTGGCCACCATCGATCTGCTGCTGCGGCACGGCGCCGATCCCGACGCGCGCAACCAGCAGAACAGGACTGTGGCCGAGTGGTATCGGCAGATGGGGATGGACGAACTGGCCGACTGCCTGGCGGAATGCGTCCGCGCTCGCAAAGGTAATTCCTCGGGGGCGGGCGACGGCGTATCATTTTGACAACTCAATCGGGGAGAATGACCATGGGCGTGATTTCGATTCGCAAGTTTGCGGTGATGGCGCTGTGCGCCGTATCGCTGGCGGGTGCTGCTTCCGTGCAGGCCCAGGACAAGATGACCGCGCAGTCATTGATCGACCGTCAGCTGATCCTCGATCAGATCACGCGCTACTACTACAACTTCGGCCTGATGGAGCGAAAGGCCGAGGACAGCTTCTATGCGGACGATGGTGTGCTGATCCTCGGTACACGCCGCTACGAAGGCAAGGAAGGCATCAAGAGTGCCTACAACCGTCCGCCTCCCGCCCCGGCCGCAGGTGCCGCGCCCGCCGCGCCGCGCGAGCGACTGCCGTTCAACATCACGGTCGACAACGCGCTGATCGTCGTTCACGGCGATACCGCGACCTCGCAGGTCATCTTCACCGAGTACCGCCCCGAGAAGAAGGGCGATCCGATGAAGATGACCACGCAGGGCAAGGAATTCGCCACCTGGGTCAAGGTCAAGGGCCAATGGCTGTACAAGACCCGCCAGATCGCGGGTGGCACCGAGCCGCCGGCTGGATGGAAGGAGTGAAATCGTCGGTGAGTTCGTCGAGCGTCATGCGACGCGTCATCGCGGCTTTGGCCCTGCTCACGGCGGCGTGCATCGGCACTGCCGCCGAAGGTCGCGGCACGACGCTCGACATCTACTACATCGACACCGAAGGCGGCCAATCCACGCTCTTCGTGGGGCCTACCGGCGAATCGCTGCTGGTCGACACCGGCAATCCGGGTGAGCGCGATCTCTCGCGCATCGCCGAGACCCTGCGCAGCGCCGGCGTCAGCCGCATCGATCACATGTGGATCACGCATTTTCATGTGGATCACGTCGGAACCCTGCTCGAACTGGCCAAGCAGTTTCCGATCCAGCATTTTTACGATCACGGCGTGCCGAATCCGAAAGACCGCATCGTTTCCGCGGCCTTCATCACGGCCTATGCGCAGCTGAGCCAGGGCAAGCGCACCATCGTGAAGCCTGGCGACAAGGTGAAGATGAGCGGACTGGATATCACCACCGTCGCATCGGCCAATCAGTTCATCCGCAAGAACCTGAAGGGAGGCGGGCGCCCCAACGCAGCCTGCGCGCAGACGCAACCCGTGGATGAAAGCGCCTACTTTGATCCGGACAACGGCGAGTCGGCCGGCTTCGTGCTTGCGTACGGCCGCTTTCGCACCGCCGACCTCGGCGATCTGACCTGGAATGGCGAAATGAATCTGATGTGTCCGGTGAACCGCATCGGCACGCTGGACGTCTACCTGACCTCGCACCATGGACTGGCGAAGTCCGGCTCACCGGCGCTGGTGCATGCGCTGCGGCCGCGGGTCGCGGTGATGAACAATGGCACGCGCAAGGGCGGCGAAACCAACACCTTCCGCGTGCTGTTCGCATCGCCGGGCCTGGAGGATCTGTGGCAGTTGCACTGGGCCTATAACGCCGGCCTGGAAAACTCGCCTGCGACGTTCATTGCCAACGTGGACGACAACGCGACAGTGGCCGGCGTGCTCACGCAGCCTGCCGCGGCGCCGCGCGCGGGCGGTCCGCCCGCAGGTTTCGGCCCCAATGCCGGGGCGCACTCGCCGGCTTATCTCATCAAAGTGTCTGCACGGCAGGACGGCACGTTCACGGTCACCAACACCCGCAACGGCTTCAGCAAGACTTACAGTCCTTGACTCTCATCGGGAAGACAAAATGAACCGCATTGCACGCATCCTCTCGATCGCGGCGCTCGCGGCGCTGGGCGCGCAGGCCCAGGCCCAGATCAACAACAATCCCCCTGGTGGCAGCGGGCCGAGTGGCCGTCGCGGGCCGGGTATTGAAGGCAGCGTCGTCACAGCAGCCCGCTCGCCCGAGGTCAATGCCGACAGCACCATCACGTTCCGGCTGCAGTCCCCCGGCGCCAAACGCGTGCAGTTGTTTACCGACATGCCCAAGCTGGGCGATGTGCCGGTCAACGGATCCGCGGGTTTTGAAATGACCAGGGATGCCAACGGCGTCTGGTCGTACACGACGCCCAAGTTGGCTCCGAGCTACTACCAGTACTGGTTCGTCGTGGATGGGTTCTCGACGCCCGACCCGCAGAACACCTTCGTGCGTCCGGCTTCGGGCGTCTACAAGAGCCTCGTCGCGCTGCCCGGCAAGGAAGCGCAGTTCATGATGTTCCGCGACGTGCCGCATGGCAACCTGATCGAGCACCACTACTTCAACAAGGAGATCAAGGTCGCGCGTCGCGTCGTCGTCTACACGCCGCCTGACTACAACACCAGCGGCAAGAAATACCCGGTGGTGTACCTGCTGCATGGCTTCAATGACTTCGAGCGCGGCTGGACGCAATCCGGCATGGCCAACAACATCATGGACAACCTGCTGGCGGACAAGAAGGCTGTGCCCGCGATCATCGTCATGCCCTTTGGTCACGCGACCACCGGCGCCACCGGCAAACAGCCGGAGATCCTCGCGCTGCAGAAGGCTTCGGGCTATACGCCGCCGCGCCCGGTCGCGCGGACCGGCGCGCCCGGCGCAGGCGGCCCACCGGCTGGCGTACCGGGCTTACTGACGACGCCCGGCTGGAACATGGAAAAGGAAATGCTGGACTACGTCATTCCGTACGTCGAGAAGGAATTCCGCGTCGTCAAAGACAAAAATCATCGTGCCATCATGGGCTACTCCATGGGCGGCGGTCACAGCACTTCCATCGGCTTTGGTCATCCCGAGCTGTTCGCCTATGTGGCGGGCTTCAGCGGCTATGGCTCCACCAAACTGCTGACGGCCGACCCGGCGAAGACCAACAAGAACTACAAGATGATCTTCATCGGCTCGGGCACCGAAGACACCGCCGTCATCAGCGGCCGCACCATGCACGAGGCATTGACCACCGCCGGCATCAAGCACATCTGGAGCGAGGATGCAGGCTATGGCCACGATTACCAGATCTGGCGCCAGTACCTCTACCGCCTGTTGCAGCAGACCTTCCGCGACTGAGCGTGAGCGCGTGACAGTTCCACGGAGGGCGTCATGTCCAGGTTTGCAGCACTCTTCACGGTAGTCGCATTACTGACAGGGTCGTACGCGTGCGCGGCGGGTCGGGATTTTTCGGAGCCGGATGCGCAAGACTGCCGGCCCTCGAAGGCCGTTCGCGTGCTCGCGATCCATGGCACCGATGATCGGACGAACCCCTTTGCCGGCGGCGGCGGCG
>Ga0164241_10001875_pt1 | contig 24286 bp, 13 predicted proteins | sample OricomyardsoilBY_FD_108780 | JGI IMG/M metagenome (GOLD analysis project Ga0164241, IMG submission 108780) | Backyard soil microbial communities from Emeryville, California, USA - Original compost - Back yard soil (BY) | ecosystem: Environmental > Terrestrial > Soil > Unclassified | place: USA... | reverse complement strand
AGAAAAAGCGGATAAAGTTTATAAAGGCCTTGTTCCGCTGACACCGGAAGATGTAGCGGATACCATTTTTTATTGTGCTTCACTTCCGCCAAATGTTTGCATTAATGACCTGACGATGACCTGTACTGCGCAGGCTAATAGTATTTATTCTTATAGAGAATGATGAATAGAATGCCTGACAGTAAACAAATAAAAAAATCGGTTTTTTGTTTATTTACTGGCTCGATAAAAAAAGAAAACCAACCCATAAGGGTTGGAGTTCTTGCTTGATTATGAGAGAAAGATTTAATCTCTTCATTTAAGAAAAAACATTATTTCTGCGCCCACCACAATGGAGTTAATACTGCATCTTCTCCGCCGAGTGCGTCAACTGCCTGCTTGTAACCGTTCACGTTGCTGTTTTGTAATCCTGAGGGATACTTCAAACGTTGAGGAAAAAACTGCTGGTTGCTGGTCATATAAGTTGAAGCTGTCAATGCGGGTAACGTTGTTATGGGTTGTTCGAGAACTACGTTTTCCCAAAATGGCAATCCCAGTCTTCTGTGATCGTTCCAAGTTTCCAAAGGTAACCACGGCGTTTGTGCAATGAATTTTTGAGTAATAATTTTTGTAAGTTGATCATTTCTCACGGTTCCGTTTTTATAAAGATTATTAACGGGATATTTGATTGAAACGGTGCCCGCCGTGCCCGTCATTCCATCTACAAAGTTCATCACATGACTATCACCAGGTTCAACGGTATTATCCCAATTAACTGAAGTACCATCATTATTGTAATCATTAGATGTTAGGTAGTTTCCCATCGGCACACCCCAATATTCAAAACTTTTTGCAATACCTGTTTCATACGCGGTCTTTGCATCCACAGGACTTGTCCATCCTCTCACAGCACCTTCTGCCAATAAGAAATAGGTTTCCCAAGGTGCAAAAAATACTCTCTTGGCTGTCTGGCCTCTGAATTTTTGTTGTAGACTTGGAACAAAACCGTTGGTAGCTCCAATATTAAGTATGGAATTTTTTGAGTTTACAACACCAGTTGTCCACTGCCCATCAGGTATCGGATTCCACGTCCATGTAGCATCTACAGTTTTCACTACATTATTACTGGCATCGCGCAATTTTGCTCCTGTAGTGATGTTATTAACAGCGCCACATGTTCCATTTGGAAAAGTAGTGCTGCCGGTATTTCCGGGGATATAAAACATTTGATACGCCCGTGGATCAATTGTATTAGGCAATCCATCAAAGAAATATCCGGTAACAGGATTATTGGTCATCGTACCAAATTGAAAAGGAAAATGTTGTCCCACATAATCGGCAGGTTTAATTTTTGCATCTGCTGCAGCCAGTTCTCCGGGATCCGTAATTACGCTTGGCAATTGATCAGAAGATTTAACACCACCAAGATTTACCATTACGTTGTTCAGGGAAGGTGCTAACGGAAGTAAATACCAACAGCGTGTGTAAACACCTGATAGATCATCCCATCCCGCCTTTTCCTGAACCTGGAAAATGTCTGCATTGTCTGTCATTAAACTACCTTTCGCCGCATCTTCAAATTCAGCCTGCGCCTTAGCGGGATCTACTTCAGACAGACGCATAGCAAGACGCATGCGTAATGAATTGCCGTATTTTACCCACTTAGTGTAGTTAAATCCAAAGGCAGGGTCTTCTTTCGTAACATTAGCCGGATTGGTAACACTTACATCAATCTTTGAAGTAGCATCTTTTAATTCGTCCAGCATATAATAATAAACAGATTTTACATCGACGAAATCTGGGTTTGTACCTTGGAAGCCCGCTATGGGCATCGGCCCAAAATTATCGCTCATTTCGCTCAACAGATACGCTCTCCAAATTCGTGCCACCTGCAGTAAATTGTTGGTGTAGGCTTTTGCGGTATTGTCCGAAATTTGCTGGTTGGCCACATCAACGGCGCTGTTGATCGTATTTAATGCGCCGGATTGATTATTGTAATAGTTGGTAAGCCATCCATCGTCATAATCTGCAAATGGGAAGGTCGCTCCGTCGGCATCTGAGACCTGGTGTCCCGCAGGTTGCCAGTACAAAACAAAGGCTCTTTCAGATACATCCGGATTCAACTGGGCATGAATGATTGAATTATCAATAAAATATTCAACTTGCACCTGGGAGCCGCTTGCCGCGGTAGGATCTACATTTATTTCATCAAACTTTTTACATGAGGCCATTGACATCACAAATGCTATTGGCAACCATGATTTTTTTAATATCTTTTTCATATTTTTCTTATTAATTTTATTAATACTAGAAGCCTAAGTTTAAGTTCACAAAGAAAGTCCGCGGAGTGGGTGCGCTTCCATTCTCAAATCCGGTTGCGTTGGTTCCGGTTGCATACACTGAATCAGGATCTAATCCATGCATGTGACTCGAAATAAGCCATACATTATTAGCGGATACAGAGATTTGTGCTCTTTGAAAAACGTTCTTCGGCAACACTTTGCTTGGCACGTTATAGATAAGCTGAACATTTCTTAAACGTATATTAGAGGCGTCATAAAGATTGGCTTCTGTGATACCCAAATTACCCGGGCCCGATAAAGATCCCCAATATTGTTGTGTTGATACTTCTTTGGTGTTGGCTTCGTATTGATTAGTTCCTGAATTGAAAATTACACCATTTACTACCATTGAAGGCCGCTCTCCGTTTGGCGATGTCATTGCTGCTGTACCCGCTTCTTCCATAGCGTTTAAAGTACCTGAGAATATTTTGCCTCCAAAGCGTCCATCCAGCAGGAAGGAAAAAGTAAACTGTTTGTAATAAAATGTGTTCGTAAGACCTAGTAGCGCATCTGCCTGTTGATTACCCAATTTTACTACCGCGCCACTTGCCGCCTGCGGTAAGCCATTATCATCCAATAACCATTTTCCGTAATTTGGATCCTTTTCGTCCGTTACCCTCTTAATGGTTGACCCGTATATTTCCCCATACTTTTCACCGGCTACCGCCAGGATCTGTATATTATCATATCCCCCCAATTGATACTTTGTTACTCCCGGATAGATAGAGTTTACCGTGTTATCATTAGTTGAATAATTAACTGCCATATCCCAACGCAGCGCTGAAGAATTGCTCAATATCCGTGCGTCAACAGTTAGTTCTATTCCTTTATTTTGAATATCACCCGAATTTATTTTCCTAAAGCTATAACCACTCAACGGATCCATGGGTAAATCAATCAATTGCCTTGTGGCGTTTGATTTGTAGTAGGCAAGATCGAATCCAATGCGATTATCTAAAAACCGCATATCTAATCCAAACTCTGCCGATTTAATTAATTCGCTTCTCACGTTTGGATCATACAATGTACCCCTTCGACTTGCGGTAGTGTTACCATTCGGATCGTTGCCAATCTGGTAAGTGTTATACAATTGATACGGCGGAAGATCGTTACCCACGGTAGCATATGAAGCCCTTATTTTACCATAACTAATCCAGGCCGGCAAATGACCACCGTTCTTATTAATCATCTCTGAAAATACGAAAGCCATATTTACTGAGGGATAGAAATAAGACCTGTTTTCGGAACTCAACGCAGACGACCAGTCATTTCTAAAAGTACCCGTCAAGTACAGGTAATCATCGTAATTCAGTTCCAATGACCCATAAACGGAATTGATATGTTTCTGTGAAAACGCTTCGCCCACATCAGCTTTACCTACGGCGTTTCCTAATGTAAAGAGATTTGGTACAACCAGTGTACCTGCACTACCATTAATAGCGCTGTTATTAGTGGACATTAAATTGCCACCAAGGGTTGCTACTCCACCTAGTTTGCCAAACACGTTGTCTTTCTTTGCAGTAATTAAAGTACTGTAGTTGGTTTCCTGGAATGTTTGCTTTCCTTTACCGTACCTGCCTGTCTGGCTTGCCGGACTTCCTGCATATAATTTCGATTCAGTATTGGTAGTGTACATATCTGTACCGCCGTTAATTTCTGCAGTTAACCAATCAGTAAACTGATAACTCAATGATCCGTACATTAAATAACGGTTCCGCTCATCTTCATTAAGATTATACTGTGCATTCCAGTAAGGATTCGCCCCGCTTCCGGGAGTGTACCAGCGCATGTTGCCCGCATCATCGACGGAATTTTTAAATTGTGTTATGTCTATCGATCTTGGCAATGTGTAAAGTGTAGCGTAGGTATTTCCATTTTGCCCCTCCAGCGATCGGTTATTGGCAATCGAATTAGTGTACTGAATTTTAGTATCAAGGTTCCATCTTTCGTCGTGGCCGAATTTAGTGGCTACCCTTGCCATTAAATTGTTTCTGGTTAATTTTTGCCCCGGGGACATTCCTTCATCATCAAGCCTGTTATAAGAGGTATAAACAGACGTAGACTTAAATGCCTGCTGGAACGAAATATTTTGATTGGACGTGATCCCCGTCTGGAAATAATTATCTACGTTATTATAAGCTTTGAGCGGACCAACAGATCCGTCCCAGGCTGTATCTGACTGTCCTGCGATTTTTGGTCCCCAGCTCAATCCTGAAGTTGGGTTGTAAAGATTATTGCTTCCCTGCGCGAATGAATTTTGCATGTCAGGATACGTGAATATACTTGAAAAACCTACTGAGGAAGATATATTAATTCCCAGCCCTGATTGCTTTTTACCCGATTTAGTAGTAATTAAAATAACACCGTTCCCTGCGCGTGAACCGTAAAGAGCGGCGGCTGCCGGGCCTTTTAATACAGTAAGTGTTGCTATGTCATCCGCGTTAATATCACTCAATCCGTTTCCCATATCCAAAGATGGGTTCCAAAAGTCGTTTGTCCCACCGATTCCTACTCTACCTGTTGCGTTTTGCATTGGAATACCATCTACGACAATTAAAGGCTGGTTATCGCCTGTTAAAGAATTATTACCTCTCAACGTAATTTTTGATGATCCTGCAGGGCCATTTCCTGAACGTGTCACCTGTAAGCCAGATACTTGTCCTGAAAGGCTATTTACCACATTAGGCTCGTTCATCTCTGCCAGCGTTTGCCCCTTTACCTCCTGCACAGCAAAACCCAGGGATTTTTTTGATTTTTTTATTCCCAATGCGGTAACCACTACTTCTTCCAGTCCGGTCTCTCCGGGAAGCAATGCAATTTCCAGGCTTTTTTCTGTACCGACCGGCACCTCCTGGGTGGCAAAATTTACCGAACTGATAGCTAATACCGATTTAGTGCCACTTACGGTAATACTAAAATGGCCGGTAGCATCTGTTGTTGTTCCTGCGGTAGAACCTTTCACCAACACGGACGCATTAGCAACCGGCTCGCCTTTAAGATCCTTTACAGTACCCGTCACTTCTCTTTGCTGCGCAAAAGTTGCCACAGCACAAAAGCAAAATACCGTACTGAGTAATAATTTTTGAGTGAATTTTTTCATTTTAATAATTTTTCTTTAAAAATTAAATTTTTGTTTTTTTACATTAAGCGATCTTTGATTTTTTATTTCGGATTTCATTTTCAATATTTAATACATTGTTCATCGGGTGAATCATATCATAATTCTCCATTACCAATGCAGCAGCGCCGATTAAGTCACCATTTTCCCGAAAGGATGAAATGACGAGATTAACATCTTCCGCTATTTTAGGAATGCAATGTTCATTAATTGCTTGTTGTATTGGCGCCAGCCAAAGTTTTCCTGCTGCTGCGCCCCTGCCGCTCAGGACGATTAATTCAGGATTGAGGAGTGTGATTAATATGGCTATTCCCAACCCGAGATTGTAACCCGCTTCTGAGAACAGTTCTACTGCAAATGTATCTCCACGGGAAGCTGCGCCTATAATAGCCTTGATAGATTCATCTGCGTTTTCAAAAGACAAATCTTTCAATACAGACATCTTACCTTTTTTCAATCCGGCAATTGCTTTTTCGATGATTACCAATAAAGAGGTTTCCGTTTCAAGGCATCCCGTCTTTCCACAACTGCAAATTTTTTGATTGTCTTTGAAAACAGGGATATGGCTAAACTCCCCCGCAAATCCGTTGTGTCCCCGAAATAATTCCCCATTCAGGATCATACCCAGTCCTACTCCCCACCCTATGTTAATTACCATTGCGTTTTTATGTCCACGAACGTTTCCCAGGCGCAGTTCAGCAAGTCCGATAAGCCTTGAATCGTTATCTATCAGAACAGGTATTTTTATTTCATGTTGGATATAGCTTACGATGCTTTCATTGCCCGCGGGCAAAAACATATAATTGATTCCCTTTTCAACATCTACAAACCCGGGCATACTAATTCCTACGCCTACAATTTTTTCTTTTTCGAGACCGGAATTATTCAAAAAATCCACAATAGCATTTTTCAGTTGCGCGAGTGAATCCGGATTATTTTTTAAAGGAAGATCAAGTTTTTTAATTGGGGTCACCGGATTGTTATGCATATCGAAGGCTACAATACTCGTAATTAGTTGATCAATCCCAACCGCTATAATATAATTTAGCTCTGGCCTTAAAGAATAAACTAACGGGCGGCGCCCACCTGTAGAGTCCGCATAGCCGGTTTCGACAACTTTTTCTTCTTCAATTAGTTCATTTAGGTATTTGGTTGTAAACGGCAGGCTTTTATTTGTTAACGTGCTCAGTTCCGCGCAGGAAAGAGCTCCCGAGAAATACAGGTGCTTTTGAAGTGATCTTTTATAAATATCTGGCTTATCCGACACAGTTAATAATATTGGCTAATATACTTCTTAAATAATTACACAAAGTTGTTATTCTTTTTAAACAAAACTTTATTTGATTTTACCTATTTCTTATTGGAATTTAACATTTGTTAAAAATAAGAAAAGAAATTGGCGTGCCCCTTTTGGACAAATTATGGGTTATAAAATAGAAATTGCCGGAATTTGTTTGTTTGCTAATTGTTTGTTATTGGCAAAAAAGTAAATTCCCATTTCACCGGGTTTTGCCAGTCCTTTCCTTTGAAGGTGCTAACAGGCGCTTTTATTAACACATCATTCCAGCCTTTATGTAAAGGTATTTTTTCTGGTTCACGATAAGAATATCCTTCGTCGGCAAGTGGTATTTCAGCATTTCCTTTTTGTCCTGCGTGCTCCCAAAGTGGTGGTGCTATTTCAACTCCATTTACCCAAACTTTACTTTGCAAATTATTCCAGGTACCGGAATCAGGTGAATCTGTTGCGGGCGAGCGGGACAGATCATTAAATCCAATCCAGAAATTCCCTGTGGTGTCTTCATCACTCCAAATTTTGGTCATTGCGTACCAGGTTGTATTTTCCTGCGCATTTGGAACAACTCCCTTTATCAATGGATACCACCAATGACGCAAAACAATAGTACCGCCGGTAGCTTTCAAAGTTGATAAATCCGAAAAGTTTTTATTTTCAGGTGCAAAAGATTTTGAGAGATCACCATCGTTCTTATAAGGCCCAAATAAATCCCAATGCATCATGCCCTGGCGATAATAAGGAAACGGAATATAATTAAAATACAGTTCTTTATGATCTAACAACCTTTGTTCAAATTCATTAAATTCTTTTTCTTGTTTTTCATTTTTTACATTCGCTATCCATCCGCTATCACCACCACCACGCCATGTTCTTTCTGCAAATGCCATCATTCCTGAATAGACAGGATTCATTCGCAAAATATTCTCTTTCTCCGCTACTCTCCTATCGGGCCAAAGACAAAGAGTACCTCCCAACACATTTTTATCTCCCTTTGTTCTATCTCCGATTTGCCTGAAAAATATAGTAACCGGTGCTTCCAGGGGATCTATATGATTCAAATAAAGATGTCGCGAATCTATATACTGTATATCTGAATTTCCCGCCAGTGTTCCATTGTCATCCATCCACAATTCGCGAATGGTCGAAGGCAAAAAATTACCACCGGGTTCCCAACCAATTGTTTTTTTACCAAGTCCTTCCAAAAACTTAGTGATATCAGGCACGAAATTTTTATTCCTAAACTTTACTTCGTCGGCGCCGATATGGAAGTAGGGAAGATCATAAGTATTACAAAATTCTGTAAGAATATTTTTTAAAATGATCATTCCCGAATCGCTTTGCATGTCATGATGCATGGCTCTTGTAAAAGCAGCGCTGTGGCCAGGCATATCAATTTCAGGAACCAGTGTGATGTATCGGTCTTTGCAATATTTCATCAACGTTTTCATATTTGCTTCTGTATAATATTGGCCTTTATCACGCAGCATATTCTCCGGTGCGGTAAGTTGTGGATACAATTTGCTTTGCAAACGCCAGGCAATATCTTCGGTAAAATGAAAATGAAAAATATTGAGTTTATAAAAAGCCATCTTATCAATTTCCTGTTTCAACATATCCATTGGTTCATAATTACGGCCTACATCCACCATAAAACCACGCCACGAAAACGCAGGCCAGTCAGTTATTTGGCAATTATTTACCATTTCGCCATCTCTCATTAATTGCACGAATGTTTGTATAGCATAAAAGATTCCCTGTAGTGTATTAGCATTGAAAGAAACTTTATTATCCGTGACATTTATTTGGTAGGCCTCATCACTTAATTGGGGAGCATTTATTTTTTGTAAACTCAATTCTATAAAAGGTTTGTTGTCATTGATTTTATCAATAATATTTACATCCCAACCTTTTTCTTTAAATTTTTGTTGAAGTAATTCTGCTTCCTTATGTAAAGTCTTATTTTTTATCAAAATATTTTTACAGGCATACAGAGGAAAATTTCCTTCTTCCCATTTTTCAGATTGAGGTAAGGGAATCAAAGACGGTTTTTGATTCAAATCATATACATAAGGAAAAATCAGGTGTTTCCAAAGTGCATAACCGGTTCCAAGTAAATGCAGACCATCATTGGAATACAGAGTATCCATCTTGCCGTCTTTATCCGCGAAAAAACTATGCAAGTCAATATAACGGTAATGGTGAGCCGCAGCACTATTTTTAAGCAAGGTATTAACATTGTTTATTTTCCCACCATTTTTCGTATGCGTAGCAAACTTGCCATAAACATCATTTACCGGCAAAATGCTTTGAACAAATAATTGGGTAGATGGTGATTGGTGTTGCAAATAATCAGCCATCAACAAAACATTTTGGACCACGCTATCCGGCGAAATGCCTCGTGCCAAATCATTGGTGCCGATCATCATAAAAATTTTAGCAGGCTTTCTTCGAACGATATCCGGAAATCTTTTGATCAGTCCCGAAGTAACATCACCACTAAACCCTCTTGACTTTACATGAACATCATCAAACAGTTCGCTCCATACAGCGCCATCTGTTATGCTGTTTCCAATAAACACCATATCATTTTTTGTGTCGGGCAGACTTGATGCAAAAGATGCTTTCTGCATATAGTAGGTGGAAAATGAACTATCCGGATAACTTGGAAGTTTTATCTGCGCAGAAACAGCATTTGAAAAAAAGATAACGAGTAAAAAGCAGTAATGCATTTTATACATAATTTTATTTTTAACCCGGTTTTCAAAAAATAAAAATCCTTGATATTTGTTGGTTTACTGGAATAGAATGAAGCCACTTATTCCCACTTCACTGTCGTGAACTTTATTTCTTTATAATCATCCGCTTCATACAAAATGCCAATTGTATTCTTTGATGATTTCACTATGTCTGAATAACCGGTACTCTTTGGTTCGATCAACGTCTTTTTCTTCCAGGTTTTTCCTTCATCAAAGCTGATGCGCAAAGTAAGGCTGTCACGTTTTTCTTTATCGTCATTATTACAAAAAGCTAAAACAGATTTACCTTTTTTTGTCCCGATATTTAATAAACTTCCCTGGCAAATCGGATCAGGCAAATTATGATCTAAATAAGTGGTATCCCAGGTTTCTCCACCATTTTTACTTAAGGAAACCACACGATACTTTCCAGTCTGGTTGCGGCTGTTCATCATCAAAGAATTGTTGGTTAGTTGCGCCGCAGTACTTTCATTAGAGCCTTCAAAAGGAACTGTCTCGCTCAAATGAAAAGTAGCGCCATGATCATCCGTATAATATCCATGCGCCTGGTAATCTCTCAATTCAGGTTTTGGATCGCCTGAAGAATGGTTGGCTGCTACATAAATTCTTCCTTTATATTTTCCTTCAATGAATTGCAACGCATGCCCCGGAGTATTAGCGTAGGTGCGCCAATCTTGTTTGGAATTCCAAAGCGGATTTATTTGCGGCTGATAAATCCTGTTTACCTGCAAGGTGATGTCTGTAGGTTCGCTCCATGTTATCCCATTGTCAACACTTGTTTTATACAAAACATCGCGGTGGCCTATGCCTTTTCGCATCTCCATTTCATGCCCGTTGCCGGTGTTGTAAAATAAAAATATTCTTCCCTGTGGAAACTCCGGGTCGGTTAAATCCACAACCGGTGCAGGATTACCGGCCTGCAAGGTATCGTTGCTGGCAACTATTTGTAATGAACTCCATGTTTTCCCATTGTCCGAACTCCTTCTTAAAACTATTTTGATATCTCCAAAATCTCCGGAGCCATGTACTCTTCCTTCACAGAAAGCCAGCAGATCACCATTCTTTGCTTTTACAATTGCAGGGATGCGAAAAGATTTATACCCTTCCGTTCCGGAAACATAAATTGGGATTGCTTTTGGCTGGGCAAATATCTTTCCAAAAGAAAATGCCAGAATTGATAAAATGATTAAGTTTTTTTTCATGGTTAAAGTTTATGTTAAATGAAATTTTTGTTTTAAAAATTAATTTACTCCAAAATCAGATACGCGGAAAATAAAAATAGAAATCGTTAGAATTTGTTTGTTTACTGAAAATGGACATCTAACTCTTCCAGCAGTTTCCAGCAATACCATTCCTGCCGTGGCAAATGAAATGGCCCTTTAAATAAATTTCCTTTCGTAGGTTGTGCCACTGTTCCATCGCGGTGAAGATAACCAAACCATTCTCCAAATTCTTTGTCATGAAAATGCGTATAAGCATAATCGTGAATCTGTTGATGCCGTTCTTTATATTTTTTATTTCCCGTTAATGTGTAAGCCAGAAGTGTTGCGATAATCGCTTCATTTTGGGGCCACCAGAATTTCATATCCTGCCAATATTCCTGAACAGGTTTGTTATAAACATCACGGAAATATAAAATACCACCGTGCTCCTTATCCCAGCCACGCTCCCACATATAATCCAACATTCTGCAACCGAGGTCAATTAAATGTGGGTCGTTATTTCTATATTTTGCTTCATGTAAAATAAACCAGGCGCCTTCAATCGCGTGGCCCGGATTTAAAGTTCTTCCATCAATATGATCAATGATGCTTCCGTCGGGCGCCACTTGTTCCATCACGCATTTGATATCGTCTTTTACAAAGTAAGTTTCAATTTCTTTGATCCATTTTTCAATCCATTCGTCGCATCGGGGGTCACCGATTGTTTCACGCAATTGCTGCGCCGTGTTCATCATGATCATAGGAACACCAATTCCTTTGGAAGGGCGTACGTCCGAAAATTTAGGTGGCAATTTTAATTCGCCGGTTGCGTAAGCAATACACTTCCCGAAAAGACCTCTTGCTTTATTTGCCATATCTTCATCCCCACTTGCTTTTGCATAAGCAGCAAAGGCAATCACAGCAAACGTTTCAGAGAAAAAATATCTTCGCTTGCGAATTGGTTTACCATCGCGCGTAACATGGAAAAACATTTGTCCATCTGTATCGAAACAATGATTTAATAAAAAGTCAACTCCTTTTTTTGCACCGTCCAACCACTGCTGTCTTTTTTCAACAGTACTATACAAAGTTGACAAAAGCCAGGTGGCGCGGCCCTGTATCCAAACAGCCTTATCATCATCTAACAAACTTCCATCCCTGTCGCGCATCAGTAAGAAGCCTCCGTATTCCTCATCAATACTTTTCGGAAACCAGAAAGGAACGGTTTCGTTTAGTAATTGATTTTTATAAAATGACTTTTGTTTCTCTAAATAGATTTTATCCAATTTCATTCTAATCCATTTTTCTTGTTTATAAACTTATTTCAAATCTATACTAAAAGTGCTTGCAGGCAGCCCAACTTCATTCTCCAGGTTGGCACTGGTAAAAGGTTGATATGCATACAACACTTTAATTATTTTTTCTGTTTTATTCAGATACAATACCACTTCATTATTTTTTATTTCTGCCTTTGGCGAAAAGATTTCTCCCTTTTCATTCATTACTTCAAAACCAATTAGCTCTTCATTATTTCTCGTCTGCAATTTTTTTGCATTCATAAAATCAATGATTATTTTTTTATCGACTTGCGAAACTTTATTTACCGTTGGACCGCTTGCGACAATTTTTTTATCGTAGGAGTTCTTTAACGCCAACAACGCTAAACGCTCTCCCATCGGTTGTTTGTGGGTTGGATGCACATTTAATGAATCGCCTAAATCGCTTGAAACCGCCATCCCAACATTCGGTATTTCATTTGACATTTCCCGCTGCATATCCCGGAAATAAGGCCATGACGGACGATCAATAGAAGAAAGTTGTACAAAATAAAACGGCAAATCTTCTTTCCATAGATTCCGCCAGCTTGAAATTAATGCTTTAAAATTATAAGCATACAAATCTATATTGTGCGCATCGCTTTCGCCCTGGTACCAAATAATTCCTTTGATGGGCGTATTGATAAATTTAGAAATTCCTGCTTCATAATTATAACAGGGTTCATAAGGATGACGTTGCAACGGATCTTTTGAGTTTTCTAAATTTTTTGTTGCGCGCTCACGGACCCATGGCATGATGAAATCAGATGTTCTCCAATAGTATAATTCATTTACGAGATAATGATCGAACTCCATGGTATGCCTGTCCATAAAAGAAACTATCGGTGCGCCGCCCACCGCCACTTCAATTAAACCGATGGGGACATTTTCCTCTTGTTGAATTTTTTTACCAAAAAAATATCCGACAGCAGAAAAAGTTGATACAGATTCAGGATTGCATTCTAGCCAGTTTCCGGTAAAATATTTTAGCTCATTCACTTTATCTAAGGTAGCAGAATCCCACGCAACATTACCTGTTTCCTGGATGGCTGACAATTGAAACAACCTGATATTTTTATTGGTTGAACTTTCAATGGCATTCTTTCCTTCTGATGCCTGACCCAATCTCAATAACATATTTGATTGACCTGAGCACAACCACACATCACCCGTTAAAATATTATCGAACTCAATCTTTTTATCTTTTGATTGTACCGATAAAACGTAAGGCCCACCGGCAGGCAATGCATCAAAAATCACTTTCCATTCCCCATCGGCATTGGTTTCTATCTTTTTCGTTTGATGATTAAACGTAACAGAAACTTCTTCATTTGCATTGGCTGTTCCAAAAATCGGGATTGGTTTATTGCGTTGCAGTACCATATCATTTGCAAAAACATCGGGCATTTGCAATCCGCCGTAATCACCTGTGATAGAGCTATACACGGTTTTTGCCATAATCATTGCACCTTCTTTATTCGGATGCAACGCATCCGGAAATAAATTAGGATGAAAATAAAATGGCGTATGCAAATCAATTAAACCGGTATGATTTACGTTGGCAATTTCAGGAATCAGGTTTTGTATTTTCCAATACCAATCGCGCGTACCGGAGCGAAATCTCGGATGAGTATTAAAGATTGGCGTCATCAAACAGATATACACTTTTACGTTGGGATTCGTTTTCCGCAACGTATCTATCAGCCATGAATAGTCGCCACGGAAATCGTTGCTGTAATTATTCCAATCTCTGGGATCGGTATCATTCAATCCCAAATGAATAATAGCAACATCAGGAACTAATTTTATGGCTTCAGAAAACTCCTTTGTTTTGTAATAAGGATTATGGCCTTTGCGCAAAAGCGTAGCGCCGCTGTGTCCATAATTATTTACCTCATATTTATCGCCCAGCATTTTTTGCATTTGTGCAGGATACGACTCAGTTGAAGGATCTTTTAAACGATACCCGAACGTAACTGAATTACCGATACAGGCAACTTTTATTTTTTGATTTTGCGAAAAACTATTTAAGTAAAAAAATAAAAGAGCGGCAAGGAGTAAGATGATTTTTTGTTTCATCCAGGAAAAATTTTTACAGTAAACAGAGAAATAACAAGGTTTTCTATTTCGTAGTTCAATATTTATTCTACATAATTATTCACCTTAGGCCGCAAAAAACTTACCTGGATAATCAGTGCTATTAAAACAATTCCTGCAAGCATGGCAAAACTTTTTCCGAGATTTCCTGCGTCAGATGATCTTCCTAACAGATCGGTAATAAAAGCCCCTGCAAACACGCCGACCATATTCATAATTCCATAAGCAGTGGCTCTTAATCTTTGTGGAACAAACTGGCAAAGTATCGGCATGTTATTCGCGTCAAACATTCCAAAGCCCACGCCAAAACAAAGCGCAGCGCCAATTACATTAAAAAGAGAATGTCCAAAGCCTAATAGCAATAATGAGGGAATTGTCAATGACAGTCCAATCGCGCTGGTATAAATTCTTCCACGAACATTTTTTTGCACCCATCTATCGGATAAGATTCCACCAAAGATGACGCCTATAAATGAAGATGCCGCAATAGCGATTGTTGAGTATGGCCCAGCCTGTGACATAGGAATATTAAGGTTTTGAGAAAATAATGTTGGCAGCCAGTTCTTGGTGGCCCAGCCAGGTAAGCTGGGTACCGCGAAATAAAAAAGAATGATCCAAAAAGAAATATTGGAAAATAACAACGCCAACCCTTTTAGAATGGATGACTTTTCAGGAACAAGCATTTTATCATTCAAGGCAACTTTGTTGCGATCTTTTTTCTCTCTTAAAAAAACAATCAATACAAATGAATACGCAATTCCGACTAAACCAAAAGTATGAAATGTAAAATGCCATGTGTAAGCCGCAGCCACCGTAGCGCCAAAGCCGCCCAGCGCCTGGCCGAAATACAAGCCAGTCATGTGAATTCCGATCGCAAGCGATCGTGTTTTGTTATCGTGATAATCTGCTATTAATGATAATCCCGCCGGGATGTACAAGGCTTCACTAACGCCCATCACCGCCCTGAGCCAATATACCTGGTGAAAAGTAGTTGCCAGTCCCATTCCATAAGTAACACCCGACCATACAAATAAACTCCCGACAATTAGCCACTTTCTATTTACTTTATCTGCAATAATTCCAGAAACCGGACTCATAAATCCATAGATCCAAAGAAAGATACCCATCAGGTAGCCGAAATTGGTAGCGGATTGCAATTCATGAATATCCAACGCCATCGCGGGCCGCATGGTGGACAGCATTTGCCTGTCCATGTAATTGAGCAACGCCACCATCCAGAGGAGCCCCACTAAAATCCATTTATAGTTTTTGTTTTCTTTCATGATGATTTTTTTGCCCACAAAGACACAAAGAACACAAAGAAAATTTTTTGTATCAATTTATTATTTCAAACCTATACGATTTTTGCCAGCTTCAAAGCCGGGCTGCAAACCTTATAGGTCCACGTTCCTTTCCCATTCCTTATTTTTAATTTCTTACTTTTTATTTCCAACCATTTCTCCAATCATCACATTAGGCGTTCTTATTCCCGGCTTTATTTCTCCATTTGAAATTACAATATCATTTCCCCACATAACTGCTGTCGTTGTAACATGTGCAGGGAAAGGCAATTCACCAATCTTCGTCCATGTATTACTGATCGTATGGTACAGCAATATTCTTTTATCAAAACCTTTATGATGAATACTCAAACTATTTTTTTCTTTCGTGAGTTTTACTTTTTCTTCATCGGTTTTTGCCGATGCTATTCGTGAAATATACGTTTCAATCTGATGAAAAATCTCACCATTATCAAAACCTGCGATTAAAATTTCATTGCTACCTGAAGCCACGCCGCAAGCGGCGGATAGATTGGTTGTATTTTTTCCATCCGTAATATCAGCACGCTGTTCCCATTTTTCTTTTTGAATATCGAAAGCAAAAACCGTATGATGCAATTCACTTATTCCGGATGATGTTTTTGTTCGTCCGCCGATGATAAATATCTGTTTCCCATCTTCGCCGTCTTGTGCAATCGCAGTTGCATTGGCCAGTGCAATTGGTAACGGAGGAAGTGTTTTCCATTCGGGATTTGAATCTTCCAAATTCAGACAGAGAAAACTGCCTGAAGAATTTTTTGCTTCATCGCCGCCTGCTACGTAAACAACATTTCCAATATTCGTAACAGACACATTTGTTAACGCAACAGGCAGGTTAGGCAACGGCCTTATATCAATACAATTCTTTTCGGAATTCCAGTTTAATAAAAAACATTTATTTAAAATTCCATTTTGATTTTCACCGCCAACATAAACCACACCTTTTGGGGTTGAAGTGATACCACAATAAGCTATTGGTTCAGGTAACGTATCCTTTATCTTTTGATTCCAAAAAAATTCGCTTCCATTTTTTCCTAAAACAAAAATCTGATTTGAATAATATTTTTTACCACCTTCCCACGGCAACCCATTGGGAAAATTAGCGCCGCCTGCTATTATCAACGCATCATTGCTAACACCGTTGATCGCTCCCGCAAATCCCAACGATTTGGATTGGCCCCTAGAAGGCGGCAGTTCGGCAGCCAACTTCCAATTGATGTCAATCGTGTCTTCTTTTTGTGCCAAAGCTACCGGAGGTAGCGACATACAGATCAAAACAAATGGAGCGATTTGTTGAATCATTATTTTACGATGATTTTATTTTTGCTTTGTTAATCATTGTTCTCTTTTTATTACACGAATTTTTCCGAATTACACGAATCTTCAAATATGGTTGCGTAATTCGTGTAATCTGGTTTTAGAATTCGTGTAATAACTCTATCCTTGTTACGACTAACTTCACTTTAAAGTTCATTTATAAGAACAAAAGCTACCGAATTTTATTTGTTCAGTATCTTTTTTGAATAATTCAAATTGTTCATCACTCATATTTTTTACCGGCAACCGAAACCTTCCGCAATCCAATCCCAGTAATTTCATGTAAGCTTTGCCGGTAGCGATGCCGCCATATTTCCCCAACAACGTTATCATATCGATAGACTGCTGTTGTAATGCCTGTGCTTTCTTTAGATCATTATTATTGAACGCATCAATCATATCGTAATACAATGGTGCAGCATAATTGAAAGTACTCCCTACAGCGCCTTTGGCGCCAACTGCCAGCGCAGACAACATATTTTCATCTCTTCCCCACAGCATATCATACTTTCGGTTTTCAAAATGTACGCAGGAAAGGAAATCCATAAAATCTTCGTGGGTATATTTTATTCCTGCGAAGTTGGGAACCTTTCCTGCCACATTTTTCAGCAGATCCACCATAGCAAAACCAACACCCGTTAGCACCGGGATATGATAATAATAAAATGGCATACCAGGAACAACATCTGCTATTTCTTTACAACAAGCTGCAAGCATCTCTGCATTTGCAGGCTTGAAGTAAAAAGGTGCGGTAAAGGAAACTCCATATAAACCTTGCTGTTGTGCGTACAAAGCGAGTTCTTTGCAATCTGCAATACATGTACCGCCAAGCAACGTCATCACCTTGAAATCTTTATCATTTTTCGTTACATCGGCCCACGCTTTTATCATTAATTTTTTTTCATCAAAAGTCATCGAAACGCCTTCACCGGTAGAACCAGAGATGAAAGCGCCGGTAACTTTATTAGTCTTCAACATCTGATAATATTCCGGAATCAATGAAGTGTTCAATGAACCATCGTTTTGCATCGGGGTAAAAGGAGCGGCGATTAAGCCTTGTAAATGTTCAGCCATAATATAGAATATTTATTAAAGTTATCGTATGAATTTTTAAAATGCGGGGGATGAAACATCCCCCGCAGTTTACTGCTTGTTGATTATGAGAAAAAAATTGTTACAGATTCAATAAATTCTTGTTTCCGTTAAAATATAGGATAGCCCGGAGTCTGCGTCAAATCCCGGTTATTGGTTAACGTAGTGCGATCTACCGGCCACAACAATTTATAAGATTCAGAAGGCAACACGGTAGTATATTCATACACATAATTATCCCCCATTCTTCTCAGGTCGTACCAACGTTTTCCTTCAAAAATAAATTCATAAAAGCGTTCCTGCAAAAGCGCTTCTGTTGGATCAGCATCTATCACTTGATTAGGATAGCCTAACGTTGCAGGATCATAATTAGCTCCGTAAGCTCTTGCCCTCACTAAATTAATTTCATTGGATGGATCCTGTCCTAAAATAATTTTAGTTTCTGCCATCATTAATAATAAATCGGCATAGCGATAAATCGGAAAATCATTGGTGTAAGCCCTTGCTCCGGCATTTTGTTCGCCTGGATATTTACTTACGAAAGCGCCTGCAATCTCGTACTGGCCCCCCGAAAAAGTATAGGCTGGTTGAATAGTTACCCATTTTCTGCTATCCCTGTTATCATACTTTCTGAAAGTAGCAATTTTTATAGGTGCCCTTAAAAGCCCACCCCAGTTGTCTGTAACCACATCAAACTTCCTGTTCTCTGCAGAATCATAAAAATTAGCCAGCAGGCTCGATTGAGGAGAGAAGGTACCTGCAAAGGGAAGTCCGGATTCATTCAAATTATTCCGGGCAGCGAAAATAATTTCGTTGTTGCCGCGATTAGCTGTAGAGAATACGTTACTGAAATTAGGTAATAAATTTAATGAAGGTATATTGGCCTGAATGTCTGTTAAAGCGTTTTTCGCAATAGTTGCATCACCTGTTCCGCCCCCTCTATAGCTTGTCCAAAGATAAACGTTCGCCTCTAGCATTAAAGTTGCAGATTTTGACCAGGAGCCTTTTTGATTCCTAAAAGAATAATCGCTTCCAAAATTATTTAGTGAAGTGTCAATATCGCTTTTGATTAGTTTCATAACGTTCGCAGCAGGCGAAGCCGCTTTTGCCAGCTTGGAAACATCAATGGATATAGTCGGCTCCGTTTGTATGATTACATCACCCCAGGATCTGTAAAGTTCGAAATAATAAAAAGCCCTCATTCCATGAGCAATCCCCAAATAATAATTTTTATTTGCAGCAGAAACGACATCAATGGAATTTAATTTACTGATCAATAAATTGATCTGATTGATATTGAAATAAAAATTGCCATAATTGGATACACCAGGATTATCCATGTCCAGGTTATTCAGCCATAATCTTTCTACACCTTGAGTGGCCTCGCCGGTAAAAGTCGAACTGGATCCGGGATCAGTTCCAAAAATGTCAGCCCGCATTTCTCCAAGATATTGGAATGCCCCTACGTTGTTGCGAAAGGCAATATGAATTCCTGTTACAAATGCATCTACCTGCTCTGGCGTTTTCCAGTAATTAGCATCTGAGATACTACTTACCGGCGCAAGATCCAGCTTTTTGCTACAGGAATTAATGATAGTAAACAAACAAAAAACGAATATTATTGTTATAATCTTTTTCATATACTGATGAATTTTTTATTTTTAAAATGTTACCTGCAGCCCTATTACATAATTAATTGGAGTAGGATATGTGCCGGCATAAACACCGCTTATACTAGTTGTTCCGGCAGTCACAGGAGGTTCAGGACTTGGCCCGGAAAAATTGGTAATATAGAACCAATTATTCACGCTTGTGTAAACCCTGGCCTGCGAAAATACTTTTGATTTGGTGATAATGTTTTTTGGAAATTGATAAGAAAGTGTGACTTCCCTGCAGGCGAGATAATCGCCCTTTTCATAAAAATTTGAGTTATTACTGTTTAAGACCGAATTCGCATTATTGCTTCGGGTATAGTTTTTCTTTCCGAGTGGTGCAGATACCTGATCCGCATAATAAACCTTCGGGATATCTGTAATGGTGTTTGTTGGAGACCAGGATTGTTTCTGTAGTTCAAGATAATTAAAAGTTCCCTGGTAATTTCCTAATGTTCTTGCTACAAGGTCATTGTAAATAGTATGACCCAAAGCAAATTCGAACCGTGAATACAAAGAGAATCCTTTATAAGATAAATTGAAATTAAAACCACCTGTCCATTTTGGATAAATATTACCTATATAAACCTGGTCTCTTGAATCAATGGTATCATTTTTATCTACATCCAGCCAATTTACATCACCGGGAGTTATCAATCCTTTGATACCAGGGCTGGGTGCAAGGTTGGGGCCGCCAATTTGCGCCACCGCATCATACCTTGTTCCCGCAATTTTTGCCACCTCGGATGCATCCTGAAAAATAGATACTTGTTTGTAAGCGTAGATCGCGCCCAATGGTTGCCCTTCCTGCAAGCCACCGACCCAAATAACTTTACCAGATGCGGGATCATAAACCTGGAGGCCGCCCTGCCTGTTATGTTCGTTTCCGTTATACGGTAATTGTAGTACTTTATTTTTTACATAAGAAGCGGTTGCCCCAACATCGAGTCGCAAACCATTAGGTCGTTTAAGAACGTTGGCGTTTACGGTAAACTCATATCCTGTATTTTGGTAGGTTCCTAAATTGGTTCTTAGTGAACTAAAACCTGTATAGCCCGGTAGTGCCAAATTGGTTAAAAGATCACTTGTTTTTCTGTTATAATAATCAAATAGTACTGTTATTTTATTGTTCAAAATTCCCAAATCAAAACCAACATCTATCGTTTTACTTTTTTCCCATTGCAGATTTGAATTGATAATACCTGTATTTAAAAATCCGGCACTTCCATTGTAAAGCCCTTGTGAGCTATAAGTACCCTGTACTTCATACCTGCCGAGGCCTGCTACGTTTCCATTCTGTCCATAGCTTATCCGTGGTTTAAAAGTGGAAATATATTTCGAAATTTTGCCATCATAAAAGAATTTTTCATTCTGCATGTTCCAACCAGCAGACATACCCGGAAAAAATCCATACCTGTTATCTGCTGCAAGGCTTGAAACACCATCATTCCGGAATACCGCAGTAAACAAAAAACGATTGTCATAGTCGTAGTTCAATCTTCCAAAAGTTGAAATAATTCGATATTGGGATTTTGTAGAATAGTTACTGCCTGCGGCAAAATCAGTCGACGCGTTCACCGTACTTATATCATCCGTCGGCGCTTTGGTACCAGCCACCTGCATGTCAAACGAATTAACACCAAAATACTCAGTGCCCAGCATTACATTGAAATTATGGACATCTTTCACACTTTTGGTATAATTAATAATCGCATTGTATTGCTGTTGAAAATCCCTGCTGAACCCGGCATTCGCTGGCCTTGCCACTGAACTGTATGAAGGTTGGGTAGGCGAGAAGACATTACTGTAAGTTTGAGTAGCCTTTGTAAACGATTGATTCACGTTTTCTTCCAGGTAAGCATTCGCCGACGCCTTTATAAAAAGGCCGGGAAGTAAATCCCATTTGACCGAAGCATCTAAAATGATCCGGTTTACTTCATTGCTGATGTTTCGTTTATCCAGCCAGTATAATGTGTTTCCGTCATTTATACCATTGCCCGGATTAGGTTTTGTTTTAGCAGCGTCCAGCCAGGGATTAAAAGTGGGCCATAAGGCCATGGTGCGGTAAAGCGTGTTGATTTCGCTTCCTGCTACCCCTGTGGCAGATGAAGTGGACGCCGTGACCCCGGTACTTATTTCTACATTAGGCTTCACTTTGTATGAGGCATTTAAGTTGCCACTATAACGTTTATATCCTGATCCTACGATTGTCCCCGGCTCATTATAATAATCGAAACTGGCAAAATACTTTCCTTTATCATTGCCGCCCAACGCACTGATATAGTGATCCTGTGTAAAAGTATTTCTGAATACAATGTCTTTTACCTCGCCTCCATGGTCTTTGAAAATAATAGCGCCTGATGGATTCGCAACGCTTGCGCCATAGGGATCTGACAGGGTATCCCAACCCTGGGACAGCAAAGATTCATTTCCGGTATAAGCCCTGATATCAAATGAAGAAAGATTAGCAGAGTCCGTCAGTAAGCCATATCCTCTTGACGAATTTACCTGCCCGAGCGTTCTGCCCGAATTCAGGTTGCCAAGCCGGTTATAATAAATGTAATCCTTAGCGCCTAAATATTTATAATCTTGTCTTTGTTGATTAAAACCACCTGTAAACTTATAAGATATTTCCGCTTTGCCTGACTTGCCCTGTTTTGTTGTGATTAAAATTACTCCATTATTAGCCCGTGCTCCATAAATGGCCGTGGCTGCTGCATCCTTTAATAATTGCATAGATTCTATATCCTCCGATGCAATATCATTCATCGGGCGAATGACACCATCAACAACTACAAGTGGGCCGCCGGGATTATTAATCGAAGCGCCACCTCTTAACACAATCACGGGAGAAGCGCCCGGCTGGCCGGTAGGATTGACGACTTGTAATCCCGAAACTGTTCCTTGCAATGCACTTGCTACATTGGACCTGGGTACGCTGCTCAGCACTTCATCATCCAATTTGGAAACTGCGCTGGTAACATTTCGCCTACTTTGAGTACCATATCCCACCACAACTACTTCATCTAATTTAGCAGAAGCTGCTTTTAAGGAAACCTCTACCGTGTTAGAATTGCCCACTATAATACTTTCAGGATTGTGGCCCACAAAAGAAAAATTCAACACATCGCCCGGTGCTGCTTCAATACTGTAGGTGCCATCAGCAATAGACTGAGTGCCTTCGGTTTTCCCTTGAATAATAATACTTACCCCTGAAATTGGATTATTACTTTCATCGGTGACGATCCCGGTAATTTTTTTGACCTGGGCCCATCCCGACAACGCGATAAAGAACGATCCGGATAGTAGCAGGAATTTAAGACAAACGGCTTTCATAAATTTTCTTTAAAAGTTTTTAAATTATTATGTCATACATAACAAAAATAAATTGTTAGCTTTACTCAGCCAAATAAATTTTTAGTTTTTCTTTAAAATATTATTTTCTTTGATAAATAATCAGAAGTGGCATCAATAACTTTTAATACTAATTATTAATATAAATAATGAATTCAGCCGTTTTTAAAAAAAATCTAAAAACCATAGATACTTCTTCCTTAGTAGATAAAGTGGAGAAAAGATTAGTGGAAACTTTGCAACAAAAGAAATTAAAGATAGGCGACTCCATCCCGAAAGAAATAGAACTTGCCGAAACGCTTGGCGTAAGCCGCACCGTAATAAGAGAAGCTTTATTGAGGTTAAGAATGATGGGATTGCTGGAATCCAAAAAGAAAAAAGGCTCGATAATTACCAGCCCCGACATCTTTGCCATCATGAGCAAAAGCCTGAATCCGCATATATTGGCCGAGGAAACATTAAAAGAAATTTTTGAAATAAGACTAGTGCTTGAAATAGGAATGGCTGATTTTCTTTTTAAAAGAAAAACAGCTAAAGATATAGAGGAATTAAAAGAGATCGTAAGAAACGAGCCTGAAATTGCGGACACGCATTTGTTCAATATCGGCCATGAGATCGCTTTTCATGGAAAATTATATGAGATCACCGGAAATGAATCTATGAAAAAATTCCAAAAAATGTTGTTGCCTGTTTTCGATTATGTGCATCACAGTGGTTTGCTGGGAAAACAGATTCACTTAAAAAAATTTGTCTCTCACAAAGAACTGGTGGATATCTTAGACAAGGGCACTCCTGAATTATTCCGTAGGGCTATGCGCCATCATTTAGAAAATCACTTTGCAAGATTGTTTGAATAAAGTTTGAAGAGAAAAACGGGGTATTTGTTTATTTGCTGATGCAGTGATAACACCATGAATGTGATAGAAAATTATATAAATTATTTGCAAAAAACGGGGAACATTCCGAATTTAAAATATTGCTATAAATGTGCTGTGAGAGATTAAAAAAAGAAAGAAGTCTGTAAAAGAAAGGGCAGCCATCAACGGCTGCCCTTTCTTTTTATTATGTAAATATATTATTCTGCTTCTACGGTGCTCTCCAAATCATCATCAACCAAAATACGGCCACAATTCTCGCAAACAATAATTTTCTTTCTTTGTTTAACCTCACTTTGTTTTTGCGGAGGAACCGCGTTAAAACATCCGCCACATGAATCCCTTTCAACGGGCACTACTGCAAGTCCATTTCGGTAATTGTTACGGATCTTATCATAGCTTACCAAAAGCCTTTCATCAACTGCGGCTCTCGCAGCTTCTTCCAATTTTTTATAGTGTTTTTCTTCTTTATCTGTTTCGCCTATTATTTTTTCAAGTTCGCTCTTCTTAGCCTTTAGGTTGGTTTCTTTTACAGCAATCGCTTTTTTTGCCAGTTCCAGTTGTGAACCTTTT
>Ga0164241_10001874_pt1 | contig 24298 bp, 18 predicted proteins | sample OricomyardsoilBY_FD_108780 | JGI IMG/M metagenome (GOLD analysis project Ga0164241, IMG submission 108780) | Backyard soil microbial communities from Emeryville, California, USA - Original compost - Back yard soil (BY) | ecosystem: Environmental > Terrestrial > Soil > Unclassified | place: USA... | reverse complement strand
CGATGATCACTCAAACTTTTTACAAACGCGTACACGCTATGCCTCGTTATTTAAACTACAACCAGACGACTATAAAGGTTGCGCAACAGGATTAAAAGAAGCAGGCTATGCCACTAACCCCAAATATCCAACTTTGCTTATTGGATATATTGAAACTTACGAACTACACCAATACGATAAAATAGGCTTGGCACAAATTGAAGCCAATAAAAACAGTACTAATAATGAGCCTGCGTTAGCTGATAAAAACGAAACCAAACCACGCAATAACAACAGCACTATAATTATTGACGATGTAAAGAAGGCTGAGAAAATAATAGTAAATGGGCGCGAAGAATACACCGTTAACGGCATACGTGCTTTAAGGGCAAAAACAAAGGAAGACCCATTTGCCATTGCCTATGAATACAACATACCGTACGAACATATTTTAGCCTTCAACGACATGATTGAAGGCGACAAATTTTTGGAGGGCGACTATATATACCTGCAATCAAAAAAAAGTCGTGGTAGTGAAACATCATACAACGTAAGGGAAGGTGAAAGCATGCATGATATTGCGCAAAAAACCGGAATGAAATTACGCGATTTATACAGCAGAAATCAAATGCAAATGAACGACCAACCTTATGCAGGCGAGGTATTATACTTACAGGAACGTAGCCCCGGCGCACCACGCACCATGAGCTATAGTGATTATTTAACCCGCAAAGACAAACAAGAAAAAGCTGAAAAGCAACGCGTTGAAAACGAGAAAAAAAGCATAGAGGAAGAGGCTAAAAACAATAAGCCTGAACAGGCAATAATAAATACGCCGATACAAAATGTTAACCAATACGAGGTTCAGCAAAAAGACACCCTATACTCAATTGCCCGTAAGTTTAATACTACTGTTGACCAAATAAAGGAAGATAACGGCCTTGATGGAAACAACCTAAAACCCGGCCAAACATTAGTTATTGCACAATAACAGTTGTTAACTATCGCCCATTCTGCAACTATGTAAGGTTATAGTTGTTATACCCGTCAACAATAATAAAAAGGGTATGAAATATGGATTGGCAATATTAATAGGATCTACACTTTTGTGGCTCAACTCGTGCGCACAAAAAACAAGTACAATTAAAACTGAAAAAGGAAAAACTATGGTCGACAATTCGAAGCTGGACACCATTACTTTGGGCAGCGGATGCTTTTGGTGCAGCGAAGCAATATTTCAAAGATTAGAAGGGGTAGTAAGTGTAACTTCGGGCTACAGTGGAGGCAAAATAGCCAAGCCAACTTACCGCGAAGTTTGTAGCGGTTTAACAGGACATGCCGAAGTAGTGCAAGTAGTATATGACAATACAAAAATATCGCTTACAGAACTTCTTAAAGTATTCTTTAAAACACACGACCCTACTACACTAAACAAACAGGGTAATGATGAAGGAACACAATACCGTTCGGTAATATTTTACCATAACGATGAGCAGAAAAAAATTGCAGAAGAAGTTAAAAATGGCCTGAACAAATCAGGTGCCTACAACAGCCCTATTGTAACCGAAATATCGCCGTTTACAGCTTTTTATAAAGCGGAAGATTACCATCAGGATTATTACAATCAGAACAAGAATACAAACCCGTATTGCCAATATGTGATAGTACCAAAAATTGAAAAATTTGAAGAGTACTTTAAAGATAAAATGAAACATTAAGCACGGTAAACGCACTTAAATAACGATTGTTTGTTGCTTGCCGCGAAAGAAGAGAAATCCCTCTTTCGCGGTTTATTTTTATAGTACCCATAATGGATATTTGCATGTTGCAGGTAAAAATTCCATATTTGGCAAAAGAATTCCGAATGGAAAAGCTGGTTAAGCTAAACGATAGAACTTTCCGCCTTTATAAAAGTGAGACAGAAATACTTTCTGCAGTACGTGCAATTGCTAACGAAATTAATAACGATTACTTAGGCAAAAGGCCATTGATAGTGCCATTATTGAATGGCTCATTTATGTTTGCATCCGACTTGATGAAAGAATTAAAATTAGATTGCGAAATTTCATTCATAAAAACGGCATCCTATCAAGGCACTTCTTCTACAGGAGTGGTTAATACCATAATGGGGCTATCGCAGCCTATTGAAGGAAGAAACCTGATAGTGCTTGAGGATATTATTGATACGGGGCACACTCTTGCAAAAGTATTGCCCGTATTGCGCGAAGGCAACCCTGCATCGCTTAAAGTGGCTACCTTATTACTTAAACCATTAGCGGTACAAATACCGGTTACAGTTGATTATGTGGGCATGGAAATACCCAACGAATTTATTGTAGGCTATGGTTTAGATTATGACGGACTTGGCCGCAACCTGCGCGATATTTACCAAGTGGTAGAAGAATAATACTTACCATGAAACACGTTGTTATTATTGGTGGTGGTGCTGCCGGATTTTTTTCGGCATTAGCCTGCGCCGAGCATAATAGCCACTATCAAGTAACCATCCTCGAAAAATCGCCCAACCTTTTATCGAAAGTAAAAATAAGTGGCGGTGGCCGCTGCAATGTAACCCATGCCTGCTACGACCCTAAACTATTAGTTAAAAACTACCCGCGAGGTGAGAAGGAATTAATAGGGCCGTTTATGCGTTTTAACCCCACCAACACCGTAGAATGGTTTAGCCTGCGCGATGTAAAACTTAAAACCGAAACCGATGGTAGGATGTTCCCCATTACTGATTTGTCGCAAACAATTATTGACTGTTTTTTGAACGAAGCAAAGCGCCTACATGTTACCATAAAAACGCAAACAGGTGTAAGCACTATGCAAAACACCAATGGTAAATGGCAGCTACAAACCAACAAAGGCGATACAATAATTGCCGATGCAGTAATAATAACCGCTGGTAGTAGTGCAAGCGTTTGGGATATGCTGCGAGGCTTAGGGCATAACATAATAAGGCCAGTACCATCGCTTTTTACATTTAATATTAAGGATGAGCGCATAAAAGATTTACAGGGTTTAGCAGTGCCTAATGCAACAGTAACCGTACAAGGTACAAAGCTACAAACCAAGGGGCCGTTACTTATTACACATTGGGGCTTAAGTGGTCCGGCCATATTACGCTTATCGGCATGGGGTGCGCGCCAATTAGCCGACATAAGTTATAAATGTGAGATAGAAGTAAATTGGACTGGTGCCGAAACAGTAGGTAGCGTAACAGAATATATTAAACAATACAAGGGTAATCACCCTAAACAAACAGTAGCGGCGAACCCGCAGTTAAACATACCAAGCCGATTATGGGAAAAACTATGCGGCGATGATATAAAGGCTTTACGATTTGCTGATTTATCGAACAAACACATAACACTACTGGCAAATAACATAGCAGCATGCAAATTTGCAGTTACTGGTAAATCAACCTTTAAAGATGAGTTTGTTACTGCCGGCGGTATTGACTTAAAAGAGGTGGACTTTAAAACTATGCAAAGCAAAAAATTACCGGGCATTTACTTTGCGGGCGAAGTATTAGATATTGATGCTATTACCGGTGGCTTTAATTTTCAATCGGCATGGACAACAGGGTATATAGCAGGTACCTCAATATAACTTTTGGGCAAGGTAAAATAAAAGGTGCTACCTTGGCCTTCGGCGCTTTCAACCCATATTCGGCCTTCGTGTATATCAACTATTTTTTTACAAGTAGCCAGCCCAACACCTGTTCCTTCATACTCAGCTTTACTATGTAGACGTTTAAAGGCTTCAAATATGGTATCGTAGTGTTTTTCCTCTATACCTATCCCATTATCCTTAATGTAATAGCAAACCATATTACCGGCATCGGTACAGCCAATATTTATTACAGGTTCGCGCAATTCGCTACGGTATTTTATAGCATTCGAAATTAAGTTTTGGAATAGTTGCGCTAACAACCTGCGCTCACCTTTTACATCAACACTGTTTATAAAATTAATTTGAGCATCACTTTCATAAATAGATTTTGCAAGGGTGCGTTTTACCTCCGCAAATACATCCTGAATGTTTACATCCTCAAATTGCTGATCTTCTACATTTAGTTTTGAATAAGCAAGTATATCGCTTATCAAGCGTTCCATTTGTTGGGTACCATTCTTTACAAAAGCGGCATACTCTTCAACATTGTTTTCCATTAAACCCTGTTTGGTAAGTTCTTTGTTCATTAAAGTTACAAAACCCGATATGGTACGTAATGGCTCTTTTAAATCATGCGATACAACATGAGCAAACTCGCGCAGGCTTTCGTTACTGCGGCTAAGTGCTTTAGTGCGGTCATCAACCAAGCCCTCCAAGTGTTCATTTTGCGATTGTATAAATTTCGAATATTCGGCGTTTTGTTCAAGTAGTGTATCAATGTATTTTACCAACCATGCATTAAATGCGGCAATACTAATAACACCAATAAATACAGTTGCAAAATGCTCAATTACAAATGCTCCTAAACCGGGAAATTGGTTTAGTTTATAATAAAGAATCAGGCTATGCGTTGCTAATATTATTTCGAAAGTACAGGCGTAATAAATAATTTGTTTGCGTTCGCGAAAAAAGGCAACAGTAGAAAAGTAAATGCCCATCAGGGCAGTCATATCGATATATATTCGATAACGCATAGACGGGTCGGGCTCGCTAAACAAATCGTGATATACGTTATGTATTACCGCCATTACAATAACCCCGCAAATCATTAGGTGGCCTGCATCCTGCACCCTTTTGTATTTAAATAAAAAGAAGGCGCCGGTTAATGAAACTAAAGCTATTATGTTACCTATAGTATATATACTACCAAAGGCCAGTACATTTTGACTGGCTGATACTATAATAACTACCAGCGTAACGGTAAGAAGTATATTTAAAAGCAACTTTGCCTTCTTTTTTTCAAAAAAAGGTTCATTCTCAAAGCCCGATAAAAAATACCTGTGTATGCTTCCTAACATAAAAAAAACCATCTCTAGTGGGTAGAGATGGTTTACGGATAATTTGGTTTTTTGTTTTAGTTATTCGGGGTTGATGCATTTGTTGCCCCGGGTTTTTTACCAAAATTGGCAAAATCGAAGGTCCAGGCTAAATAGTAAAGCGCACCAATTTTAGGCGAGCCCACAGCCTCAATGTGGCCGTTGTTATAAATGTTAGAAGCGCCCAAACGTACTGTTGAGTATGCTTTTTCAATTTCGTAATATAATTGTAAATCAAGCGTATGGAAACTTGGAACTGTACCATCTGCAAACGGGCTTTGCCAGTCGTACGATGTTACCCACTTAAAGTTGGCATTAAAGCCAAGGCCTTTCCAAACCTTATTGCCACTTATACCAATATTAATTTTGTGCTTAGGTGTGTTAAAGCCCGAAAGAATAGCATAGTCGCTGTTTTTTAGGTTCTTATCATCCAAATCTGAGTAGGTATAGTTAACATACGGTGTAATGCCATGGCCTACGTAATACGATACGCTGGCTGCTACACCCCATGCAGGCACCACTTTAGGGCTGTTAACCCACATTTGGTAAGTATGGTAGTACTCATTACTTGCCAATGAATCGTCAGCAATAATATTGTTAACTGCATTTTCGTAATCCTGCCCTGTGCCGGTTGCATTACCAATAGTAGTGCGTACTACGCGCTGAAAACCAATAAAGTTATTGTAGCGGCTGTAATATGCCGATACATCAATCAGCACCCTTTTATTTATTTCTATTTTATAACCAAAGTCGAAAGCCAGTACACGCTCAGGCTTTAAAGGGTTAAGGGTTATAGGCTTTAACACATCAATATTGTATTCGCCGCCGGTTTGCGGGTTACGGTAATAATTCAGCACCGATTCGCGGGTAAACAGGTTATCATACCCATCAACGTTACCCACCAGAAAAATTCGGCCTAAATCGAGGTACAAGTATAAATCCTGTAAGGTAGGGGTACGGAATGCCGATGATACCGAAGCGCGGAAGTTATGTTCGGTTTTAGGCAGTTTTAAAGTATAAACCAATGAGCCCCTTGGCGACACCTGCGCTTTAAAATTCGAGTTTTTATCAACCCGTACCGAGCCTATAATTTTAAACCTATCGTTAAATAATCGTTTAGTAACCTGCAAATATGCACCTACCTCATGTACACGTATTTTATGCCCAATGGTATCGCTTAATATGGTACCGCGGCTATTAGGCATATATACACGGTACGATGCACCTGTAATAATCTCCAGCCATTTTACAAAGTCCCAGTTGTATTGTCCTTCCACGTGTATCATGGCCGACCTGTCGTAGAACTTAGTACCGTATAACGACCTGTCATCCTGCACATATCGGTTAAATGAATCTTTGTAAAGTTGGGTGCCGGGTTGAAACCAAGCGCCCTCGGCAGCACGGCGTGCTACGTTGCGGGCGCTGTCTAAAATCCAAAGGCGGCCTTGGCCCTCGAAACATTCAGGACAATTTGAAAACCCGCCAATAAGCGTATCAACTACATCAAAAAATGTGGAAGTAAATACTGAAGCATAACCTATATCGCTGGTTGCAATTGATGCGCGCGAAAGATAGTTGCCGGTAACACCTAAGTTATACGAGTTACCTCCGTTTTCGATAGAGGCATAACCCCTGATAAAAAAGCTTTTACCCTTTAACTGTATCATTGGCTGGTGAAAGGTAAAATCTTTAATTTGGTAGCGGGCGGTAGCTTGATAAACCGTAGTGCCATAACCAAATTTATAGGTTCCAGATAGCTCAAGGTTATCGGTAAACCTATAGTATAAACCCGTTGAGAATTTAGCGTTCTTGGCGTTGTAATCAGCCAAATCTTTTTCTGCATATCCGGGAGCTTTTATATGTATGTAACCATCCGATGCCGTTGTATCAAAATTTTTGCTTACTGCCGGGTTAAAATCAAGCCAGCTGTTTAGAGCTACTATATCGTTATGCTCTTCTTCAGTTATATCGGTACCGGGGCCATAAGGTTTGTATTGCTTTTCGCGTAGTGCGCTGTTAAGGTTTACATCAGCCTCAATATTGCCATAGGTATTATACTTGGGGTCGTTAGCATTCCAATCAGTAGCTTGGGTATAGCCCGCAGTAAATTTAAAACCGAACTTATTGTTTTTGCCAAAAGTATTGGCGTAACGCAATTGTCCGTCAAAAAATGGGCCGGGCACGGTGCTTGCCCCTCCTTTAAGTTGTACACTAAGCCCCTTATAATCGTAAGGGCTTTTACTATTCATGGTTATTACACCCTGCATGGCATTAGCGCCATAAAGTGCTGATGCCGCGCCTGAAACCACCTCAACACTTTCCAGGTCCAAATCACTAATACCTGCTAAGTTACTGATAGGGAAATTCAGTCCCGGCGATTCGTTATCGGTACCATCAATATATTGTTTAGTACGCAGCGAACGGGTATCGCCAAAACCGCGCAGGTTTATTACTTTAAAACCAACCGATGTGGTTACAATATCAATACCTTTAAAATTGCCGATACTTTGGTAAAAATCGCCCGATGCTGCCGACTTAATTTCGCGGCTTGTCATCTTCTCAATTTGTACGGGTGCCTCCTTTATTGATTCAGCAACACGCGATGAGGTTACCACCACTTCGCCACCCGGTAAAAAGGCTGTTTCCATTGTAATATTAAACTTAACGTTAGCACCTGTAACAGGTACTACTTTAGCGGTATAGCCAACGTATGATACCGTAACTGATTTTGCTGTTGCGGGCACCTCCAAACTAAATTTACCTTGTACATCGGTAGCCGTTCCGGTTTGGGTGCCGGTAACAATTACCGTAGCGCCAACCAAGGGCTCTTTAGTACTTACATCGGTAATAGTACCGGTAATAATTTTTGATTGTGCAAATAGGGGTGTAGTGCTGACAAGCGTAATTGCAAGAAGTAAAATTCTTTTCATTCCATCAGGGGTTTGGTAATTGTTTTATTTATAGGTGATTTCGAAGATAAGAAAATAAGTGAACCGACAAATATATGTAGTTGAAAAACAGAATAAATAATAAAGGCGCCGGATTATCTCCGACGCCTTTTAGGTTGTTTCGTTTATCTATTATCTGTTAACAACAAATCTGGTTGATGAGGTGGTGCCATCGGTTAATTGTAGGCTTAAAATATACACGCCATTATTAAGCGCTGCTACATCAATAATTGTGTTGTACCCATCAATATTACTTTGCTGTTTAACCACCCTGCCGGTAAGGTCGAAAAGCTGAATGGTTTGCATAGGTTTTTGCAAGCTGTTAATATTAACGTTTACATAGGTACTTGCGGGGTTAGGCATCAGGTTAACTTCAACATTATTAGTAGGGTTGTGTATGCCCAATGGCTCGCCATAAGTATTGTCAATTAATTGACGGTACATACGCGGTGTGGCATAACCCATTATTGTATCAATATAAGCCATAGCTTTGGCCATGTTAGCAGTAGGGTTTATGCTTGGGTTGGTACCGTTATACCAGTTCCAAGGTTCGAAGCCCTGCCCGTAAAAAGGATATAATCCATCAATAGCAGTAGTTTGTACACCACCTACAGTATTTTTAGGCCCTGCCGGAAAACTATTTGGCGAAAACCCTGCGTTGTTATTTTGGGCGGCAACCACAGGCATAAAATCGCCGGTTCCGCTTACTTCTATTACAGGTGTAAGTGTAGTTGTAACTACAACAGCTGTATTGTATGGTGTTAGCTGCTCGGTAGTACCCTGAAAACCAATTACAGAGGTTTCGCCTGCCTCAATAAATGAGGTATCGGCAACCGCACCACCTAACGAAAGCACTAAATTGAAATCGCTTGAAATACCCGGAAAATTATCCACGTTTTGAGTACCCCCAAAACCATCAAAATTTCCGGTTAAAACCGTATCAACATACGAGTTGCCATTTATATCTAACAATTTAGGTATTACAAACTCCGAGGGCTTATTAAGGTTGCTGGCGGCAAGGGCTACATAAGCACCTGAGTTAGTACCGCCCAATACAAATTTTGTCGGGTCGATACCCCACATGTTACTGCTATCGGCATAAGTGCTGCGGAAATAGCGTACACAGTTTTTAGCATCCTGCATGGCGCGGTAAACTGCGTTAATAATTGTACCTGCACGTACATCGGCATCGGCGCTGGTTGGGTTCCATCCCAAACGGTAGGTCATTGATACTGCAACGTAGCCACGCTTAGCATAGCGTTTGCACATTTCAACTATACAGTTTTCGTTTTTATCGGCAAAGTTAAAGCCGGTTAATGAGCCGGGTAAAAATGAACCCGCATGCATTAATATAACTACCGGGCGATGAGTAGCAGTATCGCCATCGGGCGTGTATACATCCATCTTTAAGTTTTCAAGGGTATTAAAGCCGGTTAAGTACCCTTTATTTTGGCCGTAAACTATATTTGAATCGACCGATACTGTAGTAAATACTTCGTCTAAATATCGAAGCTGAGCATTGGCATCAAAAGCCATAAATAAAGCAGCAAAAAACACCGCTGTTTGTAAAAGTTTTTTCATAGCACATATTTGGGTTTAATTCAGTAATAACTAATGCTAAAGTTAGCAAAGTGACGCTTTAAAAGAAACTATTTTTGAAGATGAATTCAACGTACAGAAATTTGGAGTTGCATTTAATATACATCATAACAAAACCCAAACGCAAAATATGGCTAAATAAGTAGTGCAAATGCCTATCTGCTTTTATCTTTTTTTGCCCATTTGCTTAATACATCCTGGTCAAGGTTTACCAATATGCTTCCGTATATCATACGGCCTACGCCCGGCCCGCCGTAGGTTTGGTAATTGTGTTTAGAAATAAGGTTAGAGCCGCCTATTTTAAAGGTGGTATATAGCTTCTGTACCTCCCAACTAATTTGGGCATCTAATAACGAGTACGTAGGTATAGCACCCGAAAACTGCGGAGAGCCTTCAAATGTAAAGCCCTGAATCCATTTGTAGTTAATATTAAACCCAAAGCCTTTGGCATTTTTTATTTTTATATCGCGGCCGCTAATACCAACATTAAATTTATTTTCGGGAGTATTGTATGCAGGTATTACGGGGTCGTTGGAACCTAATTTATTTAACCTGTTCCAACTATAATTAGCGTTAAGCGAATAGTTTTTAATAAAGAAATAATTTACTGCCACTGCCACGCCATAAGTCATTACCCTATCGGGCGAATTAGCCGCCACACGGTATACTTGGCGTACGTTATAAATACCACCCTGATTCCTGACAGCAGCGCCAATGCGGTAACCTAAAAAATCTTTATACCAACTTACATAAGCGCTACCATCAATATAAACTTTGTTTTTAATAATACCACGATAACCCAACTCAAGCGTCTTTGCTTTTTCGGGTTTTACGGGTGGCACGCTAAACCAACTTAGCAATGTAGTATCATAAGGGCTACTACCTACATAATCCTGATACGATTCGATAGTAACTAATGAGTCGACCCCATTAAGGTTTCCTATCAAAATGGCACGGCCTACATTATAATACAAGTATTGGTCCTGCAGGGTTGGGTTACGTATTGCCGATGAAAAAGACAGCCTGATGGTATGGTTGTTTTTGTATGAATACACTAACGATGCCGCAGGGGTAGCTATAACCGGAAAGTTCTGGTTTTTATCAACCCTGCACGTGGCAGTAATAATAAAAGCGTGCTTTTCGCCCATGCCAAAGGTAAACTTACGCGATGCGCTTACATAAGCACCTACCTCCCAATTTGTAATACGCTTGCGAACCGAGTCTAATACTATTTGATTGCCGTTTCCGTCCAGCATTATATTTCCGGCAGTATCTCGGGCATAAGTACGCATTAAAGTGTCGCTGAAAATAGTACCCTTCGAATCGGGAAAATACATCCTGAAACTGGCGCCAACCAATATATCCATAATGGGTGTTTGTGCGCCTTTCTTTTTGGGCTCAAATTTATATTCGCCCTGTACGTGTACCAGTTTCGATTTATCGTAAAAACGGGTACCCCCTTCTTCAAATGCTGTACGGCTTGTAATTACATCTACCATCGAATCGAACGCTGCGGTGCCGGGCCTAAACCTGCCGTGGTAAAGGCCATTAAAAGTTGAATCGGCAAGGGCACGTGTTTCGGCATGCCATAGGTTTATTGAATCCTGATATTGCGCCAATACGCTATTAGCTACAGCGTTGGTACTATCGTAATTAGTAAACCACCCGCTACCCTGGCCCGTATAACTCGGAAAACCAGGTAACGCATACACTTTGTTTCGATAAAGCTGGTCCCAATAGGTTTGGTAACGTTGATCCCAGTCGCCATTGGCTTTATCATTATCCTGTAACTTGTATGCGGTAAACACGGCATCGTAACTATTGCCCGAGTTTTCCATGGTAGTGTAGGCGCGTAAATAAAACTTATCGGGCTGTATAATTTCGGCCCGTAAATGGTTAAAGGTTATGCCTTTTAAACTGTAGCGGTTATCGCCTTGGTAAACAGTGGTGCCCGTACCAAAATTATAGGCAACCCGTGCCTCAATTTTATCGGTAATTTTATAGGCTAATTGTGCATTGGCTTTTAGGTTGCGTATGTTATAATCAACAATATCTTTTTCCTCGTAGCCGGTTCTAAAATATTGTTTTAGGCCGGGGTGCAAACGGTTACCGGCTTTGGTGTCGTAATTATTTTCCTGGTCATTAGCCAATTCATCGCCGTAGCGGTTTACAGCATCATAACCACCGGGGTTTGTTTCATCTTTTGTTGAACGGGTTGATGGTGCCAAATTATCGGCCACCCAGTCGTCGGCGCGCAGGTAGCTAAAGTTTACTTTAAAGGCAAACTTATCGGTACCAAACTTATTTTTAAACGCCTTGTCATACCGCACTGCACCTTCAAACAAGTTGCGTTCGGCGCCCTTTAGCATTACGGTTAAGCCTTGGTAATAAAAGGGGTTTTTAGTTTGCAGGTTTATAACCCCGTTAAATGCATTGGGGCCATACAGGGGCGATGATGCACCCACTATTAAATCAACCTTTTGTATATCAATTTCGGTAGCGCCTGCAAAGTTACCTATGCTAAAGTTTAAGCCGGGGGCTTGGTTATCGGCACCGTCTAATAATTGTAACGAACGCACTGGTGATGTGGAGTTAAAGCCCCGGGTATTAATAACCACAAAGCCTAATGATGCTGCCGTCATATCAACACCCTTTAACGTACCCAAACCCTCGTAAAATGTAGATGACGCAGTTTGCTTAATAGCCTGCAGGCCCATACTTTCTACCGTAAGGGGCGATTCCTTTTGCTTTTCAGTAATGCGCGAATCCACAATATCAACAGTGCCCAAAACCTGCTCATCGGTGCCCATTTTTATATTAAAGCTTTGGCGCAGGTCGTTAGTTGTAGCAATCGGTATTTCAATTGTTTCGTAACCTATGTACGAAAACGATAAGGTAAAAGGTGGTGTTTCGGTTATTTTAAGGTCAAACTTGCCATCAATATCTGTGTTTATGCCATTTTGCGTTCCTTTAACTAAAACCGTAGCTCCTATTAAGGGTTCGCCTGTTTTTTTATCTAATAAAACTCCTGAAATCTGTTGCGACAAAACAACTAAGGGGCAGGTTATAAATAGTATGGCTACAAGTACACATTGTTTCATACACAAATAATTAAATGAATGCTAAATATAAGCGTTAACAGTAAAACTCTTTTTTAGTTTTGCCCATATCAATTTAAAAATGGCTATTAAAGTATTAATTACCGGCGGTACTTTCGATAAAGAGTACGACGAAATAAACGGCAAACTGTATTTTAAAGATACGCACTTACCCGAACTATTAAAATTGGGCAGGTGTAATGTGGAAGTACAGGTACGCACCTTAATGATGATAGACAGCCTGGAAATGACTGATAGCGACCGCGAATTAATTATCAATCATTGCAAGCAATGTACCGAACAGCGCATTGTAATTACCCATGGTACCGATACTATGGCGCAAACAGCTAAAGTATTAGGCGAAGCCAACTTAAATAAAACCATAGTGCTTACCGGCGCCATGATACCTTATAAGTTTGGCAGTAGCGATGGTTTATTTAACCTTGGGGCATCTATGGCTTTTGTGCAAAGCCTGCCCGTAGGGGTATACGTGGTAATGAACGGACGCTATTTTAACTGGAATAATGTACGTAAAAACAAAGCTTCGGGCTTTTTTGAAGAAATAAGCGCATAACCGTTAGTTTAGCCATGATAAGAAGTTAAATAAGAATTTTACCAATAAAGATTCACCGATTATAAACTTTGTTATATTCGTCATTCCAAAAAAACCTGTACATGAAGAAGATTTTGCCTTTATTACTGATTGTAGCGTTGGCCGTAGGTTGCAACAAGGAAAAAACCTATAAAGACAATTTAGATGGTACTTGGGAGGTATACAAATACCTTTACCGTAACGTTGACAAATCGCACCTGTTCGATAGCCTGAATTACGGCTATACCATTACGTTTACATCGGGCGGGCAGTTTACCGAAAAAACAATTGAAAGTATTGATGCCTCGGTTTTACCAAACGATACCAGTTTTAACGTTACCGAAGGCAGCTATTCATTCAAATCAAACGATGAAAAAATAGTGCTTACCAATGCTGATAATTACGTAAACTATGTAACCGATACAAATGGTAATGTTGACACCCTATATACACCTTACACCATTACCCGCGAATACACTATATTTAACCTAACACGTAACCATGTGCAGTTATTAACCGACAGCTCGGAGTTATATTTACGTAAACCCGAATAGTATATTTATATAACCCAAAACCTATATAAACGTGAAAAAAACCTTATTTATCGCTTTAGCCCTTACGCTGGTTTTAGCTGCCTGTAACAAAAAAGCTTTTTTGAAAAAATTAGAAGGTAACTGGAAAATAAACACCTATCTGTTTGATGGGCACGACAGGACAACCTATTTTGATACAACTTACAGGTTTTACAATTTCGATATAAGCAGCGATAACCGCTATAGCATGGACTGGAAAGAATATGCCTTTTCGCCCGATTCAGCGTTTTTGCAAGATACGATTGGCTACGACAGCGTAGGCATGGTATATATTATTAATTACGATACGCTACGCTTTATTGATACTACCATTACGGCTCGCTTAGTAATGGGCGAATGGACTTTGTTAAATAGCGATGAGGATTTACAACTGCGTCCCGATAGCGACGCAACCAACCCGCAGATATACCGCATTCTTGATTTAGATAAAAGCAATCTGAAACTTAAAAAAGGCAACGAAGAGTTTTACTACAAAAACTAATAGCTACCGAACTAAAACTAACTAGCCCTTTCAGTAATTACTGAAAGGGCTAGTTAGTTTTATATACTTCAACGCTTTACCTAACGGCCTCAACTTTAAAGCCCTTGTTGCGCAGCAATGCAATTACCCCATCGGTATTAGGTAAGTGTAACGCACCAATAGCAATAAAGGTTGGTTGGTTTTGTATAAATTCTGCAATACGGTCGGCCATGTGTATGTTACGGTCGGTAACCAATGCTTTATAAAATTTTTCGGGCATGGTGCTGTCCTCATTGCTTTTTGCTAACTCATCTAAATCTTGCTTTAAATAATATTCCAGTACATCGTGCTCATCGGTTTTGTTTTGTTCAAAATCGTCAATCTCTTTTATCAGCATATCAGCTTGCTCCTCATAACTTAACGAACCCAATGCTGTAAGCTGTTCATCCACCGTTTCAATACCAATTAGTTTCTTCTTCTGTTTTTTAGCCTTGTTGTACAGGTATATATCCAAAACATCGCCATCCCTTTTTCCCCCTGCATCGCTAAGGCCCATGCCTTGCATTTCGAAAATACTGGCTACAAATACGGGCGAAACATTATCGAACAACTTTACCGAGTAGCCAATACTTGCTTTAATAACCGAATCAAGGATGGCGTATTCATGCGCGGGTATCATTTTCTGTAAGCTATACTCTTTACCCATCATTATTTTCGGTAAAATATCTAAGCTCAAGGCCTTGTTAGGGTCAAGCTCCATAGCATAAGCCTTAGTTTGCTTTAAATAAGTTAGGGCGCTATCGCTCATGTGTATTACCCGATCATCGCCGCTATGCATAGTGCCAAACAGGTAGCTGGGCTGTTTTAAGCCATTGCCGGTAATTTTCCATAGCAGGGCATTGTACTGTGCCTGCAACCCAAGGGCCGATATTAACAGGCCAATCAAAAAAACATTCTTCATATCATCATTTTACGTATCAAATATGGAGTATAAATTGTTTGCAGGCATTTTAAAAACTACCTTTTCTGCCACAATTGTACTCCCTCCGTTTTATTAATAAGTGCAAACCTATACCCATCCGGATTAATCACATAATCTGGAATTTGGTCGTAAGTTGATGGGTTATAGCTGGTATAAATATTGGTTTCATTTACTTGCCTTAACCTGTCGCCAACCGAGTATTCATCTATTAGCAGCATAGCTCCATTAGGGATACTCTCAATCGAAACATCAATCCAATTTTTAAATGGGTATTCCCCTTTAAAATTATCGTATATGTGGTACTTATCTACAATATTGCGTTCAGTAAGTATAAGCGGCGTGCCGCTATTTTCGGCAATGCTTACCAACTGGCATGTTGCTTTATAGTGGTCGGTAAGGTTATCATTCTGCGCCCAACAAACCGCCTCTTGCAATAAACCGTAACCATGTATTATCAATATTGTCCAAAATAGATATGCCTTTCCTCCGCTTATAAATGGCGGCAATAGGCTATCCGATTTACCGGCTGAAATTGTAATCCTGATTTTTGTACAAACGGCCAGTAATGCTATCAGGCAAGTTGCTAAATATGCTTTTTTTAATACCGAAAAGCTTTGCTTATCGGCAATGTGCAATTGCAAATAAGCGTTTTCAGAAACCGTTAAACTTACCCAAGCCAATACAGTAAAAGCTGTAATGATTAATCCATACAATATTTGTTGTTTTTTTAAAACCTCACCGGTTACAATTGTATTTAAAAACAGTGCGGCATTTATACCCAACGGAATAATTAATGGCAACCATATACGGTGCACCAATGCTACGGGGTTCCAAGGCAACCCTTGCGGCCCTACCCACCACATGCCCAATGTTGCTAACAGGTAAATTTTAAAAAAGCGTTCATACCAATTTTTTGCAGGGCTTACTATATTTAATAGCGCGAACAGTATCAAAACACCAAATCCAAAGTTTTCAATCAAAAACTGAAATGGCTGATAGGTAATGCGTTTTATGATAAGTAAAAGCGGGGCATGCAAATAATTGCAATCGCTTACCGTGGGTTGCGAGTTAGTAAGATGAATGCGATACAAAAAATCGGACGTGTTAGCATAATAGTATAAACCAATAAGTATAACACCTGCACTAACCGAAATACCAGCCGATAGCCAAAGCCTGGTTTCGGAGTTAGCCATAAAAGGTACTTGCGAATGTTTTTTCCAATATCGAAAATCGAACCAAACAAGTATTAAAATAAGGGGTACATAAAAGGCAATACTTTCTTTTGTAAGCAGGGCGGCTATAAATAATATTCCTATTCCCAATCCGGTAAGTATTGCGTTGCGCTTACCTTGGGTTTTAAAATAAAAATAAAGCAATACAGGCGCATTGGCCCAAAGGGCTATAGGTATATCGCCCATTACCTGCGTACTGTATTGCACCATAATGCGGGTTACCCCTATTAAAGAAGCAGCTATAAATGCTGCATTGCGGTTATAGCGCCATAGGGTTGCATACACCAGCAACAGGGTAAATAAAAATTGAATGGTAGTACCGTAACCTAACGCATTATTGGTAAAGCCCATAGCATATATAGCCGCAGCGACCCAGTAGGTACCAATGCGATTAGCGTAGTTGCTGCTAATATCGGGCTTATTGCCCTGTGCAATGCCGTGTGCGGCATACACATAGTCGCCGCAATCGCCCGCACTAAGTCTGCCTTGGGTTGGCATAGTAAAAAATACTACTAACCCAACCAGCAAAATAAAACTTATATGGTAAATCAGGGTTCTATTCATAACACGCCATGGCAATTTAAGTTATTTAACCAATTAGTAAATGGCACAACAGAAAACCTAATTATTTTACCTTAGCAACATAAAACAGCCCATCATCCATTTAGCGCATGATAGTAATTGAGGATAAAATAATAAGCGACGATATAGTTGAAGAACAATTTGTGTGCGACCTGACCGCCTGCAAAGGAGCATGCTGTGTTGAAGGCGACTTTGGCGCCCCGCTTGATAAAAGCGAATTGGAAATATTGGACAGCATATACGATAAAGTAAAACCCTACTTAACCGAAGAGGGCATAAAAACCATTGAGGAGCAAGGCAAACACATTTTTGTAAAAGGCAATAAGGAGTATTGTACGCCTTTAATGAAGGGCGGCGGTTGCGCTTGGCTAAACCACGATAGCAATGGAGTAGTAATTTGCGGTATTGAAAAAGCATACCGTGATGGCGTTATTGACTGGAAGAAACCAATAAGCTGCCACTTATACCCTATACGCATCAGCAAAAAAAATGGTTTTGATGCCGTAAACTACGAGCGCTGGAGCATTTGTAAAGCTGCCTGCAAAAACGGCAAAGCATTAAAAGTACCCGTTTACAAATTTTTGAAAGACCCACTGATACGCAAATACGGCGAGGAGTTTTACAACACCCTACAAGCCTATGTTGATCAAAAAGGTAAATAGCATTGTCTGTTTATGTGTTCAATATTAAATGCTGTGTTATAATGATTTTGCCAATTATACGTTGTTGTGTTACGGTGCTTTATAAATTTGTTGGCACCGCTATGTTAACGGTATAAAGGTATAATGGCTAAAAAAGCAGCAGGCAACTTAAATTTCTGGTTCTACTTTAAGTGGGTACAAATAGTATTGTGGAGCGGTATACTACTGGTAATATTATTTTTTGTAGGTGTAAACTATGGCTTGCTGGGCGCCATGCCCGACCTACGCGCCATACAAAACCCACATAATGAGGTTTCAACTACTATTTACTCCGCCGATTACGAAGTAATGGGTTCGTACTTTACCCAAAACCGCATCGAGGTTTCGTACGATGAGCTTTCACCCTATTTAGTAAAAGGCTTAGTGGCTACGGAGGATAAACGCTTTTACGAACATGCAGGTATCGACCTAAAGGGGCTTTTTAGGGCAGTTGTACTTACCGGCTTTATGGGCCGCGATGGCGGAGGTGGTTCAACGCTTACACAACAGTTAGCAAAAAACTTGTTCAACGAAGATTTTATGCGTGCAGGCAAATTTCGCCGTATGTCGCAAAAGTTAAAAGAGTGGGTACTGGCCGCAAAGCTTGAAAGGACTTTTACAAAAGATGAAATAATTAGCCTGTACTTAAATACCATCCCCTTTGGCTACAATTCTTTTGGTATTAAAACAGCTGCATTTACCTATTTCTACAAAACACCTAAAGAGCTAAAACCCGAGGAGGCTGCATTATTAGTGGGTATGTTGAACGGGCCATCATTGTATAACCCCCGCTTGCATCCCGAGCGCGCTGCCGAAAGGCGCAATTTAGTAATGCGCCGTATGGCCGAGGCCGGCGTGCTTACCAACGAACAGGTAGACAAACTAAGCAAAGAGAAAATAAAACTCAACTTCCATAACCCCGATTTTAGGGAAGGGAATGGCACCTACATACGCGAGTACCTGCGTCAGGAATTACAAAACTGGTGCAATAAAAACCCGAAACCCGATGGCAGTAAATGGAATATTTACGAAGATGGGTTAAAAGTATTTACCACTATTGATTCGCGAATGCAAAAATATGCCGAGGAATCGGTAGCCGACCACCTGACTACCCTACAAGATGCCTATTTTAAAGATTGGGGCGGTAAAGACCCTTGGAAATTTGGGTCGCGCGCTAAGCCCGATTTGTTGGAGAAAATGATTCGACAAACTGAGCGCTATCAGGATTTGAAAGCGGCAGGCAAAAGCGCAGCCGAAATTAAAAAGGTGTTTGAAACCAAAGTACCCATGAGTATTTTTAGCTGGCATGGCGATAAAACTTACACCGTTGATACGGTAATGAGCCCGCTTGATTCGCTCCGCTATTATTTACAAATAATACAAGTGGGATTTTTAGCGGTTGATGCCAAAACAGGTGCCATTAAAGCATGGGTGGGCGGCCCCAACATCCGCTACTTTCAGTTAGACCACGTTAAAAAAAGCACTAAGCGCCAGGTGGGTAGTACCATGAAACCCTTTGTGTATGCCGCTGCTATTGACAAAGGATATGAACCCTGTACACCTATTGAGTATATAGCACCCAAATGTGGTGGCGCTGAAAATGCCAACTGGGACCCAAGCGGTAGCGGTAAATTTACTGAAGGGCAAATGGTGCCCATGCAGGAAGGTTTATGGCGCTCGGATAACCGAGTTACCGCCAATATAATTTGTAACGGAATGGTAACGCCCGAAGAACTGGTACGGTTTGCTCGCAGGTTAGAGATTGAAAGCCCGCTTGAAGCCGTACCTGCATTGAGTTTAGGTGTTTCTGATATATCACTATTTGAAATGGTGGGCGCCTACACCGCCTTTGCCAATTTGGGCACTTACAGCAAGCCGTATTTTATAAGCCGTATTGAAGATAAGGATGGACATGTATTGGCAACCTTTGGCGAACAGCACAAAGAAGCAATACCTGAAAAAACAGCATACACTGCTACCGAAATGCTAAAGGGTGTAATAAATAGGGGCACGGGTGCTGCCATCCGTAGCAGGTATGGCTGGCGTATGCCAATGGCAGGCAAAACGGGTACTACCCAAAGTAATGCCGATGCTTGGTTTATATCATATACACCTGATATTGTGGTGGGCAGCTGGATAGGATTTGAGCAGCCAAGTGTACACTTCCGCAGCAACTCATCGGGTGCGGGCGCTACGGCAGCGCTGCCTATTGTTGCTAACTTTTACCACAAAAGTTATAACGACCGCGTACTGCAAATGAAAAATAATGAGTTTGCCATGCCCGCCGATACTACATTTACTATCAACTTTGATTGCACGGCCGATACTTCAAAAAAAAAATTGGAGCCGACAACCCATGGCTTTTAAAAATTAAAAATGCTTTCAGCAGGAAAAATATATCTGATACCATCGTTCATCGGCGAAGACAACCCTTCCGTCATCCCCGCGCACGTAACAAACACGGTGAATAATTTGAATGAGTTTATTGTTGAGAATGCAAAAACCGCACGCCGCTATTTGCGTGCTATTGGCTACACCAAAAACTTCGATACCGAAGTGCTGATTCATGAGTTGGATAAACATGCCGAGAAACAGGATTGTAACCACTTACTTCGTAACGTTCGCACCGGTACCAACTGCGGCTTAATAAGCGAAGCCGGCAACCCATGTATTGCCGACCCGGGAAATGAAGTTGTGGCTTTTGCCCATAAGCATAATATACAAGTAGTGCCCTTAGTGGGCCCATCATCTATTTTATTGGCACTAATTGGCTCGGGCTTTAACGGACAGCAATTTACTTTTAACGGCTACTTACCCATACGCGAACCCGACCGTGGCAGAAAAATAAAACAGTTAGAAAGCATAGCGCGCACCACTACACAGCTTTTTATGGAAACGCCTTTCCGTAATCAAAAACTGTTAGACGAAGTATTATCCGTTTGCAGCGATGACACCAAATTGTGTATAGCATGCGACCTTACCCTATCTACCGAGTTTATTAAAACCCAAAAGGTGAAAGACTGGAAAACCAACAAACCCGACTTACACAAAAGGTATTGTATATTTTTATTAGGGTAAGTAATAGCAACTCATGAGTTGCCGCTTCCGGATTACACTTCTTTCAAGTGTTGCATTTGATTTAATGAACCGAACATTGTTCTTTGCATCAAATCTATGCCTATTGTATTCATCATTCCAAATTTTATAACTTAGTAATTGTAGTGCGTATATAATCGGTGCAATCCCTTTAATCAGTGTAATCAACTTGTATGAAAGAAAGCTATTTAAACGACCAGCATTTGCCCTTGGTAATTGAACCCAACGGTAGCGGAAAAAGCAAACAGGAATTAATTGCCTGGATGCAGCAAAACAAAGAAAGCTTTACAAAAAAGTTTTATGATAGCGGAGCTGTACTTTTCCGCGGGTTTGATATTGATACCCCCACAGATTTTGAGGCTGTGGCCTTAGAAACCGACCCAAGGTTAAAAGATGATTACTATGGTACATCGCCTCGCAATATTGTAAAGGGCACCAAGTACATATATACCGCCAGCGAGTTGCCGGGCCATTACCCAATTATGCAGCACTGCGAAATGAGCTATGTAACACACCCGCCAATCACCTTATTTTTCTACTGTCACATTGAACCCGAGTACGGAGGCGAAACACCCATCTGTAATTTCAGAAAAGTGTACCGCGATATGGATCCTAAAATTAGAGAAGAGTTCGACCGCAAAGGTGTGCTAACCGTGCGCAATTATTCGGGCCTGAACAATGGCAGCATGTTCAACTTGTTCGAGCTTAAAAAGTGGAACGAAATATTTAATACTACCGACCCTAAAGAAGTAGAGCGCCAATGCAAAGAACAGGAAATAGAATACGAGTGGATGGATAACGGCAACCTGCGGTTAATACACCGCACACCGGCTGCTATCGAGCACCCGCTTACCAAAGAAAAAGTATGGTACAATCACCTGCAGGTTTTCCATCCAAAATCAGCAGCGGTGGAATACGAATACATACACCAACATCAGCACAGGGCTAAAACACTTTTCTGGAAATTGTTTTTAAATGTGATGGTAAAAATGAAGAGCATAACCACTCAACCTATCGACCAAAGCATGAATGTTTTGTTTGGCGACGGAACACCAATACCCGATAGCTACGTGCAACATATTGAGGAACTGATTTGGAAAAACATGGTGGTGTTTCCGTGGAAGAAAAATGATCTGATTGCAATCGATAATTTCAGTACATCGCACGGTAGGTTACCATACGAAGGAAAACGTCAAATTTTGGTATGCTGGAGCGCGTAGACGTGTGTTCCATTCATTGGTAAAACCAAAAAATATTATTTTATAAAATTATTCAAAAAATGTTCCACATGGAACATTCATATATCGTTCCATGAACCTCTTCGACCAACAACAAATTAGCTTTAGTACACACGGTTTATTAGTGCTGAATATTATACTCGGGCTTATCATGTTTGGTATTGCACTTGAGTTACGAAAGGAAGATTTCCTGAACCTGATCAAAAATAAGATGTCGACGTTTGTAGGTTTATCGGCACACTTTATTTTACTGCCCTTACTAACTTTTATCCTTGTAAAAATATTACACCCATACCCATCAGTTGCTTTAGGTATGATACTGGTAGGTGCCTGCCCGGGTGGTAATATGAGCAACATGTTTACACACTTTTCAAAAGGCAATACTGCTTTAGCGGTTAGTTTAACTTCGGTATCGCACATGTTGGCTATTGTACTTACACCACTTAATTTTTCTTTTTACGGCAGTTTAGATGCTGGCACTGCCGCAATACTTAAACAAATACACATATCGGTTTTCGATGTGTTTATTACCATTGTAGTAGTGGTGGGTATACCCTTAATAGCCGGCATGCTATTTAATTATTACAAGCCTGTGTTAGCCAATAAAATTGCCAAGGGTATGAAATGGTTTTCATTAATAGCTTTTGCTTTTTTTATTATTGCCGCCTTTGCAGGCAATGCAAAAGTATTTGTAGGCAGCTTAACTACTATTATGCCGTTAGTAATAATACATAATGCAGTAGCGCTTACCAGCGGTTATTTATATGCACATGTTATGAAACTACCTGTTAAAGACCGTAAAACAATAACCTTTGAAACAGGGGTACAAAACTCGGCACTTGGGCTAATACTTATTTTTACCTTTTTTAATGGGCTTGGCGGTATGGCATTAGTAGCAGCCAGCTGGGGTATATGGCACTTAATTAGTGGTGGTACTTTAGCGTTTTTATGGAGTAGAAAAGCCGACGCTTAAAAATTTACATCGGCTAATACTGTTTCACCGTCGGTTACAATATCTCCTGTTTTAGCTTTTACATTTACACCACTTGGCAGTATTATAGTTACCTGACTACCTAATTTTATTAAGCCAATAACATCACCTTGTTTTACTTCTTGGTCGGGCTTTAAGTAATCTTCAATTCGACGGGCTAAAAAGCCTGCAATTTGTATAACCTTATAGCGCTTACTTCCTGTTTCAAAAAGCATTTCGTTATGCTCGTTTTCAAAACGTATACCGTAATCGTTACTCATAACAATAGCATTATGGAACTCACCTTTAGTATGTTTCTTCCAAATCAGTTTTGCATCCAATGGTGCTCGTTGAAAATGTACATCAGCAGGATCCATTTGTATAGATATAATAATACCTGCGGTATCTACATCTTTAGTCCATACATTTATTAATCCCATACCACCTTTTGTAACCTGCATACTATCATTACGCCAAGCATTAATGCAAACTATTTTACCATTAGCAGGGCTAATAAATTGGGTATTGTTATGTGGTATGTTACGTTCGGGTTGGCGCAAAAACCAAATACGGTAATAGGCAAAGCAAAAAATACAGAAGGCAGCTAATAAGTAAAAAGTTCCACGTAAAAATTTCATACAGCAAATATAACCATGCAACAATAGTAAGCTGTTGTTAATTTATTTTGTTACAGCTGTGGTACCTGTATTAGTAAACTGATATGCTCCATTATCATCAACATTTACCAATGCAGGCTTGTGGTAAGTTTCAAAATACTTATAGCCTTGTTGTAAGTTATTCCAAAAAGGTAAATACTGTTTTAGCATCGGCAAAGCGTTATACTTTTTCATATTGGTTTCGCTCATCCTGAAAGGAAATATTTGAACCGGGATTTTTTGTTGGCCGTGGTTGTGTGCTTTTACCGAGTATATGTAAATATCCTCGATATAGTAATTACTCATAGCTATACAACCTGCGCTAACCCTTGCTCCGTGTATGTATATATCCCCCCCTTTATCTTCAGCATGGCTTAATATCATATCGCTTTTATTAGGGTAGTTAATACCTAACGATAAATGGTAATTACTTGTGGGGTTAAAATCATTGATGTAATAAAAACCCTCAGGTACCTGGGCATCTCCCCGCATTCGTTTTGGGCCCAGTTCGCCCGACATAGCATAAACGTTGTATTGGTTAAACAGGATGTATTTGCCATAAATATCCTGCACCCATACTTCCATTTGGGCTTCCTGTT
>Ga0164241_10001873_pt1 | contig 24302 bp, 19 predicted proteins | sample OricomyardsoilBY_FD_108780 | JGI IMG/M metagenome (GOLD analysis project Ga0164241, IMG submission 108780) | Backyard soil microbial communities from Emeryville, California, USA - Original compost - Back yard soil (BY) | ecosystem: Environmental > Terrestrial > Soil > Unclassified | place: USA... | reverse complement strand
TTGAACGCGAACGTGATGGCGCGCAAAACGCGGACGCGACGCCGCGATATGCTCGGTGGATTTGCTAGAGACTGGCGCTTTCCGTCAGTGCCTCTCTCGGCAACTCACATGTACAATCGAGGGTGACGATTAACTACTGCTTGCGGGCATGGATCCTATGGGCTACATATCTGCACCACTCGACTACTCTACCCGACGTCGAGAACAGCCATAGAAGAGTGAGCATGGATTCCGAGATCCGTTTGAAGGTACAAGAGCCTATCGACGCGAAAGTCCAATCTCTGCGCGAGCTGATTGCGTCGAAGAATCAGGCCTTGCTTGGCCATCGCTACTTCCGCCTGTGTCAAACAGGTGAATTAGACCGCGAGCAGATGCTCGAGCTCGTCAAGCAACTCTATTGTTTTTCGGTCTTTTTCGAACGCTTGCTGACACGGCGAATCACCGAATACTCGAGTCGGGGTGATCGCCACTTGCTCCAGGTCGCGCGCGAGCATTTGCGTGAAGAGATCGGCCACGCGGAGTTGTTTCGTGCTTGTCTGGAGAACAACGGTATCTCGACGGACGAAGTTTTCGGCATCGAGCCGAAGATGTTCACCAAGGCGATGTTCGGTTACCTCGTCGCGACCATTCAGCACGAGAACGAGTACGTGACGAACGTCGCTATCATGCAGGTCATGGAGAGTATCGGCTTTCTATTCTTCAGCAATACCCTGCAAGCCATGAAGGCCCACAATCTTTCCGCTGACGCGCTCGTTCAGCACACCGAAGCTGACGAGCATCATCCGGAAATGGGCTGGGAGCTAGTGCCTGCCTTCGACGAAAACACGATGACGGATTGCCGACGAGTCATCGACGATGTGTATCGGCTGATGGGCTTCACACTCGATGAGTGGTTGGGCCTAATGCCAACCGCGGCTGGCGCGTCCCCCTCTGCTCGCCGCGGCCGCCAGAGCACCCGCCCGGCTCGCCGGGCGAGCTGACCCGAGATCGGCTGTAGCATGGCAAGAACGGCCGCCGAAAACGAAGCCAGTATCCAGTCATTCCGTCGCGAGCGCTTGGGTGACGGCGTTCAAGTCGCCCACGTCACCCTGCGCCGCGGCGAGAGCTCGCTGCTTCATTCTCACACGAGGACACGAGATACATTCTACATCGTGGCCGGCTGCCTGACCCTGACACTCTACGAACGAGCCGATAGTCCGCGCCCCGGCTTTCAAGCCATCAATGTGGCTCCTGCCGAAACGCAAGAAACGCACGAAACACGAGCGGCAAAGAGCAGCCGAGTTCATCGCTTCAGGTTGGTTCCTGGATCAGTGTTCGTGATCGAACCCGGTGTAGTCCACTGTGCCGCAAACCTTGATCATGAGGCGTGTTCATTCTTGTGCATCGAGGGCGTCGGAGAGTATGATTTTATATTGGCGGAGGGTTCGTAGCGCGAGGTTATTGCCGACATCATGCAATTCAAAGTATTCGAGCCAGGGATTCAGGTCAGCGGCGCCTCACTCGGGGCCATCGTGGAAGGGTTTCGCAAGTATCCCACCGTCGCTGCCAAGTATTTGACTCGCCATGGGCTCGTAAAGAGCGTTGCCGGGAAAGCCACCGACATCGATCGTGATGGCTGGTATCCACTCGAAGACTGGCTCGCCGCCTATGAAGGCATCGCCAACGAAATCGGCTGGAATTCCTTGTTCGGAATCGGAAAGAGCATCCCGGAAAATGCGACCTTTCCACCGCACGTCAAAGACATTCACTCCGGCATCTCGTCGATTGACGTTGCCTATCACATGAACCACCGTAAAAACGGCGCAGTCATGTTCAATCCGGAAACGGGGCAGATGCTCGAGGGCATCGGTCACTACGGCTATGAGGGAGTGCCTGATGACAACCGGATCGTGTGCGTCTGCCACAATCCATATCCGTGTGATTTCGACCGAGGCATCATCACTGCAATGGCCACGCGCTTTGAGCCGCTCGCCCGCACCGTGCACGACAACGATGCGCCCTGTCGAAAGCAAGGCGCCGACAGCTGCACCTACGTCGTCATGTGGTGATGTTCGCTCGATGAGGTGAGGGCATCGGCGTGTCGCTGGTGCTCTTCCCACGATTATCGGGCTTCCAGCGGCTCACTTTCGCGTCGCGGTGCTCGCGCGCGGTCGAGCGATATAGCGTTTGACGCTGATTGTCTTCATACCGACCCCGTACTGAACGGCGAAGGCGTCCGTGAGCCGCACCACGGCGCCGAGGCCGGTGCCTAGTCCGCCGCGTTTCAACATCGAGCCTGGGTCGATGGGACCCCGATCATCGTGCCCATCTCTCAGCGCGAGTTCGAGGTTCTTGAAAGGCGGCCCGACGTCGCTGGCGAGGATTTCGAGCCCAACACCGTTGTGACGATCGACCAGCTTGTCGAATTCGATGCTGCCCTCGACGCCGTATTTGAGAATGTTCGAGCACAGCTCGGAGACCACGATCGCCAATTCCAGGCAGCAGCTGTGGCGAAAGCCGACTTCAGCGGCTGCGCTGCGAATGAGTCGACGCGGTTCGAAGACGTCCAGTCGCTCGCGGATCGTAAATCGCGGCATTGGCAACTACGAGTGCGCGCTCACGTAGTAGCTGAGCGCATCCCGCAGGCTGCGATGAGTTACGATGTCCGTCAGATCGAGTCCCATTTGAACGACCGTCTGCGCGATGTGCGGATTGATGCCCGTCAGCGCGCACTCCGCGCCCAGCAAGCGCACCGCGCGCGCCATGCGCATGAAATGATCGACCGTTCGCGTGTCCATCACCTCGATGCCGGTGATGTCGATGATCGCGTAGCGCGCCTTTTGGTCCACGATCGCTTGCAGCAAGACGCCGGTCATTTCCGTGCTGCGCACGGTATCGAGCACGCCCACGACGGGTAGACAAAGTACGCCTTCCCAGAGCTCGATGATCGGCGTCGAGAGCTCTTGAATCGCCGCGCGCTGCTTCTCGATCACCTCGAGGTGGCCCTCGAGCTCTCGTCGAAAAGCGTTGCTCTGCTCGTTTTCCGCAGCAAACGCCATAATCAGCTCATTGATGCTGTTGAATGCCGCTTCCAGCGGGTGACGGCTTTTCACGTCCACGCGCAGCTGCACGCTCGTGTCGCCGAATTCGACACTCGAGAGCAGAAGCAGCGCCTCCGCCACCCGCTCCCGGACTTGCTCTAGCTCGTCATTCGTTGTCATGACCAAGATACCTCGAACTCGACCCGCGCAGGGCTCGGCGTCGTCGCCCCGTAGCCGCTTTGCTTCACGCTCACCGAACGCGCGTGCACGGCGTCGAGGGAGGCGCGCACCCAACCCAGCCAAACGGGTGCAATGTGAGGGAAGTCAGCCACGTCTTCCAGGTGAAACCGCGCGCTCCCGGGGGCGCTGATGTCGACCACGCAGGCGCCCGGCAGCCCGTGGTCGCGGCGCCAGAAGAGCGGCAGCTTTCGCAGCAAGAGCTCAGGCGTGAGGATTTTGGTCAAGAGATCGGTGAAGCGATTGGTGGCTCGCTGTTCGATGAACTCACCGAATGCTACGAGGTCCGTGAAAGCCTCGGAGCCGCGCCGCGCCTTCGCAGTCGCCTCGAGTAGCTCGACCAGATGGGAGCGCGGAATCCAATCGCTCATGCTCCGGCCGGTGAGCGCGGCGTTGAGATCCGAACTGAAGGCTTGCTCGAGCCGGGTGCGTGTCTCGGCCTCGAAGTGGTGACGCAGGAATTCTCCGCCTTGCGCTATCCAATACGCGCGAACCGTGCCGCGCACACGGTGATCGGTGTTCGAGGGTCGTTCCTGTGTCTCGCTAGCGCTCATTTGCCGACCTCCCTCGCCCGCACGGGTCTGCGCCGGCCGCGGGCGCCTCGCACGTTTCGCACGTAGTGCTGGAGCGCGTCGCGCAAACTGCGGTGTGACTTGATACCGTCGAGCTCGACACCCATGTGCGTGATCGTCCGAGCGACGGCCGGATTGACGCCCGAGAGCACGCACTCTGCGCCCAACAAGCGCACGGCGCGCGCCATGCGCAAGAAGTGGTCACTCGCGCGCGTGTCCATCGCGTCGATACCAGTGATGTCGATGATGCTGAACTCAGCCTTCTTGTCGACGATCGCAGTCAACAGCGCGGCGGTCATCTCCGACGCGCGGCTGCTGTCGAGTACGCCCACGATGGGCACGCACAAGACTCCGCTCCACACTTCGATGATGGGAGTGGAGAGCTCTCGAATCGCAGCTCGTTGCTTTTCGATGGTGCTTATTTGGGCTTCGAGCTCGTGCTGGTACGAGAGTGTCTGCTCGCGTCTCTCGGCCAACGACTCAATCATGAAGTTCACCGCGCAGGCGAGTGCGCCAATCGGATCATGGTCGGCCAAGGGCAGATCGACGCGCGCGGATAGGTCGCCGTCTTCGGCCTTGCGCAGGGCACTGACGATGGTGGTGATGGTCGCCACCAAGTTCGCGGCAGACGCCTGCGCGCTGGGCATTTCGCTTCCGTTCGTGGTCATGAGTTCACTTGCTGGTGCGAGAGTCAGTGCGCGCGCGGAGCTGCTGGCGGGCGGAGCCACTCACGAAGTCCGAGGCCTGATTGGGCGCGCGGGGAGTGTCGTCATCCTCGTCCTGATCTGCGTCGTCTTCGGGGCTCTGTACCCCGAGACGCTCGAGCGCGCCCTCCAAGTCGAGCGTGGTGCTCACGCCCTTCAGCTGCACGCCCATCGTCTCCAGCGTGAGGGCGATGTCCGGCTTCATTCCAGAAATGAAGGTCGACGCGCCCATGAGCGACGCAGCCGAAGAGAGCTGCGAGAGCACCGCACACAGGTGACTATCGACCAACCACAGACCGGTAATGTCGATCACCAGGCCAGAGCTGCCGAACTTGTGAATCTGCTCGAGGACTTCGTCGGTCAGCTGGCTGGCGAGTTCATCCGTGAGTTCGCCTTGAAGCGGCACCAGCAGCAGGTGCCAGAGTTTGATGATGGGAATTCGGCTGTAATAACTGGGATCCATGTCAGCTGCTCTTGAGCTCTGCGACCAAGACGGTCGCGTCATCGTCATAGCGGCGGAAGCGATCGACGATCGATTTGCACGCTTCGCGCGGCGCGAGGTCACGCAGCTCGTCGAGCTTGAAGCGCAGCGACAGTCCGTCGGAAAGCAGCGCCAGGCGCGCGCCGGTAGCGAGTTGCGCCGAGGCGATGCGGAACTTGCTCACGCTTTGACCCAAAATGCCGGGTGATAGTACGAGCGGGACGTAGCAATTCGAACACATCAAAGACACGTTACCCACCGCGCACGCTTCCAGGCGAGCCCGCTCGATTAGGCAAATGGTGCCGACGGCGCCGCGCGTACCGCGCAAAGCTTGGTGGACGGAGGTCATCAGCTCCAATGCCGAAGCGGTGGTCGAACTGTTCTCGAGCTCTTTGACGGCTCGCTCGGACGCTTCAGCCGCGCCGGGGCCATGACCCAACCCATCAATCACCGCGAGCAGCGTGCGCTGGAGCGTCGGATCGCGGCGCACCAGCACGGCGTCTCCGTTGACCCGTTCGCCCAGCTTCGGAAAAGAGAGGTGTGCCGTTTCGAAAGTCATACGGCGATCTCTGCCAACACGCGTGTCCCACTGGATCCCGTCGTCACGTCGAACACAGCGGCCAGACGCTTGGTTCCCATTAGCCCACGCCCGAGGCCAGTTCGACTTTGGTACTCACCAGAGAGCACCTTGGAAAGGTGTGGGATCCCCGGCCCTTCGTCGACGGCGTCGATCGCGATCCGCCGAACAGCGGGCTTTGGCACGATGTCCATTCGCCCCGACGTGGCGTAGCTGATGATGTTTCGCGCGAGCTCGCTGACGACGGTCGTCACCTTTTGCGTTTCGAAGCTGCGTACGCCCATTTCATCGCAAATGCGCCGCGCCTCCATACGGGCGGTGATGATATCGCTCTCCGTCAGGAGCGTGATTCGGCACACTTCGTTTTTCGGTGCCGCGGTGCCGCGACAGAGCTTCTCGAGATCGCGAGCGGCGCGGCTCAACTCCGGCTCGGCCAGAAACAGCCGAATGGACTTTTGCAGCGCGGTGACGAGCTCAGCCATTGCCTTGGCCGACCGCACGCTGCCCGGTCGATCGCGCGTTGCCCTTTGCACGAGGCTTCGAGCGTTCAATGGTGAGATGTAACGCTCGAGTGTCTGAATGACGGTATCTAAGTCGCTCATGTCCGGAGCAGCTGCGTGAGTGATTGGCTCTGGGCGCGCTGCCGTGGAGAACGATAACTAGCTACAAAGACGAGCGACTGCCATCTTAAACGTCAGTGGTCGCGAGAGAGCTCTTTCTCTGCCCTTCATTCACCCACCTCCAACTCGGCGTCACGTGATTGACGCATGTCAGTGAGATGTTTCGCGATCAACTCGATAGGATTGTATGTGTCCCCATCGAATCGACTCGAGTTGTCGAGTCGGGCATGCACCACGATCGCAATCAGCGGCTTAGTAGCCGAATCCGAAAACATCAGGCAACCTCGGGCCGAATCTCCAACCCTTGAGGATTGTTGTCGAGTGCGGGGAGGACACTCGAGCGAGCTCGTGACGTCGAGTGCGAAAGACGTATGGATTCGGTGACTGGCGAGAACCGTCACTCGGCGAGCCAGGCCGCACTCACGATCTCGCGAGTCTCGGGCCGAGATGGCCGAACGGACGGTGGGCTGACCGCTGGACGAAGCGGAAAGCTGTCGACGAACGGGCGCGCGATCCAGAAAAACAACCCCTAGGTATGATTCGCGGAATTCGGACGGAGGCGTCTGCTGGAAGACCGGACGTTCGTGGAGGAGTGCTTCGGTCCTCGAGGAACGAGCCAGAAGGGGGAGGCGATCGCGGGCCAGCCACGCACCTCGAAGTGCGCGTGGTTCTCGAGCAGCACGGCCGCGCCGAGGGCGCGACTCTACTCGCTCGCGCTCGCGCTGAGCTCGTCGTACGGATTCGTCAGCAGTCCGGGCCAGCTGGTCACGTATTCAGGCGGAGCGCCCGGCGATGAGATGTCTACCCAGGCGACGCGATGGCTGCCGTACGGGCGCACGTCGACGTGGACGAACTTGCTGTTGGGGTAAAAGCCGCAGCCGACGTCGCTGAGGTTGTGGCAAACGCGGAACAGATCCGCGTTGTCGACGCCCGTGACGTACAGGTCGAGCGCGCGGCCCTTTTGGTGGTTGCTCGCGTGCGCGTCGCGGCGGTACCCGCTCATGATGAAGATCGAGCGGTTCGGGAAGGCTTCGGCGATCTTCTGCACGACCCAGATCAGGCGCGGGTGCAGTAACTTCACTCTCGGGAGCCACTCACCGCCGAGCGCGTCTTCGTCTGGCTCCAAGGGCAGCGGCATTTCCGGCTTGGGGGTGGCCGGAGGGCGTGCCAGCACGCTCAGGCGATCGAGCGCATCGGCTGCGATTGCGCCGTCGCAATCAACGAGCGCCATGCGCGTGTATTCAGCGCCGTCGTAGCGGACCACGGAGACCGGCTTGGGCGCTTTCCAACGCGGGCAACTCTGGCGCTGGGTGATGCCGAAGAAGTCGGGCGCGGGTGCTTGCACGTCGAGCGACCAATCCGGCAGCACCTCTGCGTGCGCAATATCGAACGGCCGCAACTGCTCTGGTCCTCGTAGCTCGAAGCCCCAGGAGCTTTCTGCCGCGTCCAGACTCGACTCGCCCGCTCCCCCAACACCCCCAAACCAAACCAGCTTGGGGTACATCAGGAAATTGTTGCGACCAAAGCGGCCATGCCAAAAGCTTCGCCACTCGGGGGAGCGATTGCGCGCAGGCTCTTCGAAGCGTTCCAACAACGCGAACCGCGCGTCACCGCCCAGATCGAAGCGATGGTTGTGTCCCACGCGTTCGACCAACCACGCGGTTTCAGTCAGCGGGGCTGCAGGGCCGAAGGCGTTGAGCTCGAAGGGCTCGCGATGCGGTTTGCGCAAGGCAGCGTGTGCCGGAGCTACGGCGCACACGCCGCTGAAAGACGTCAGCGCAAAGACGAGCCAGGGGCGGATGCGAGCCAGCAATGCGCCGGAAGCATGCATCCAGTCGTACGCGATCGCCAGTGCGAAAGCCGGCACCAGGGCCAGCTTTCGCACCAGCGGACCTCGGTTCAGGACGTCGCGGACGACGACTCGAGGCCGAGGCGCAGTAGCTGCAGGAACGTTTCGTAGGCTTCGCGAGCGCGGGTCTCGTCACCTTCGAGGTATTCGGTGACGCTCAGGCCGTTGAGCACGGCCAGCGAGAGCGTGGCCAGCGCTTCAGAGCGGTTGACGCCGCCTTTGGCTGCTGCCGGGCCCATCGCCTCACGAATGACCTGACGCGCATCGCGCTGCAGGCCGGCCGCGCGGCGCTTGAGTTCTGGATCGCGGCGAGCCGCGCTCCACACCTCGATGTTCAGACCGGTGCCGGTCTTGTTGTTCTGAATCGCTTCCCAGAGCGCCTTCAGCGCCTCCATCGCTTGCGAGGTGGAGCCGTCGCCGTTCTGCGTGGCCTCCTTTAGGCGATCCAAGTAGCGGTGATAGGTGAAGCTCTGAACCTCGTGGATCAGCGCCGCTTTGCTGGCGAAGTAATAGTGGACGATGCTCTTTCGGAGCCCGAGCTCCTTGCCGATTTCGGCAAGGGTCGTGGCCGTGAAGCCTTTGCGCGCGAAGCACTTGGCTGCTGCGGAGAGAATGGACGCGACGCGGGGATTCTCCCAGTCGGCCGCACGTTGCTGCTGCAACGCGCCATTCTCTTCAGGGGGTTTGCGGGGACTGCTAACGACGGGTTCTGTGGTGTTCATGTTTTTCCAATGCACCGGCCAGCCGGTATCGCTCGGGCAGGACGTGAGCAAAGCCGCCTACCGCCCTCGGAGTCGGGGGTCTTCGCGCAGGTCTCGGTTTGAGTCAAGCCCGCGCTCCGGATCCTCATCCTTTGGCCTTTTTCCCTTTACGCTTCAGCGGCTTGGACTCCTGGCTCGGGCCGGTTTCCGGTTCCCGGGCCTTGCTCTGCCCAGAACGCCAATAGGGCATTCCGGCCTCCTCCGTCCAGCCCACCGTTCCATATTTTCCGGGTTCGCGTGATTCTCGCATGACGCCGCCACGGTCGGACGTGTCGTCGTCCTTCTTTCCGTCCTCATCCGAGTCGGCCGCGTCGAGCTTCGGCCCTTGGCTGGTCACGAGCAGCTCATCGGCCACGTACTCGGGGTGTTGGTCGTCTTGAGGAACCTTGGCTTGCTCCTTCGAGATGTCACCGGCGCCCACGCGCACGATCTGTGACGTCGGCGGATAGGTGTCGTCCCAGCGCTCGCGCACCGCGTTGTCACCCTCGCGGATGATACGGTAGCGCCGCAACTTGAAGCCCGGTACGCCGCGCTGGCCGAGCACGCGCACGCCGTTCGGCAGATCCTTGTCCGGTCGCTCGACTTCTTCAAACGGCAAAGCGGAGTCGATGCGACGGATCAGTGTCACCGTGCGGGTGCGCTTCTGACCAAGGATCTCAGCGCGCACGATGCCGTTCTTGACCGTTTCGTGCAGCACGATTGGAAAGGGAAAAGAGTTTCGGATCCGGAAGTTGATCGTCGGGTAAACGACGGTCGCGTCCATGCCCATCTTGATGTAGCCGCTCGGCCGCGTGTGCGGGTAGCGCTCGACGATTTCGAGCCCGGCGAAAAACGCGGCGCCGTGCAGAGTACCCGAAATTTGGCAGGTTCCGCCGCCGATCCCGTCGACCAGTTCACCTTCGGCGATCACTTTCGCGACTTTGTAACCGTTCGTTTCATCGCGTGGCCCGACGGTTTCGTTGAAGTCGAACACTTCACCGGGCAAGAGTACTTGGCCGTCGAGCTTGGACGCGGCCAAGCGCAGGTTGTAGCTTCGAGCTTGAAAGCGCGCCGAGCGATCGTAACGCGTCTCGAAGTAACCGAGAATGTCATCGAAGGCGACCGCGCCGAGCTCGGCCGCGACGCGCTTGGGGCGACGCTCTTCGAACACGACTTTGACTTTGCTCTCGCCGCGTCCGAGCGCTTCTTCAATCGCGCCCAGCGTGGCGTCGATGTCGAGCAGTCTGCCGTTTTGCTCCGGCACGAGCTTGCGCGCTTCGAGATCGAGCCGCGCGTCGACCGGGAGCCGATCGAGCTCGTCCTTCAGGGTGCGCAGGGCGATCTGTGCGCGCTCACGATCCAACGTGACAGGGACGGGTAGGGTGATCGGTCCCTGGCGCTGCTGCGCGTGGTACCCGCGCAGCAGCACGCTGGTGCGATCTTGCGCGTCGTGCACCAGCGCCGCGAGCCGCACCTTGTCGATTTCGCCGCCTAGTTCGGCGACGAAGATTTCACGTCGCTTGCCGTCCGGCAGCTCGAGCATGAGCTTGCTCCCGGCGTAGCGTCGGACGCGCTCCAGCGCCATTTTGGAGGCGGTGTCCGTCTGCGGCAGCTGCTGTTTCAGCAGGGTCAGCGGCGGTAGCGGCTCCTTGGGATCATTGGGGCTCGCGCCCCGGGGCACCAACAATAGCCCGATCCCGAGGCCGGCGGCGACCGCGATCGCGATGACGCGACCGCTCTTGCCGCCAGGGATCCACGCGAACATGGGAGGCCCTATAGCATTGCCCGGCCGGCGCGCTAAAAGTCTCGTTCCTTCGGGCGCCACCTCGCTCAAATCCATGTCCACCGAGCTCCTGCTGCAAAAACTCGAAAGCCTTCCCGTCAGTCCGGGTTGCTACATCTTCAAGGACAAGGCGGGGGCGGTGCTGTACGTGGGCAAGGCCAAGAGCCTGCGGTCCCGCGTGCGCAGCTATTTCCAAGACTCGAGCTCGGACGCGCGCGCCTTCATCCCGTTTTTGCGTAAGCTGGCGGCCGATCTCGACACGATCGTCACGCTGACCGAGAAAGAAGCGGCGATCCTCGAAAATAGCCTGATCAAGGAGGCCAAGCCGCGGTTCAACGTCAAGCTGCGCGATGACAAAGAATTCTTGAGCCTGCGCTTGTCGACCGAGCACGCCTGGCCGCGCCTCGAGTTGGTGCGCAAACCAAAACCCGATAACGCGCGCTACTTCGGGCCATATCATTCGGCCACGGCGGCGCGGCGCACACTGCATTTGGTCGAAAAGCATTTTCAACTGCGCACCTGCTCCGATCGGGAAATCGAGAGCCGCAAGCGGCCATGCCTGAAATATCAGATCAAACGCTGTCCGGCGCCCTGCGTGTACGACGTCGATCCGGCGGAGTACGCGGGCCAAGTCCGCGCGGTGTCGCTGTTCATGGACGGCCGGCACGACGAGCTCACGCGCGAGCTGAAGGCGCGCATGCGCTCGGCGAGCGAGAACCTGGAGTTCGAGGTGGCCGCGGTTTGTCGCGATCAACTGGCCGCGGTGGAGTCGATCCGCGAGAGCCAGCGCGTGGTCTCGGTGACGGACAGCGATCAGGACGTGCTCGGTCTATACCGCGAGGGTGATTTGGTGGAGCTGAGCGTGATGCTCGTGCGCGCGGGCCGTGTGATCGACGTAGCGAGCTTCTCCAACCGCCGCGTCGAGGTGCCGGACGACGAGGTGGTGGCGGCGTTCTTGCGCGATCACTACGGCGAGGGCGGCTCCGGTGAGGCGTTGATCCCCGAAGAGATCATCGTGCCCGTGTTACCCGACGGTGCAGACGGCGTGGCCGAGTGGCTCGCCGAGCGCCGCGCGGGGTTGGCACAAGGGCGCCACAAAAAGTGCGAATTGCTCGCGCCCGCGCGCGGCCCGCGCAAAGCCCTGCTCGATATGGCGGTGGAAAATGCGCGCCACGCGTTCGAAGAAAAGCGCCGCGCAGAGACCGACATCGACGAGCGGTTACTGAAGGTCCAAGAGCGCTTGCGTTTGCCGACCCTGCCGCGCCGGGTCGAGTGCTGCGACATCTCGCACTTGGGCGGGCAAGACACGGTCGGCGCCGTGGTGCACCTATTCAACGGCCTGCCCGACAAGAAGCGCTATCGAACCTACCGTGTGCGCAGCGTCGCCGAGGGTGACGACTACGGCGCGATGCTCGAGGTCCTCGGCCGCCGCTTTCGCCGCGGTAAGGATGCCGCAGACCGCGAGGCTGCCGAGGCTGCGGCCGATGCGGTCGCTTTGGCCGGAGAGACGTCGGAAGGCGACGCAGCGGCGAGCGCCGCCAGCGACGAAGCGGCAGCGTCGAGCAAGGCGCTGGACTTGATCGAACCCAGCGACACTGCCGACTGGCAGCTGCCGGATCTGTTCGTGGTCGACGGCGGACGGGGGCAGCTCGGCGTGGCACTCGCGGCGGCGCACGACCTCGGCTTGCATGATTTACCGATCTGCGGCTTGGCCAAAGAGAAAGAAAACGTGCTGGGCGACAAGCTGGTCGACCGCGTGTACTTACCCGGCCAAAAAAATCCGATCCCTCTGCGGCCGAACAGCCCGGAGCTTTTCTTGCTCGCCCGCGCGCGCGATGAAGCGCATCGCTTCTCGAATCGCGGTCGTAAGAAGGTCGGAAAGAAGCGTCGCCTGGGCTCGGAGTTGGATCAGGTGCCGGGGATTGGTCCAAAGACGCGCGTCGCCCTGCTGAAGACACTTGGCTCTCTGGCAGCGGTTCGCAGCGCGACCGATGAAGTGATCTTGGGTGTACCAGGTGTGAGCAAAAAGCACTTGAGCGCGCTTCGCGCGTGGTTTGCGCGAGACGTGGTCACGGAGCCCACGACCTAGGCCAGCCCGGTGCTCGAGCTCTCTGCAGCCAACAATGTGGGAGAGTTCGAGCTTCGATCACTCTTTGGAGTAAATCGTTCATCTCCGGTTCGGCAGCTGTTTACTCGGTTGGCACGACGCAACTGCAGTTGCTGGCGCATGCTGAGAAATTGCGGGAAATCATCGCTGGTCCGGAGCGTGCTTGATGGCTTCGTATGATGTTCATGCGCGCGGGCTTGGTGTTCGGGTTACTGGCAACGGGGTGTCTGTCGCGGCCCTTGACGGAGTCGAAGCCGACGACCTCGAACTTGTTCGTCGATCAAATCAAACAGTCGGGCGTCGATAAAATCGATCTGTTGTTCATGGTCGATAACTCCGCCTCGATGGCGGACAAGCAAGAGATTTTGAAGGATGCAGTGCCCGTTTTGCTGTCGCGTTTGGTGTCGCCCATCTGCGTCGACGGTGCGGGTACTCCGAGCGGCGCGAATGTGTTGTCGAATGGTCAATGTCCAGAAGGAAAGGGGCGCCCCGAGTTCAACGCGATTGGCGATATTCACATCGGTGTCGTGAGCTCCAGCCTCGGCGCACACGGTGGTAGCCAGTGCTCCAAACCGCTCCCCGGTCACGAGAACAACGACGACCAAGCGCACCTGATCGGGAGCGTGCGTGCGGACCGCTTCGCGTCGGGGCGTACCTGGAATGGTAGCGGGTTTTTGGCCTGGGACTCGTCAGGTAAGGCAAACACACCGCCCGGCACGACGAAGCCGGACGATTTGAACACGACCTTCCAAGACATGATCGGGGCTGTCGGTGAACGCGGTTGCGGCTACGAGGCTTCGCTCGAGTCCTGGTATCGCTTCTTGATCGACCCGGAGCCTCCGGCAAGTGTCGAACGCGTGGGGCAAGCCACGGTGCGCAGCTCGAAGCTGACCGTCAACGCGGATGGCAGCAGTGGTCCCTGCGTGGGCTGTGACGAGGCGCTGCTTGCGCAGCGCAAGGCCTTCTTGCGTCCTGACTCACTGGTCGCGATCATCATGTTGTCGGACGAGAACGATTGCTCGATTCGAGATGACAGCGCAGGTTGGCTAGTCGGCGCTGAGCTAGTGCGTGCGGACGGTTCCCGGGACACGCTCAAACCCGCGACCTCGCAGTGCGACACGAACCCAAACGATGCCTGCTGCCGCTACTGCGACCAAAAGGAGCCGAACGGACCACCCTCGGGGTGTCCGGCGTTGGCTGACGATGCGGCGTGCAAGAGCCCACGCCCGGTCAACACCGACTCGAGCAACCTGCGTTGCTACGACCAAAAGCGGCGCTTTGGCTTCGACCTGTTGTACGACACTTCACGCTATGTGGACGCGCTGACCAAGACGACGCTGCAACTACAATCGACGCCCGGTACGTTCGTCAAAAACCCGCTGTTCGAGGGCAGCGCATCGGGTAAACCCCCGCGCGACCCCTCGCTCGTGTTCTTGGCCGGCATCGTCGGCGTGCCTTGGCAAGACATCGCGGACGACGCTTCGCTCAGCGGTCCGGGGCTGAGCTATTTGACCGGCAAAGAGCTGGCGGAGAAAGGCCGTTGGCGCGCCTTGCTCGGCGATGCGAGTGCAAGTCCTCCGCTTCCACCGAGCGATCCCTTCATGATCGAAGCTTCGGAAGCGCGCAAAGGTCAGAACGAGATTGCGCACGTCTCGCTTTCGCCCGCAAGCTCCACGAACCCGCGCGAGAACCCGATCAATGGCCACGAACGGAACATTCCAAATCTCGACGACTTGCAATACGCATGCACGTTCCCGCTGAAGACGCCCAAGACGTGCAGCAAAGACGACACGAATTGCGACTGCTCGCCGAACAACGACGGCGATTCGAAGGCGGTCGTGACCGAAAATAGTCCATTGTGCCAAGGAGGCGCGAGCATCAACACCCAGATGTTCGCCAAAGCGTATCCCGGAACGCGCGAGCTTCGCGTATTGCAGGGGCTAGGCGATAACGCCATCGTGGCGTCGATTTGCCCGAAGGTGATCGTGGCTGCCGATCCCGAAAAGCCGTCTGCTGATCCCAACTACGGGTACAACCCAGCGGTGAGCGCGATCGTCGAGCGCTTGAAGAGCAAGCTCACGGGCAAATGCTTGCCGCGCACGCTCAAGTCTGATGAGCAGGGCCAGGTCCTTTGCCGGGTGGTCGAAGCACAAGCGGAAAAGAGCGCCTGCGACTGCGGGCTGCAGGGGCGTAGTGAAGTGGCCTCGGAGGACATCCGCCGCGCGGTCAGAAGGCAGTTGGCGGAGACGAGCCAATGCGACGGCCCCGGTCTGCCTGCGTGCAGTGATTGGTGCATGTGCGAGATCGAGCCCGTCGACTCGGCGCACGTCAAAGCCTGCCAAGCGAACGAGGGTGGGGTGCCGCCCGGCTACTGCTACATCGATGATCAGGCCAAGGTGGGTGCCAACGCGAGCACGGTGCAAGCCATCGAAGATCAGCTAGCCCTTTGTCCGGCCAACGAGCGCCATCTTCTGCGCTTCGTCGACTCGGACCCCGTGCACAAGACTCCGGCTCCTGGCGCGTTCACCTTCATCGCGTGCATTGGTGAGTCGCTGAGCGGCGAGTAGGCCGCGGGCTGTAGGGGCATGGGAGCTACCCGGGTGCGATCGAATGATCGCGCCCGGGTAGTTGTGTGTGGGTGCTCGTGGAGTGGTCTCCGCCCACTCGATTGGCCGGAAGTCCTGCGCTGCCAACCAAGTTGTCAGTCGAGCGCAACACATTTGCGGGAATAGCGGCAGCTGAGCAACGGCACAGTGCGTGCTTTACCTGGGGCGTGCTTGAACAGTCGGCAAAGTCAAACCGAGCAGATAGCCGGGAAAAATCCGTTGCTACGGGTGTTTCCAGGACGTCCTCGCGAGGATTGACAACTTACTGTGTGAAAACCTACCCTTCGGCCGCCGCGCGCGAGGGGTCCGTGCGGGCCCAGTCAAAGCTGTTCGCCCTGCAAACCTCAATGTACCCCTCACGTCCCCAGCCCGAACCCGGGCAGGGGTGGCGCTCATCCAAGGAGTCCTTTCAATGATAGTGAAGTCCAAGCCCGGTGCTGCGGCACGGCTCGTGCGAGCGGGCCTCGCGAGTCTGGCAGTTGCGGGTGTCACCGCAGCTGGTCTCGCCACCGGCTGTCTCGATCGCCCGGTGACCCCGCAGGAACCTAAGACGAGCAACGTGTTCGTCGACCAAATCATCCAGACCGCTGTCGATAAGATCGACCTCTTGTTCATGATCGACAACTCCGTGTCGATGCAGGACAAGCAGGAAATCCTCAAGGCAGCCGTGCCGGTGCTGGTGGGTCGCTTGGTGCAACCGATCTGCGTGGACGCGATGGGCAACCCCGCAAAGGACGCCCAAGGAAACTTCGAGAGCTCTACTGGCGGTGCTTGCCCGAAAACGAAGGGCCAGCCCGAGTTCAGCCCGATCGGCGACATTCACATCGGTATCGTCAGCTCTAGCTTGGGCGCTCACGGCGGTAACGTGTGCTCGACCGGCGCAGCGACGGACACCTTGGATGACAAGGCGCGCTTGATTCCGACCATGCGCACCGGCGTCGCCAGCTACAACAACACTGGCTTCTTGGCTTGGGACGCTTCCGGAACGAAGAACAACCCGCCAGGTGAGAAAGACGCTACCAACCTGAACAAGCAGTTCGCCGATCAGATCGCCTCGGTTGGCGAGCACGGCTGCGGCTACGAGGCCTCGCTCGAGTCCTGGTACCGCTTCTTGATCGATCCCGAACCGCCGGCGAATGTCACGACCGCTACCGTAAACGGTGGCACCCAGACAGTGCGCGGTTCTCAATTGGTCATCGACCCCGCCACCAAGAAGGTGACCGGTTGCACGGGCTGCGACGATACCTTGCTGGCGCAACGCAAAGCATTCCTGCGTCCGGACTCGCTCGTCGCCATCGTCATGCTCTCTGACGAGAATGACTGCTCGATCCGTGATGACTCGGTAGGCTGGTTCGTGGGTGCGCAAAGCCGCATGCCACTTTCCACCACCGCCTGCGCGGCGAATCCGAACGATGTTTGCTGCCGTTCTTGTGCCCAACAAGAGGGCTCGCCGCCTTCCGGTTGCGGGGCGTTGGCTGACGACGCGAACTGCAAGAACACCAACGGCGCCAAGTACGCCGTGTGGGACGCTCCGCACGACTCGCTCAACCTGCGTTGCTACAACCAACACCAGCGTTTCGGCTTCGATCTGCTCTACGACACGAACCGTTACGTGAGCGCGCTGAAGAGCACCACGATCGCGCTGCAGTCGACCGGTCAAATCGTGACCAATCCTCTGTATGACTCGTCCGGTACGACCAAGGCTCCGCGCGATCCGTCGTTGGTGTTCTTGGCCGGTATCGTCGGCGTTCCGTGGCAGGACATTGCTGATGACGCCTCGCTGAAGTCTGCGACTGCGCTCACGTACTTGACCGCCGACGAGCTGTTGGCTGCTGACCGCTGGAAGGTGATCCTTGGCGATGCCAAGCCCACGGGTGGCGGCAAGCCGGTGCCTCCAAGCGATCCGTTCATGATCGAGACTCCGGATGTGCGCTCGGGCACGAACCCGATCGTCAACGTCGCGATTCAGCCGCCCAACTCGAGCACGCCGAACGTGATCAACGGTCACGAGCAGAACATCCCGGCGTTCGACGACTTGCAGTACGCATGCACCTTCCCGCTGAAAACGCCGAAAACGTGCATGAATGGCGACTCGGCCTGCGACTGCTCGCCGGACAAGATGGGCAAGCTGGATGCGGTGGTCGCCGCAAACAGCCCGCTCTGCCAGAACGGTGGCAAAGGCGAAGTCAGCGCCACGCAGACCTCCGCCAAGGCATACCCCGGTGCACGTGAACTGCAGGTGTTGAAGGATTTGGGCTCGAACGCCATCGTGGCTTCGATTTGCCCCAAGGTCACCACCACGGCCGACCCGAATTCCGATCCGAACTATGGCTACAACCCGGCCGTTGGCGCGATCATCAACCGCTTGAAGGACGCTCTAAAGGGCAAGTGCTTGCCGCGTCCGATTCAAACGAGCCCGGTCGACGTGAACGATCCCAGCAAGGGCGACAAGGTGTTGTGCGCAGTCATCGAAGCCCAAAAGGGCAACGCGTGTGATTGTGCGCTGCCAGGTCGTCAAGACGCGAACGCCAAGCTGCTCGGGCCGGTGCGCAAGCAGCTGGAGCTGACTGGTCAATGCGGCAACGTCGGGCAAGATCCCTGCGAGAGCTGGTGCCAGTGCGAAATCAAGCAGTTCGAAGGTACGGACCTAGCTGCTTGCCAGACCGGTGGCGGCACTTCGGATGCAGGTTACTGCTACGTCGACAAGGATCCGGGACAGCTCGCCAAGTGCCCGGTCAACCAGCAGCAACTGCTGCGCTTCGTCGACAAGGATCAAATCAAGACCCCGGTCGCTGGTGCAGTGGCATTCATCGCATGCCTCGGTGCTCCGGTCGGTAGCGACACGGACGCGGGTCCCTGACCCGATAGTCGCTAAATGAGAAACGACGGCGGCGAGCCTCTTGCTCGCCGCCGTTGCCTTTTTGTGTACACTCGCCCGCACGGATGGAAGCCAAGAAGACCATCCTCGTCATCGACGACGAGCCGCACATCACGTTGGGTCTGAAGGACGCGCTCGAGTTCGAGGGCTTTCGCGTCGTGACTGCGAGCAACGGCAAGGACGGCGCACAGCTCGCGCGCCAAGAGCATCCACACGCCATCTTGCTCGACCTGATGTTGCCCGACGTGAACGGCTATCAAGTCTGTGAGGATGTGCGGCGCTTCGACGCGTTCGTGCCGATCATCATGCTCACGGCCAAGAGCCAAGAAGCAGACAAGATCCGCGGCCTCGACGCAGGCGCGGACGACTACGTGACCAAGCCGTTCAGCGTCGGCGAGCTCGTGGCGCGCATTCGGGCCATCTTTCGGCGCGCCAACCGTCCGAGCGAAAGCGCGAGCTTCAACCTCGGCAAGCTCACCGTCAACGTGGCCACGCACACGCTCGAACGCGCGGGCAAACCCACCGAGAGCCTCTCGTTCTACGAGGTCGAGCTCCTACGCATGTTGTTCGAGCGTGCCGGGCAACCGGTGAGCCGCGAAGAAATCCTGAACAAGATTTGGGGTGTGGACGCGAATCCCACGAACCGCACCATCGATAATTTCATCGTCAAGTTGCGGCGCAAGATCGAAAAGCACCCGGACAAGCCCGAGCACATCCTGACCGTCTACGGCTTCGGCTACAAATTGGTGTTGTAGCGCTGAGCGCGGGAGTCGCAGCGGGGCGACCGCGACTCAGGGCAAGAGCTCGAGCACGTTGCGCGGGTCGCAGGCCACGGTCTTGGCGTTTTGGGTGACTTGGCCGAGGGGGAGCTGGGCCGCGTCAACGCCTTCACGCGCACGGCGCACCTCGAGGTGAAGATGAACGACGCCCGGACTGTCGGAATCGCCGACGTAACCGAGCAGCGAGTCCGCTTTCAGCGCTTGGCCTTGGCCGATCCCTGGCGCGATGCTGTCGAGGTGACCGTAAATGACGAGATACTCCCGCAGTGATCCGGCTTCGCGCAGCGTGTGCAGAGTGACCACGGAATTGCCGAACAAATGACCTGCGCCAAGCACGACCGCGTCGCCTACTTGGTGCTCTAGGTTGACGAGTCGCACGGGTGTTCCGCGCGCCTGCGCCAAGTCGATTCCACCGTGACCGACCGCGGAAAACTCGGCGCCGCGCCGCTGCTCGGCGTCCGGCCGATCGAGATCGTAGCCGCTGCCGATGAAGCCCTGCTTGCTGGGGGCCGGGATCGGTAAACGATATTGGCGAAAGTCCTTCGGCCGCTCGGGGCTACGAGGGATCTGGTCGTACACGCGCAGCCGGCCATTTCGGTCGTGGTGCTCGTTCTGAGCTTCTGCGAGCGCTTGCCGACCGGCGTCGGGATCCGGCACTGGTACACACACATTGCCATCGGGCAGCGTGCCGCGAGGGCAGGGGGCGTCCTTCGCGGTCGAGTCTGGCGTGTCACTCGGCGCTGGGGACGATGCAATCGAGCGCTGCTGGCTCGGATCCGTAGGGCCAAAATGCCTCGCGGCGGGGCGCGCCCGCAGATCCGCGGCTCGAGTCAAGAGCCCCACCAGGGTCACCGCCAAAGCACCGCGGAGCAACGGATCCATACGAGAGTGCACGCTACACCAGCAAAACGCCGCGCGTATGCGCGCTCTTCCCAGAATCTGCGCGGTTTGCGGTTTGGATTGCGTTCGTGGCTCTGGATTGATAGCCATGACCGGCTTTGGTCTTCTCAGAAAAGCTGACTCCCGCTGACGCCGCGATCCTCGAAACCTTCGTGGTTCCGCGGTACCTGTCGCTGTTCGGCGACCTGATGCTGGAGATGATCCTGGTCGGTGAAGCCGCGCGCATCGCCCACCTCGGCTGTCGCACTGGCTATCCGGACCTCAAGCTGTACGAGCGCATGGACGGCGTCGAAATCGTCGGCATCGACTCGTCGTTGCCAGCGCTCGAGTTGGCTCGAAACAAGGCCGCCGTCTTGGGCGATGTCGCGGTCGACTACCGGTTTGCGGAAGAGTTGCCGCTCGAGCTCGAGGGCGGCAATTTCACGCACGCTTACTCGATTCACCCCATTTCGGGGCCACAAGATCGCGCGCTGCTATTCGGCGAGATCAGCCGATTGTTGTGCGGAGGCGGGCAGGCGCTCGTGGCGATGCCGCTGCGCGGTTCTTTCCAAGAGATCGCCGATCTGTTCCGCGAGTACAGCTTGAAGCACGACGACAGCGACTTTTCCAAAGCGCTCGAAGCTGCGCTCGCTGGCCGCCCAAGCATCGAAACTCTTTCGGAAGAACTCGAAGAAGCCGGGCTCGACGACATCGACGTCGAGATTCGCCAAACCAGCCTCACCTTCGACAGCGGCCGCGCCTTCATGGAAGATCCGATCAGCCGCCTGATGATCATCCCCGAAGTGCGCACCTGGCTCGACATCGCCGATCTCAAGCGGCCGTTCGACTACGTGCGCGATGCGATCGACAAGTACTGGTCCGAGGGAAAGCTCGAGCTGACGCTGAATGTTGGCTGTGCGAGCGCGCGAAAGCCCGCGTAGGCCCTCTTCTCACGTGAACGTGAACGTGGTTGAGTGAAGCGACTCAATACCGATACAACCACAACAAATCCGTGCCCGCGCCGATCGTGCCGGCTTCGACGGTCAGCGACCAATTCTTCTTGAAGCGCCAATCGAAGGTGCCGCTGAAGACGTTGCGGGTGCCGTTGAAGTCTTGGGTTTGGAGCGTTTTGTAGCTCCCTTCGAACCACACGTTTTCGCTGATCGGGTAGGCGGCGGAGTACGTCGCGTACGAACGTTGGTCGGCGGTGGTTTCGGTGCCCGCGTTGAGTTCGAGGTGCGACAGCGCCGTATTGGCGAGCAGCTTCTGGCTGAGGTAACCGGCGCCAGCGCGAAGCTGATTCGCGCCCTGTCCCGGGTTGTTCGCGGCAGTGCTCGAGCTGTCGCTCGGCCCGAGCAGGGCGGCCAGGATTTGTGCCTGATTCGTCAGGCTGGGGTTGTCACTTTCGAAGGCAAATCGGGCATCATCGAAGGTGCCGGTGACGGTTGCCCAGACGGTAAGTTGAGGCAGCTTGCACACCGCACGCACTTTCAGTCGTGGATTTTTGGGGTCGCCCTCCGCGTCGAAGGACACGACGCCACTTTCGATCGTGAAAGGGCGTGGCACGCCGGGCAAGCTGAGTCGTCCGCCGGGTTTGAGATCGACGTTACCTTCGATTTGCAGCGACTCACCCAGAATCACTTCCGGCGAGCCGGAAACGGGCAAAACCAAGTCAGCGCGGGTGAGCTTGACGTTCTTGCCGAGCTCGAAACGCATGCGCCAGGGCAGTGACTCGCCGTTGGAGACGAACGACGGCTTGCTGATCGGTTGCGCGATCACGATGTCGTCGCTGTTCCCGAGATCGATCAGCGTGCGTGTCGCCTCTTGCGGGAGCTTGGCTTCGAAGTATTCGTTCTGGACACTCTCACGGTTGTCCTTTTCTGCTGGGGTGGGCACCATCAGACGGACGAACATCTCGCTCGACCGTCGCTCGAGTTGGATCGTCACTGCGGGACCGTAAAGCGTTGCCAGCGGCACACCCTCGATCAAGAAAGGCACCCCCTGGAGGCTGGCGCTGGCTGCGCCGTTCTCGATGCGAGAGCCGGAGAACTGGAGCCAGCCCTGCGCTGCAACGTTTGGTTTGCTCCCCTCGGCGGCGGCGGAGAGGGACGTGACCTTGAGCATGGTGCCAGTCTGCTTCGCTTCGGCCTGCGCTTGGAGCTGCACCTGGCGCAGTCGTAAGCCGAGCTGCGAAATCTGCAGCGTGCCGTCGCGGACCGCCAGCGTGCCGCTGACGTTGCTGGCCCAATGTTCGCCGCCCTGAGCGGTGAGATTGGGTGTCATCGTCAACTGCAGTGCGGTATCGAGCTTGCCTCCGATCTCGGACAGTAGGTCTTGCACGAACGGGGAGAGCAGCGCTGCATCGAGGTTGCTCGTGTTCAAGCTCGCCGAGATCGGTCGCGTATCGTCGATGCTTGGTACCACCCCTTGCCAATCGATGGCCGTCAGCAGCTCGGTCTTCAATTTCCCACCAATTTGGCTGCCGCCCGCGGCGAGCGAGCTCGGTTGCTCGATGGCGACCGAGGCAGATAGCGCCCGCCCATCGGTGTGCGCGTGCACCTCCGCGGTCCCTAGCCGAGTGCGCGTCAGCACCGCGTCGCGGACTTCCAGCTGTGCGCGGACTTGTGGCAGCGCTTCGCGGCGATCGAACATCACTGCGCCGAGCACGCGGCCACCGAAGCCGGCGTCCGCAAAGACTGGCACGATGTCGACCGGGAGGCCCTCGAGCTGCAGGCCGGCCGTGCCCGTCCACGCGGCGTCCGCGGTGAGATTCGGATTCACGAGCTTGTCCCACTCGGCACGCCCGCCTGCGCTGAATTGCGCGACGCGCCCTCCCTGGCACGCCCGCGCGTCGTCTTGTGCCTTGGGAAGAAAGACTTCACCGCGCGCCCCGTATTGTCCGCTGCTTTTGTCGTAGTCGATCTGGGTGCAGACATCGACGGCTTGGTGTCGCTCACTCTCACCGAAGCGCAGCCGATACAACTCGGTTTTGTCGCTAAATATCGGGTGATCCAGGCTTCCGCGCAGCGAAAGCTCGGTGCGCAGTCTGCCCGAGATGCCGCGTGGGGAAATTGGACCTGGCAAGTCCTCCAACGCGCGGTTTTCCACCAGCGCCTTGGCGACCAAGGGCTTCGAGCGCAATTGCCCAAATAACTCTTCAGGGTGTTCGATCACACCGGACAAGTCGAGCTGAGTGCGCGCCGTCATCGACGCCAGAGGGCCGTGTGCGTCGTCGAGCTTCAGCACCAGGTCGGTATCACCGCTCGTTCCGTTCATGTTCAGCCCGGCGTGCGCCTCGACGCCGCCGAAGGCGAGCGGATGCTGGTGCTCGTCACGTGCGGTGAGGCCCACGTGCAAGCCGGCGGTGTTGGCAACCAACGAGACATTGGGTGTGGCGTCGGGGGCTGCGCGGTCGAGTACGAGCGTCGCGTTGCCTTCTCCGCGCACCTCTTCCACGCCCGTGCTCTTCGGCAACACGTAGCTCAGCAGCGAGAAGGGCACATGCTCGGCCTTTAGGGTCAACACGCCGGTCGCGCCTTGGTACGTACTTGCTGCGGCCAGACTGCCGCTCAGGTTCGCCTGGGCATCGCCGCTGAATGAGCCAAAATCATGCAGGTTCGCGGTGCTCTGCAGCTTGAGTTCAGGCCCGCTGAGCTGTCCAGACAAAGACAGTGAATCGATGGCAACGCCCTCGCTTTCGCCGTTCTCGAGCTGCACGGCAAAACTTCCGCGCTGTGTCTTTTTCGTGGATTCGAGATCTGCATCGACGGAAGCTTTGCCCGCGATCAAGCGGCGTGGCAGTCCGAACGCATGGGCAATCACGCCCAAGTTCAGCTGGTTGCCATGAGCGACGAGCGCGAGGTGATCGCGCTCGAGTTGTCCCGACGCTTCGAGCGTGCCCCCCGCGCCTTCCACGCGCAAGCCATTCACGCGCACGCGCTCGCCGCTCACATCGAGTTCGGATGCCGTAGCGGTGAGCGCCGCCTGATCACGCCGGACCTCGACTCGCAGATCGGCGATGTGCGTGGCTTGGCGCGGTGTGATGGTCGCTTTGGCGCTGATCTGGCTGCCGTGCTTATTGCGGATGTCAGTCGAGACCACGGGCTGCGTGACTGGGCCGCGCAGCTCCGTTTTCAGTTCGTCGAAACCAAATGCCCCAGCGCGCAGCCGCTGTGACTTGATCGCGAGATCGACGGAAATCTTCTGCGGGCTAGCCAATGGTCCGCTGGCCCGTCCCGAGAATTGGTTACTGCCGATCGAAACCTGCCCATATTGAAAGCCGTTCAGCGCACCGTTGACCTGCGTCACGAGGCGGCCCTTGTCGATACGCCCTTTCAACTGCAGGTCGAGCAAGCCGTGTCCGTCGAAATACGGTTGCAAGCGCGGTGCGCGGTTCAGGTCCACCCCTTTGGCTTCCACGCTGCCGTCGATGGAACCGTCGGTGTGTACGTCGAAGGTGACCTTCAACGG
>Ga0164241_10001872_pt1 | contig 24304 bp, 24 predicted proteins | sample OricomyardsoilBY_FD_108780 | JGI IMG/M metagenome (GOLD analysis project Ga0164241, IMG submission 108780) | Backyard soil microbial communities from Emeryville, California, USA - Original compost - Back yard soil (BY) | ecosystem: Environmental > Terrestrial > Soil > Unclassified | place: USA... | reverse complement strand
GCCAAGGTCGGTGCCGCAATGCGCTTCCGTCAGGCACATGGTGCCCGTCCAGGCCCCTTCCACCAATTTGGAGAGATAGATCTGCCGCTGCTCGTCGGTGCCATGGAAGGCAAGCGTGCGCATGGCGCCATGGGACAGGCCGGGATACATACCCCAAGCCCAGTTGGCGGTACCCACCGCTTCGTTCATCAAGGAACCTAGGGATTCCGGCAGGCCCTGTCCCCCATAAGAAGTATCGTTCGTCATGGAAGGCCAGCCTGCCGCAACAAATTGCTGATAAGCATCGCGGAAACCGGTTGGGGTTTTGACCTCGTGGCCATTGAGCTGACAACCCTCGCGATCGCCCACGGCATTCAGGGGGGCGAGCACGTTTTCACAAAATTTAGCGAGCTCATCAAGAATGGCGTTGATGACATCCGGTGTGGTTTCAGCGTACTGCGGCATATTCCGGCAATGCGAGTCGTAATCGAGCAGGTCGAAAAGTACGAATTGCATATCGCGCACAGGAATCTTGATATCCGCCATGAAGTAACCCTCTCAATGAATTCAGTTTGTTTCCATGCCCGTGCCTTGGGACAGCGCCAGGGTGATCTCAGTTTCAGTATAGCGGCCGCCCTAGGCGCCGCCGGAGCGCCGTGTCAGACGTTGTCCCGCCGTCGCCGCACCCAGCGCAATATGCCGCCACTCACCACAGCCAGCGCGATTATGGTCAACAGGAACAGCACACAAATGGCCAAAAAAGTTAAAGCGGTACTGACGGAAAGACCCCAGCCGTAGATCGCCAAACCGATGAATGCGGCGCTGGCGATCATGCTGCCCATCAGACGCGCGCGTTTTCTGATACGAAAGCGCATCACCAAAATCTCTTATGGAAGGGTTGTTTCAGAACGGCCACCAGCGGCTTTTTTGCAGCTCGGCCTCGCAGCCAATCAATTGCTGCTGATACTGCGCCGAACGCTGTTGCACCTTGCGCGCCACACCCAACAGCCAGGGCTTTTTGTTGAAGGTACGACGGGTATAACCGCCGTGCCCTTCGTGATAGGCCAGGTAAAGCCCGTAAACATCGTTGGAGGCTATGCGATTGCGCACCCGGCTTTGGTTGTTGTACCAGGCCACAAAGTCCGCGGCGTCGCCGAAATCCCTGCGATTGGCGCCCCAGCGGCCACTCGATCGCAAGTACCAGTCCCAGGTGTCGTCCTTCGCCTGCGCATATCCATAGGCATCACTGAGGCGCGGACCCGGTATCACCCAGAGGATTTTGCGACGCGGCGGTTTGGCATCGCCGATAAAACGCGACTCCTGATGCATGATTGCCATGATGGTCGGCACGGAGGAATTCCAGCGCTCAGCAGCTTTTTTCGCCTGTTTGTACCAGCTGCGCTTCTCCTTGAAGATGCTGCAGATATTCTCCGCGTGCTTGGGCGGCGGTGACACGCAGCTGGTCACCAGCAAAAGGGGCAGAAACCGGGCCAGGTTCAATATCACGCGTACTGCTCCAGCAACGACAGGAAATCGGCTTCGTCCATCACCGGGATACCCAGGGATTCCGCCTTGCTCAATTTGGAACCGGCGCCCGGACCTGCAATCACACAATCGGTTTTGCTGGACACACTGCCCGCCACCTTGGCGCCAAGACTTTCGAGACGCGCCTTGGCCTGGTCCCGGGGCATGCTTTCCAGGTTGCCTGTCAACACATAGGTTTTACCGGCCAGTGGCAGCGCCTCAACCGCTACAACCTCAATGTCCGGCCAATGCACACCGCGGGTGCGCAACGCGTCTATCACCGCAATATTGCGCTCGTCGGCAAAAAAACTGGCGACCCGGCCGGCGACCACAGGACCTACATCCGGCACCTGCTGCAACTGCTCTTCATCCGCCGTCTTCAGACTCTCCAGCGAACCAAAATATTTGGCGAGCGTCGCTGCCGTGGCCTGGCCCACGTCGCGTATGCCCAGGGCGTACAAAAATTTTGGCAGTGTGGTGTTTTTGCTGTGCTCTATGGCGTCGAGCAGCTTCCGGGCGGATTTCTTCCCCATACGCTCCAGATCTGCCACTGCGTCCAATTCCAGCGCATAGATATCCGCCAGACTGTGCACCATCCCCTTCTCTACGAGAGCATCCACCAGCTTGTCGCCCAGGCCCTCGATGTTCAGGGCATGGCGACCGGCGTAGTGTTTGATCGCCTCTTTACGCTGGGCAGCGCAGACCAGTCCGCCACTGCAGCGCACTGCCGCCTCGCCTTCGACACGTACCACCGGCGAGCCGCAAACCGGACAAGCAGTCGGAAATAGAATATCCACCGCATTCGCAGGGCGTTTGCTCTGCACCACCGACACCACTTGCGGGATCACATCGCCGGCGCGACGGATAATCACCGTGTCGCCGATCTTGACGCCGAGGCGTTCTATCTCGTCGCTGTTGTGCAGGGTGGCATTGCTGACCGTCACTCCACCGACAAACACCGGCGCCAGACGCGCCACTGGTGTAATCGTGCCGGTGCGACCCACCTGGAATTCCACCGCCTTGAGCTGGGTCATTTCCTCCTGGGCGGGAAACTTGAAGGCCACGGCCCAACGCGGTGCTTTGGCGATAAATCCCAGGCTTTCCTGCAGTTTCAGGGAATTCACTTTGAAGACCACACCATCAATGTCGTAAGGCAGACCAGCGCGCTTTTGCAGGAGTAGCTGGTAGAACTCCAGGCAGGCTTCCACCCCCACCAAAGCGCTCACGTCTTTGCTGGTGGTGAATCCCCAATCCCGCAGCTGCTGCAGGATCGCGGTATGCGTATCGGGCAACTGCCCACCTTCCACCGTACCCAAGCCATAGGCGCACAGCATCAGTGGCCGGGCGGCGGTGAGCTTGGGGTCCAATTGGCGCAGGCTGCCAGCAGCGGCGTTGCGCGGGTTGACGAAGCCTTTGGTGCTCTGCTCCCGCGCTTTCTGGTTGAGCGCTTCAAAACCGGCCCTGGGCATATAGATCTCCCCACGCACTTCAAGCAGCGCCGGGTGTGATTGCCCCAGCAGACGCAGCGGCACGGATTTGATGGTACGCACATTCAGGGTGATGTCCTCTCCCACCGTGCCATCGCCGCGTGTCGCGGCACGCTCCAGGGTACCATCGCGATAGATGAGGCTGACCGCTATGCCGTCGTATTTCGGTTCACCAGCGTATTCGACCGCGTCCGGGGTTCGCAGGCGATCGCGCACACGTTTGTCGAAAGCGGCAAATTCGGCCAGGTCGAAAACGTTGTCCAGCGACAACATGGGGCGCAGATGCGCCACCTCAAGAAATGCCTGCAGAACTGCGCCCCCCACCCTTTGGCTGGGGGAATCGGGTGTGATCCAGTCGGGAAACCGCGTCTCCAGATCCTGCAGCTCCCGCATGAGGCAGTCGTATTCCGCGTCGGGAATTTCCGGATCGTCGAGCACATAATAGCGGTGGCTGTGCCGCAGCAGTTCCGAGCGCAACTGCTGCAGACGAGTGAATTCGGCGGTGGCTTTTGACATGGTGTCAGGATTTGGCGAGGCGGCGTTTGCGCTCGTATTCAATGACCCTCTGACGATCATGCTCTATGGTCTGGCGGGTCATGACGCTGCGTTGCTCGTCCTTGAGTTCTCCCTGCAGGGCGTCGGCTATAGCCTGCGCCGTATTGACCATCAGGTTGTAGGCACTGAGGCTGTCGCTGGCGATGGGAAGGGATAAAAACAGACTGATGCCCGGGGTGGTGAAATCCTCCATGGCGGCCAGGTCCAAAGTGCCTGGTATGACCATATTGGCGACGCTGAACAGGATTCGGCCGCGTCCGTCCGACGACTCGTGACGATGGAATATATCCATATCGCCGTATCGCAAACCTTGGGACAACATAGCCTGAAGCAGCTCCGGACCGGCAAAGAACTCCCCTTTGCGGGCCATCACGTTGATGATTAAGACTTCGTCCGGCGCGCGGCTGTTGTCCGCGGATGCGGGCTTTTCCGCTTCCCGTGCAGGTTTTTCCACTTCGCGGCGACGGAAAGCCGGTTCCGCTGTGGGAGCCGGTTTTTCCTCGGGCACGGCAACCGCGTCCAGATCCATTGCGTCCTGGTCGATGTCGGGCGCTGGCGGCATTAAAACTTCGTCGTCGAGATCGGCGAAATTGCCCAAACTGGGCTCTTTCTCTGAATGACCGGCCTCTGCGGTGTCCTCCACCGAATCCATCAGCATCGGCACTGGGGAATCCAGATTGAGGCTGACCTGCTCGGGGATCCGATTGGGAGCACCTCGGGTCCAGCGGAAACTGCGGCTTTCTTTCACAGTTTTGTTGACACTCAGCGCATGGTCCGGATCCCGATACGCCGCCACCCGCGCGCCACCGGAAGGAAACTCGCTGTTGCCGGGTTCTGCCAGCTCTGGCGCATCCTGGTCAGCCCTGGCCACCACACGATGCTTCATGCGTAAACGTTCACGCTTGTGGGCGCGCATGCGCCTCATCCCGTCCAGCAATACGCCGAGGATCAACAGGACAATAATGACGGTAAGCCACTCTTTCATAAGAATCGGTTCCTACACTGCGGCCAATTCCGCAGCCTCTTCTACATCGACGGTCACTATGCGGGAGACGCCCGGCTCATGCATGGTCACGCCCATCAGCTGATGGGCCATTTCCATGGCGATCTTGTTGTGGGTGATATAGATAAACTGCACCTGGTTGGACATCTCCTCCACCATGCGCGCATAACGTCCCACATTCGCATCATCGAGCGGTGCATCCACCTCGTCCAGCATGCAGAAGGGCGCGGGGTTCAGTCTGAAAATTGAGAACACCAGGGCGATGGCGGTCAGCGCTTTTTCACCCCCGGACAAGAGGTGAATAGTGCTGTTCTTCTTACCCGGCGGACGCGCCATGATGGTGATGCCGGTGTCGAGGAGATCCTCGCCGGTCAATTCCAGATAAGCGTGTCCACCACCAAATACCTTGGGAAAGAGTTCCTGCAATCCGGAGTTGATCTGGTCGAACGTCTCCTTGAAGCGGGTGCGCGTCTCCCGGTCAATTTTGCGGATGGCATTTTCCAGGGTTTCCAGCGCCTCCTGCAAATCCTGATTCTGCGCATCCAGATATTGCTTGCGCTCGGCTTCGGTTTTGAATTCGTCTATGGCGGCCAGGTTGATAGGACCAAGGCGGCTGATGCGGGACGCAATACTACCCAGCTCTTCGCTCATGGCCGCTTCAGTAAGGTCCTCGGTGAGGGAGTTGAGCACAGTCGCCAGCTCAAAATGCTCCTCTGCCAGTTGTTGCTGTAAGCCCTGGGCCTGCACCTCAAGCGTTTGGGTTTCCAGACGCTCGCGTTCCAAGCGGCCGCGCACTTCCAACAAGCTCTGCTCCACTTGGTGGCGCGACTTCTCGGCGTCGCGCAGCAAGGCCTCAACCTCTTCGAGATTGCGTCTTGCCCCGAGCAGCTCCTCTTCCACGCGAATGCGCAGCTCGAGTTTGTCCTCCAATTCCTGGCGGTAGTTGTCTACCGGTTCCCGGCTTTCGCGCAGCGTCTGTTCCAGCTTGTCGCGCCGGTCGGTCATGCGCTGCATCTGCTCACGCAGACGCTGCACGCCCTGGCTCACCGCCGACAATTGGGTTTTGACGGACTGAAAGCGCATAGCCAGTTCGTGGGCACGGTCTTTATCGTGCCGCGCTTTCTGCCGCGCCTGATCCAGCTGCCCGCGCAGGTTGTCACGTTTGACCAATAGCGCTTCCCGCTCAGCGGTGTCGCGCTCCATCGCCTCTATGGCGGTTTGCAACTGTGCCCGGGCTTCGGCGAGGTTTTCCGCCTCCAACTGGAACTGCTCCCGGGCCTCGGCAATTTCGGCGGTGGAGCGGCGGCGCCTTTCCAGCACCTGCTCCACTTTCGCAGTCATGGCGCTCAGTCGACTGCGCACATCACCCTGGGAACGCACCAAGCGGTCCGCATCGGTACGTGCCAATTCGCGCTCTTTTTCCGCCGTCTGCAACTGTGCTTTGCAGGTCTGTAATTGTTCGACAAGGGTTTCTATACGTTCCTGCTGCTCGCTGATGCGCGCAGACAAAATCTCAAGCTGTTGGCGACGCTCGATGACACCCACGTTGGCGTCGCGATCCCGCGCAACACGTACCCAATTCGCGCCGAGCCAAACGCCGTCTCGGGTAATGATGGATTCTCCGGCCGATAACCGGTCGCGCCGTGCAAGTGCGGATAACAGGTCATCCGCTGTATGAACGCCGGCCAACAGGGGCACCAGGTCCACCGGTGCCTGCACCCGTGCCAATAGCAATGATGGATCCACGTTGGCTCTGACCACACGCATTGCATCCAATAGAGTCAAAGACCCCTGCTCCAAACCCGGGAGTTCCGTCGCCAAGCGTTCAAAATCCCTCTCCAAAGAAACGGCCTGCAGATTCTGTCCGAGCACCGTTTCCACAGCCCGCTCCCAACCCGCCTCCACTGTTATCCGGTCTGCGAGACGCACGGCATTGCTGAGCCCCTGGGACTTGAGCCAATCCCCTGTGCGCGCCCCGCTCTCCTCCAACGCCGCCTGTTGCAGCGCTTCCAGGGAAGCCTGGCGACCGCGATCCAACTGAAATTGGCTGCGCACCTGATCCAACTCTGCGGCCAGGGTACGTTCGCGCTCCCTAAATTCCTGGGTGGCTTCCGCCGACGACTGGGTGCGCTGCTGTTTCTGTTCCAATTCCAGTTCGAGTTCAGCCAGATTCTGCTCCAGCTCACTGATCTGCTCTTCCACATCACCAATCACCAGGGATTGTTTTTCATCCTCCAGGCGGCGGGTGCGCTCCATCAAGCGCTGCTGTACCTGCTCCAGATATTGGATGCGCGACTGCTCCACTTCCGCCTGCTGACGCGGCTGTGAGGCTCGTTGGTTAAAGGCGTCCCATTCCTGCTGCCACGTCTGCATGGATTCTTCAGCATCCTGCAATATTTCGGCAGACCCTTGTTCCGCTTCGTTCAGCAGCTCCACTTCCGGTTCGATTTCCAGTAGTTCCGCCTGCCAACCTTCTGCTTTGTGCAGATCCTGAGCCAGATGCTCTTCAGCCTCGGCACAATCGCGCTGCGTCTGTTCCAGATCCGTTTTCAGCTGCCGTTCACGCTCCTGAATGTGTTGAATGGTCTGTTCAACACGCGCGATATCGGCGCCGATGGCGTAAAACCGCCCCTGCACCTCGTTGAAAGTGTCACCCAGTTCTATATGGCGCACTCGCTGGATTTCGATGGTGGAGTCCTGGTGAACCTGTTGGGTCACCACCGCTTCCACCTTCAACTCCAACTCTTTGATCAACTGCTGCTTTCGATCCGCTTCAGCCCGCAGAATGCTGTACCGCAGCGCCTGCAGGCGTGCTTTCAGATCGCGTTCGGCCTGCTTGAATTCACGATATTTTTCCGCCGCCTGGGCCTGGCGTTCCAAACGCGCCAGCTGGCGTTCAAGCTCTTCGCGTATATCCGTAAGGCGCTCAAGATTTTCCCGGGTGCGCTGCATGCGGTTTTCGGTATCGCGGCGACGTTCCTTGTATTTGGATATGCCCGCCGCTTCTTCCACATAAACGCGCAGATCTTCAGGTTTGGCTTCAATCAGTCTGGAAATCATGCCCTGTTCAATGATGGCGTAGCTGCGCGGCCCCAGACCTGTACCCAGAAATATATCGGTGATGTCGCGGCGCCGGCATTTATTGCCATTGAGGTAATAGACGTTATCGCCGTCGCGGGTCACCTTACGCTTGACGGCAATTTCCGCATAACGCGCATATTCACCGCTGATTTTGCCTTCGCTGTTATCGAACACCAATTCGATGGTGGCCTGGCCGACGGGTTTACGGGTATTGGAGCCGTTGAAAATCACATCGGTCATGGCTTCGCCGCGCAGGTTTTTCGCGGAGGATTCACCCATCACCCAACGCACCGCATCAATGATGTTGGATTTGCCGCAACCATTGGGACCAACGACAGCGCTGAGATTGCTGGGGAAATTGACCGTAGTGGGATCCACAAACGATTTGAATCCCGCCAGTTTGATGCTTTTTAACCGCATGAATAAAGTCGCTTATTGTTTTTGGAGGGTGCCGCGATCAGGGCACCTGCTCGGAAATCACAAGACTCTGCACACCGTCGAGCGCGTCCAATTTAATAGGACCCAGACTGCCCTGCCAATCCCCGCTCTGTGCCATGGCACTGCCGGTTTTGGAAATACGCGCCACCAATTCCAATTCCGGAAAGCTGCGCAATGTCATGCCGGGAGCCATGGCCATGCTTTCATCCAGCGTGACATCCAAGGGTAACTGGGAGACGGGAAGTTTCTGAATCGCCAGAGGCATTTTCGGACCCTGCCACGCCCGGGCATAAACGAAGAGGGTTTCACTCCCCTGGATCCGCACCTTATCTGCCAGTGTCACATGCAGTTGAATGCGCGCAGCAACCGCGTCGGATTTATCCGGTGTTTTTTCTTCTTCCAATTTCTCGCCTGCCGCCAGGAGCGCCTGCTCAGCCTTGGCGATACCGTTGAGATACCCCTGGGCTGCACGGGAGTTGGGGTCCATATGCTGCACGGCGGATTTCCAATAACGAATAGCGGAACGGTAATCGCCCTGATTTTTCGCATCTATACCGGCGAGACCCAACATTTCCGGCAACATAGGTGCCATCTGCAGCGCCTTATGGGTGTACTCGCGCACCTCCGGGGTCACCGTATTTCCAGCACGGTAAAACATTGCTTGTGCAAGATTGGCAATAATGCGCGGCGAATCGGGAAACTGTTCGAGAATTTTGCGGTAAGCATCCACCGCCTGATCATAATCCTGAAGGGTCATGGCAGTTTGTGCCAGCAAGTGCGTCAACTGCAAATTATCCGGGGTTTGGTTGAGGCGCGCTTGCACCATTACCACCAGCTCGCGCAGTTTTTTATCGTATTCCTCCTGACTTTCGGCGCGCGGCACCGCTTCCAACAGCTGATAAATATCCCAATCCTTTTTATTGCCCCATTGGCTGTACAGCAGCAACCCCACCAAGGGCACCAAAATACCAAGCGCCAATACAAACTTTTTACCACCGGTGCGGCGAATGTTCACCGTTTCCGCTACACCTTCAACGATCAGAGTTTTTTGCAGTTCGATTTTCAGTTCGTCGAGCTGTTTTGCATCTATTTCGCCGCGCGCAAACGAATTTTCCAGATCAAGAAGATGCTCTCGATAGAGCTCCAATTGCGTTGCATCTGGACCGGTTTTCTCCGCGGACACCTTGCGATTAAAGGGAACCTGCAGCAGTGGCCATACAACAAACAACACCGCCAGTGCGCTGAATAAAACAATAATTTGCCAAAACGCCATGAGCGAATTTCACCGGATTAGGATTTTTTTGCGCCTTGCTGCGACTGATCGAGCATAGCGGCCAGTTGTTTTTGTTCTTCTTCGCTCAACTTTGCGATCTCAGGTACCAAGCGGCGCCGACGCCAAACGATGACGCCGACTGCGGTTAGACCTATCAGCAAAAACACCGCTGGCCCCAACCAGAGAGCAAGAGTGCTGGCCTTCAATGGCGGACGATAAAGTACAAAATCACCGTAGCGAGACACCATGAAGTCGATAATTTCTGCATCGGTTTTGCCTTCAATCACCATTTTGTGCAGTTCTCTGCGCAAATCCACAGCGATTTGCGAATTGGTTCCGGCGAGATTCTGGTTTTTGCATTTCGGGCAGCGCAGCTCCTCAAGAAAATGCTGATAGCGTCTGCGCTCATCTTCGGAGTTGAATTCGTAAACATCGATCGACGCCATAGCGGCATGCGAAAAGAGCAGCGCCAAACCGAGAATCTGGAATAATTTCAACACTCTGCGATCTCCCGCTGAACCGTGGGTAGGTCGCGGATTATAGCAGCGTGACAAATAGGTAAACCAACGGAAATTATTTTCCTGCCTACTATTGACGGGAAAGGCAATATCATTACAATACGCCGCTCGCTCGGGGTGGTTAGCTCAGTTGGGAGAGCGACGGCCTTACAAGCCGTAGGTCACAGGTTCGATCCCTGTACCACCCACCATCCGCAGGATGGCAAGGATGAATTGAATAGCCCGCAGGATGCGACGGGCTTTTGCGGACCGGTAGTTCAGCCGGTTAGAATGCCGCCCTGTCACGGCGGAGGTCGCGGGTTCGAGTCCCGTCCGGTCCGCCACTATTCACTTCACGGGCTTCAAATTGGAGCCACTGAAGACTACAAGGCCCCATATCTACGGGCTTTGCCCTCTTGCATCATCCCCACACAATATAGAATATACCCCGCTCCAAACCACTGCTGACCATTGCAATCTTGGGGTATAACTCAAAATCCCCCAGATTTGATACCCCATCGCGATATTGGGGTACTTCTTTTATGGCGCTCACCGCTGCCGCATTGCGCAACCTACAACCACGCGAAAAGCCATACAAGCTCTACGATGCCGAAGGCTTATTTGTGCTCGTAAATCCTAAGGGCGGCGCTTATTGGCGCTTGAAGTACCGGCATGAAGGTCGGGAAAAAGTTTTAGCGCTGGGTGTGTACCCTGAAATTCCCTTAGATCCGATATGATTGGTAAGTAAAGGGGCGGATAATTATCAGCATTCTCCAAAAGACCAAGCTTTGCATGGCAAAAAGAGCTTGGGTACATTATGGCGCCTGAAGACAAGCGCCTAAAAAACTGCGCTCTCCTCTGTCAGAGCAACCTCGCCAGAGGCGGGAAAGCTCTGCAAGATTATTGCGGAGATCTGATTTTAGCTATTAATAAATCGAATTTACATTTCCTGGAATTAAGGCCTGGGACTACTTTCGTTCAGACTATAAGTGCAGCTTATCGGCAGATGGTGGATTGTAAGATTATCGGGGCAAGTCTCATTCACGCAAATTACCAGCACCACATAAAGGCTGGATGCAGGGCAAGCCGGAAAATTAAGAATTAAAAGAGAAGTACCGATCAAAAATCAAAGCGCCACACGCAGCACCTTGATGAGGCGGTGAGTCTGCTCAACAGTCCCGAGAGTAATCCGCAAGCCCATGCGCCCTGCCGCATCAGCTTTGGGTCGCACCAGAATATTTGCCGTCAGCAGTGCGTGGTTTACCTGCTCAGCGTTACGCGGAAACGCCCAAAGATAATTGGCACCACTGGGCCAGAAATCGATGCCGTGCTGCGCCAAAAATTCTTCCAGCATGGGTTTGGACTCACGCATCACCTCTGCCACATACGCCTCTGTGTATTCCGGATGCGCCAATGCCGCGCGTATGGCAACAATTGCCATTTGATTAATATCGTAGGGACCGCGCACATTCAGCAGTGCACGAATATTGTCGGGATTGGCGATGATGTACCCCAGGCGCAAGGAAGGCATACCCCAGGTTTTGGAAAAGGTGCGGGTGACCAACAGATTGGGATAAGCACCCACCAGGTCGCACACGGATTCGCCGAAATATTCGTAATAACACTCGTCCACCAACACCGCTGCCTGCGGTGCAGCTTCCAAAATGCGCACTATATCGACTCGTGGCACCACAGTGCCGCTGGGATTGTTCGGATTTCCGAAGCAGATAAGACGGGTTTTGGGGGTGATCAGAGAAAGCACTTGCTCAGTAGGGAAACCGGTTTCCCGTGTGTACTGCGGCTCCAAAATGCGCAGATTTTCGATCTTGGCGCAATGACTGTATATGGGAAAGCTCGGCCCGGGAATAATCGCCTCGTCACCTTCGCGACACGCCGCGCGGATGATCAGGTCTATGCCCTGATCGGAGCCGTTGGTGATCATCAACTGTTCGCCATTTACACCGCAATAATCGGCGATAACTTCCACTACGTTCCCGTACGCGGGATACATCTGCAAGCGGCCGCTCAGGATATAAGTGACCAATGCGTCTTGTACCACCTGCGCAATCGGCAGGGTGCGTTCGTTAAAATCCAATAGTAAATGCGCCTGGGGATCCCGCCCATCCAGCGGAGGTTTATAGGCGCTCATGGCGGCAATATGCTGTTTAAAAATGGACATAGACGCCTCTGTGGCGAGATATGGAAATTAGACCAGAACCAGATTGTCACGATGAATCAACTCATCGTCGTCCTTGTAACCCAGCAGGTGGAAAATCTTGGAGCTTGCCTGCCCGGCAATCTTGCGTGCTTCGTCGCTGTTGTAATTCGCCAAGCCCCGTGCAATTTCGCGACCGGTGAGGTCCCGACAGATCACCAAATCACCACGCAGAAATTCTCCCTGTACAGACTTTACGCCCACTGGAAGCAAGCTCTTACCTTTGTTGCGCAGCACATCCACCGCGCCATCGTCCAATGTGAGTATTCCCTTCGATTGCATCTGCCCAGCCAGCCAGCGCTTGCGAGCTGCCAGAGGTTCCTGCTCGGCGTACAGTAGAGTCCCCAGAGTTTCACCCGCGGCAACGCGTGTGATCACGCGCTCAATGCGACCCCCGACAATGACGGTGCTGGCGCCTGATCTTTCCGCCAAGCGCGCAGCCCGTACCTTGGTGGTCATTCCCCCGCGCCCCAGGACGCCACCGCCACCGGCCATGGCCACCAGGCTTTCCTCAGCAGCGGGACTTTCGGCGATGATTTTCGCCAGCGCATTGCTGCGCGGATCGGAATCATACATGCCGAGTTGATCTGTAAGGATCATTAAAGCATCCGCTTCAATGAGGTTGGCCACCAGCGCACCAAGAGTGTCGTTGTCGCCGAAGCGGATTTCATCGGTGACCACAGTGTCGTTCTCATTCACCACCGGAATCACCCGCAACCCAGTCAGGGTGCGCAAAGTCGAGCGGGCATTGAGATAGCGTTGCCGGTGATAGAGGTCATCGTGGTCCAGAAGGATCTGGGCTGTGTGAAGGTTATAAGCCTGGAAAGCTTCCTCATACACTTGAATCAGCCCCATCTGTCCCACAGCGGCGGCGGCCTGCAGCTCGTGGATGGCCTGCGGACGATCCTTCCAGCCAAGGCGGTTCATACCGGCGGCTACGGCGCCAGAGGATACCAACACGACCTCGTGACCAAGTTTCACCAACTCCGATATCTGACCAACCCAGCCGGCTATGGCCTTGCGATCCAGACCCTTGCCGTTATCAGTGAGCAGTGAGCTGCCGATTTTGATCACCCAGCGCTGCGCTGAGCGCAGCAAATCCCGTTTAGCGCTCAAGGGGGCGCCCCTTAATGAGGTTCATTTCCTCGAGATACAGGTCATTATCGAACGTATTCAACCTCAACATCGTCATCATCATCGTCAAAGTCGTCTTCATCATTAAAGTCATCATCGGCAACGCCATCATCACCGGGCGGCGTCTTGCCTTTGCGTCCCGCCAGATATTTTTCGCGCAATGCCTGGATATGCTCACGCGCCTCACGCTGCATGCGATCCTGCACCAATTGCTCCTGCTTCGCCAGATCGGGATCCAGCCTTTCCATCTCCCATATAATGTCTAGCGCATTCTGCAGGTCACGACAGAGTGCTTCCGTACCCTGTCTCTCGGTGGCAGAAACCACATAGAGAGGACCATCCCAGGGCAATTCCCGCTGCATACGCTCGCGGATTTCCTCAGCCTCCTCCGGCAACAAAAGGTCGGCTTTATTGAGCACCAACCAACGGTTGCGCAATGCCAGGGTCGGACTGAAACGCTCCAGTTCATTGATAATGGCGCGCGCATTGTCGACCGGGTCTGTGCCATCCACCGGACACATATCCACGAGATGCAATAAAACTCTGCAACGGGTAAGGTGCTTCAGAAAACGAATCCCCAGACCCGCACCTTCGGAGGCGCCTTCAATTAAACCGGGAATGTCGGCGATTACGAAACTGCGTAGGCGATTGGTGCGAACCACACCCAGACTCGGTACCAAAGTTGTAAATGGATAGTCCGCAACTTTAGGTTCAGCTGCAGACACGGCGCGGATGAAACTGGATTTCCCCGCATTCGGCAACCCCAGCATGCCCACATCCGCCAATACTTTCAGCTCCAGGCGTAAATAGCGCGCCTCACCCTCAGATCCGGGGGTCGTTTGGCGTGGTGTGCGATTGGTACTGGATCTGAAGCGGGTGTTGCCGAGACCGTGCCAACCGCCCTGAGCAACCTTCAGTCGCTCACCGGGCTGGGTTAGATCCCCGATCACTACACCCGTCTCCTCATCGATAACTGAGGTGCCCACGGGTACCAGCAACACCATGTCCTCGCCCGATTTTCCAGTGCAATTGGAGCCCATGCCGGACTCACCATTCTGAGCCTGGAAACTACGTGTAAATCTGAAATCCACCAGTGTGTTCAGACTCTCGTCGGCCAGCAAAAATACGGATCCTCCGTCGCCACCATCGCCACCATTGGGGCCGCCTTTTTCGATATATTTCTCCCGGCGAAACGCTAGGCAACCAGCACCGCCACGACCGGCCCGCACATGAATGGTGGCTTCATCTACAAATTTCATAACACAACTGCTCTTGGGCCACTGCCTTCGCTATTGGTGAATCACAAATAAAAAAGCCCCGTCAGCACGACAGGGCTTTTGCGAGTTCCGCGAAAAGTGGCAATTAGGCGCTAATGACACTCACGTAACGACGATTGCGTGGGCCCTTGACTTCAAACTTAACAGCACCATCGGCTTTGGCGAAGAGTGTATGGTCTTTGCCCATGCCGACGTTGGTGCCCGCATGAAACTGGGTGCCGCGTTGACGAATGATGATGCCGCCAGCGTTAATCGCTTGACCACCAAATACCTTGACGCCAAGGCGTTTACTTTCGGAGTCGCGACCGTTGCGGGTACTACCACCTGCTTTCTTGTGAGCCATGGATGAATCCTCTTAAGCGTTGATGCCGGTAATTTTAACGTCGGTGTACCACTGACGATGGCCTTGACGTTTCATATGGTGCTTGCGACGGCGGAATTTGATGATGTTGATTTTTTTGGCTCGGCCGTGTGCAACCACTTCCGCCTTGACTATGGCCCCGGAAACCAAGGGGGCTCCCAGCGTGACATCGCTGCCATTGGCGACCATCAGCACTTGATCGAACTCCACAGTGTCACCTGTGGCTATTTCCAGTTTTTCCAGGCGCAGAACTTCGCCTTCCTGTACTCGATGCTGTTTGCCACCCGATACGATAACTGCGTACATGACATTTGCTCCAGTTTAATTGGCCGCCGCGAAGCACTCTTGCGAGTTTCAAGTTATGACAACCATTTGCCATAACCACAAAGCTTGCGCCGTTGATATTGACAGGACACCCCGTCAAGGTGACCCCGTCAAAAGGCCGCGAAGTTTATCCGAAGGGGAATCTCTAAGCAAGATCCGGTTCAGCCGCATCTATCAGCACAGCACAATAGCGCTCGGCGCTATCCCGAGCGATATGCACACCCCGGCCGCCCGTCTCCCGGATAACTTCAGCCAAACCTGTCAATGCAGCACCGGAAAATACACCGTGGAGGGCAATGGAACCGTCGCCAATCGGAATACCCGCAAAAGCGTGACAGGACGCAGGCAACCAAGAGCGCTCCTGCTGTGTGGGAATAAAGCTGGTCTGCACGCGATCGGCCGGATGCCGATTCAACCACGCCTGCAAATCCTCCTGGCCTTCTGCATAAAAAGGGCAGCTCAAGCGAATACCATTCCGCGGTGCAGATCCATCCAGCAACAACCAGTGACTGCCCTCGCTAAAACACTCGACATGTTCGGCTTCCAGACGCAATGCATGACAATTCAGTGACAGGGCTACTTCGTCAAACCCTCCCACCAGAGCACACTTCACCCGACCCGCGTGTAAATCCAGGAAAGCATGCAAAAGCGCGGCTTCGAATGAAAGGTTTTCCTGGGATACCAGAACCGCAGTTCCTGTAACCCCAAGTAACTGAGTGAGATAAAAGCCGGCAGAATTGCCCAGTGTATTCACAAAATGCAAAGGTTTAGGTGATTCACCATTCGCGACGATGGCTTGCATCACCGCTGCCGAGGTGGTCACGGCACCACAGCGTGTCGCCAGGTAAATTCCGGTATCCGACGGCAATTTGCGTTCCGCCACACAATTCAATCCGCCGGCGATACACAATTCAATATAACGATCCAGCCGCCGAATTCTCTGACCGGTCCATTGCGAGATGAGCGGTTTCAAGTCGGGCAGCTGCGGTTCTTTAGCCATCACCCAGTGCAACAAGGAATAAGTGGCGAGCAAATTCATAGAGGATCCCGCCGTAAGACCAGTGCGTTGTTGTTGCCACCAAACGCAAAACAATTCAACAGGTAGTGCCCGACCGGTGCTGCCCGGGTTTCCCGCAATAGCGGGATGGCCAATGCCGGATCCACCTCAGCGTGTGGATTGCCGGGGATTTGTCCCCGCTGCAGGCAGCCGACCAGCAATGCGGTTTCCAATACACCGCAGGCTCCCAGGGTATGGCCGCAGAATGGTTTGAGGGTCAAAACGGGAGGCATCGAAGCATCCGGGAAAAGCTGTTTTAAACCTGCCGCCTCTGCCTCGTCATTCATCAAGGATGCTGTGCCATGGGCCTTCAGTGCGACTATGGAGGTCACATCCACGCCACTGTCTGCCACCGCCCGCTCGATTACCGCCGCAATACTCGACCCATCCGCGTTGGCCGCGGTCAAGCTGTGATTATCAGTGGTTATGGCGCCGCCACACAGGCTGATCTCGGACTGCTCCTCGCGGCTGAGCAATACAACCGCAAAACCCTCCCCCAGTACCAACCCATCACGCTCGCGACTGAAAGGTGACAATGTTCCGCTGGGTGAGATAAGACCCAGTCCATGGAATCCCAGCAGGGTGGTAGCGTTAAAAAATTCCAGCCCGATTACCAGTGCATGGTCGATTATCTTTGCCTCCAACATACGGTGGGCGTAGAGCAAGGCGTTGGCGCTCGATGTGCAAGCGGTGCTGTAAGTATGGCGATGAGGGGATAAGGTGAACTGCTCGCCCAGCCGTTGGGCCAATTTGCCGTAACCCACAATGGGCATGGGCACAGCCAGTACCCTCTCCCGCAATTGCTGGCGATACAGCGATTCCGAAACATTTACATCAAATGATGACGAGCCGAGGAACAAACCCGTGCGCCGGCGTGCCGTAGCGCTCAAACCACCAAGAGCGGATTGCGCCATCCGCAGCAGATCCGCGTATATCGCTTCCGCGACGCGCTCTTCCCCTCGCATGGCGAAATAGGGCATAACCACCGGATCAGCCAACTCGGTGAAAGTCTCCGGGCGCGGCGCAACGCGCGCTGCCAAAAGATTGGTCACCGCCTCCGTCAGATTTTCGCCCAGGGCGCATGATGCGGCGACATAGCCAATGGCGGAGCTCATTTGGCCTGTGCCGTCGCAATCCATTCGGCCAGCGAATTAATGGAACCCAGCGCTTTGCGCGCATTGGTTGACCCTTCGATGCGCACCCCATAGCGACTTTTCACCGCCATGCAGATCTGCAATACGTCCAGGGAGTCCAGACCCAGGTCACCGCGCAGTAGCGGCGACTCATCGGCAATGTCGTCGGGGGACATCTCCTTGTCGCATTCCTCGATGATCATTTGCTTCAATTCGCGCTTAAAAGCGGGTGATGACACATCACTCATAATTTTTTCTCCATCGGGAAAAGATGATCGACAAAACGCCGGTCAAGGCGCCGCAGGTCCACAACACCATACTGCTACCCAGTACATCCAAAAACCCGCCACCGCGTACCAACACAGTCAAAAACCCCTCCAACGCCCAGGCCATGGGGGACGCCAGCGCTATATCCTGCATCAGCGACGGCATAATAAAACGCGGGATCATGATGCCGCCTAACGCGGCGAATAATATATTCATGGCGCCGCTGATCACCGTTGCCTGCTCCAGGCTGCGCGCGCTTGCGGCCACCAGGCTGGCGCACCCCAGCGCCGCTACACTGGTGCTGCAACCGATCCATAACAATCCGGCAAGAGACACATCCAGATTCAAAGATTCGGCGCCCAGTAGAGGAAGGATCCAACGCCCAATCGCCAACATGGCCAACAATTGCAGTTGATTGATCAAAAAATAGGGAATGACTTTACCCAGAAACACAATTGCCAGAGGAACACCCAGCATTTGCAATCGCGCCAGGGTGCGCTGCTGGCGCTCCTGAATAACCGTGGTGGATATCGGAATGGCCACGAAAAACATGGCGAAAATCAGCCAAGCCGGAACATTCTGCTGCACGGACGTCGGGCGTGGTGGCGCATCCGGGGCAGAGATGGAAATCAATCCCTCTTTGAGCAATTCGGTGCGGGCATAGTCGCGGTCGTAACCCATCTCCTCCGCAATCAAGGTAGTGCTGAAATAGGCAAACGCCTCCTGCACCGCCGCTTGCACCAGGATTTGATCCCGCAAAGGCAATTCAAGTGCGAACCGGATCTCCACCCCCACACCGCCGGCACCGGCAAATGCCCGTTCAAAGTTCTCCGTGATGCGCACCCAGTAAAGTCGCTCCTGCAGGGAAAGCTCCGGGGTAACCTGGGTGCTTGCCAAATCCAAAGCCGGGTTTTGCAACAATTCCGCAGCAAAATCCGCCGCACCAGACGCATCGGAATGGTTGCTGATCCACCCCGGCAACTGCGCCTGCCGATGATCCGCAAAACGCCCCTGCAAGGCCAAAGACATGATCAACACAAAAAGCGTGGGCATGGCAAACAACACCAGCAGCGCATGCCAGTCGCGCAACAGCAATACACACTCTTTATATACTGAGGCGATCAGGATTCGCATCACGACAGGGATTCCGCTTGAGTCAGCGCCAGGAACACTTCCTCAAGCTGGCGCTGGCCGTATTTGATCTGCTGTATCTGGAGACCCGACCCTTCCAACTGACTCAGTATTTCAGCGGGTGTCCGCCGCAACAGATCCAGATCCATCCTCCAGCTGCCTTCGCTTTCCCGCGTTATGCCGGGATGGTCACTTAGAGCTTGAGGCAGCGGTCCATTCAACTGCACATGCAAAATCTGCGACTGCCCGGCAAGCAACTCTCCCATGGCACCTCGCCAAACCAAGCGTCCCTGGTTGATCACCGCCAAGGAACGACAAAACGTTTCCACTTCACTGAGCAAATGGGATGTATAAAGAATGGTGACGCCTTCGTGGTTCAATTGGCGGAGTTGAGCCAGCAGCAGCGCCCGCGAATGCGGATCAACATTGGCTGTGGGTTCATCCAGAATCAGCAGTTGGGGGCGCAAGAGCAGCGCGATAGCAAAATTCAGACGCCGCTTGAGGCCGCCTGAATAGGTGGCAACACGTTTGTGCGCCACTTCGGCCAAACCAGTCTCCAAAATCACCTGTTCAACGCGCGCTCTGGCATCGGCTTTGGTAAAACCGGCGGCGAAGGCAAAATAACGCAGGTTCTCACGGCCATCCAAACGCCCGTAAAAGGCGTATTCCTGCGGCACCAAGGCCAGATCACGCCGGCCGAGTCTGGCCGCTTGGCCCGCAATCATGATGCTGCCAGCTGTAGGAGCATGAAGACCTACGATAAGTGACACCAGCGTTGTTTTACCGGCACCGTTTGGACCGACCAAACCCAGAATATCGCCCTTCAACAACTCCAAATCCAGTCCATCGAATTGGTTGTTGTGGCCTGAATAACCGAATTTGAGCCCTCTGATGCTGAGCAACGTCCAACCCCGATGGTGAGCAAAAAAGGGGAGGACTATAGCCTATTCCGATTGGATTGCCGAGGCGCGGACAGTGCCGGATTCAGCGAGATGGCACGCTAAATATCATTCCGTTAAACTGCCGGCGATTCAAATATCAGCGCATATACTTTTGAAGTATGCAGAATTAAGATGCGCGCCCGCGCCAAAGGCAGGTAGTCGGACGGCCCGTTCCACTCAAGTTATAAAAATAACCGGTAAGTTTTTTAATGGATTTCTGCGTTTCCCATTGTTTTGCCTGGGCACCTCCCGATATTTGCAGGGAGGAGCAATGGCGTGAATGGGCGCAGGGCACACTTGTCGCCGCGACCGAGGGCGCGCCCAAAGCCGCCAAGGTTCCACCTATGTTACGTCGCCGATTGACGCGTTGGGGACGCTTGGCGCTGGAAGCAGGCGGTGAATTGGCGCCGCATCTGCACACGGATACTCCCGTCATTTTCAGTTCCCGCCACGGGGATACGGCCCTGACACAACTCCTTCTCGGTGATCTTGCGAAGGGAGAACCTCTGTCACCCACCTCATTCAGTTTGTCCGTTCACAATGCGGCGGTGGGCCTGTTTACTATCATTGAAAAAATCACCGCGCCATCCCTGGCTTTGGCAGCAGGACGCGAAACCTTTGCACATGCATGGCTGGAAGCGGGTACTTGGCTCGCCGAGGGCGCACAACAGGTCCTGCTGCTCCACGCAGAGGAACCCCTTTCAGGTTTTTACGGCGATTATGCCGATGAAAGTGAATTGCCCGTAGGTGTCGCCATTTTGCTGGATTGCAAAATCGGAACGCGTGTAAGCGTCAACGGCAGAGGCACCGCTACCGCCGCCACTACCCAATCTTCACGGTCCCTGGTAGAGGAATTTCTGGCCTGGTGGTTTGGTGGCATGCAAAGCTTTAACTACACTGGAGAACGACTTGTCTGGTCGTGGGAGCGCCAGGATGATGCGGTGGTGTAAGTATTGGTTTGATCGCTGCTGGCGCACCATCGCCACCGGTATCTGCTTCGCATTTTTTTTTCATGGCGCCCTGACCATTTCCTTCACCTGCTTTCCGGTGATTTATGCGTGGCCCGGATCCGTATTGCAAAAGAGGCGCCGGGCCCGCCGTCTGATCTGTCAGCTGTTTCGTTTTTTTGTGTGGATGATGGAAAGTTTTGGCCTGATCGAGGTGCGTGTTTTCAACCGTGATCTGCTGCAAAAATCCGCCGGATGTATTGTGATTGCCAATCATCCCACGCTGATTGATGTGGTGATCCTTATGGCGCTGATACCCAAGGCCAACTGTGTCGTAAAGGAGGCGTTGTGGAAGAGCAATTACCTGCGCTGGGTGATGCAGGCAACCGGTTTTATCAGCAATCAGCACGCGGCGGCTCTTCTGGAAGGTTGCCGTGAATCACTGGCAAATGGCGATGCGTTGATCATTTTTCCGGAAGGTTCCCGCACGGTACCTGGCACCGCACTGGACTTTAAACGCGGCGTAGCTCATATCACAGTGCGTACGGATGCTCCCATAATGACGGTCTTGATCACCTGCAACCCGACAACCCTCATAAAAGGGGAGCCTTGGTATAGAATCCCCCCGAGCAAAGCCGTTATCAGTCTCTGGGTCAGGGAGATCCTGAAGCCACAAAATCTGGTCCCGCATTACGATGACAAACCTGCAGCGGCGCGCCTGCTCACCCGCTATTTGCAAGAGTATTACGAGCGAAACCTGGAAGCGATTTATGACTGACATGATCACCGAAATAAAACAAATGATTATTGACGAGCTGGAGCTGGAGGACATGTCGGTCGCTGATATAGACACGGACGCGCCTTTGTTCGGTGATGGCTTGGGGCTGGATTCCATAGACGCCCTGGAATTAGGGCTGGCTCTGCAAAAAAAATACAGTGTAAAGATTGATGCGAATTCGGAACACAACAAGGAATATTTCCGTTCCGTTGCCTCGTTGCGAGATTTTATTTTGATGCACAAGGCCAAGTGAGGATGTTATGACGAAAGCCGAAATTTTTGACGAACTTAAACGCGTACTGGTGGAATCCTTCATGATCGAGGAGGATGCAGTCACCCTGGAAGCAGATCTTTTTGCCGATCTGAATTTTGACAGCATTGATGCCATAGATCTGGCTGCCAAGATTCATGCGGTAACCGGAAAGCAGTTGAAACCTGAACAATTCCGCAACGTCCGCACGATCGGTGATGCCGTCGATGCGGTTGCCAAACTTTTAGAATCCTGAGTATGCGTTGGCTGGCTTTCATCGCTGGCGGTGTTCTGCTCGTTTATCCATTCTGGATCTATTGGGGCGCTCGATGGTTCGAACCGCGCGTACTGGGGCTCACGTTAGTGGCCATATGGACGCTGCGGATGGCCTGGCTGATACGCCACCCATTACGACGCGCTCTCGCAATGGCCGGACTCTTAGGTTGTGCCGCTTTATTCTGGTTCAGTAACAGCGAATTGCTGCTGTTGCTGATGCCGACTTTTATTAATCTGGCGCTCGCCGGCGGATTTACCTACGGGCTTTACAATCCGCCGACGTTACCGGCCCGTATGGCACTGCGTCACCACGGATTCCTGACACCGGAATTACGGAAATACACCGATCAGATAACACGTCTATGGATCGCGTTTTTTTGCATTAATGCCAGTCTTGCGTTGCTGACGGCCATGCTCGGCCAACGCGAATATTGGCTGCTCTACAACGGTTTGCTCGTCTATTTTCTTATTGGGGCCGTGGCTGCCGGAGAATACGCCTACCGCCACCTGGTTTTTTTTAAGAAACACAAACCATGACACCTCTCTCCCATTTGTTGCAGCTCTGCCTGGACGGCGGCTCTCACCGCATCTGTCTGGAAGGAGGTTCCGCCTACAGCGCCGATGTCCTGCGCCGCAAAGTCTTGGCTTTCGCCGCCGCATTGCAGGCCCGCCCGGAATCCACCTGGGCGCTGTGGGTACAAACCCCCTTCGAATTCCTAGCGTGTTTTTTGGGCCTTGCATTGGCAAAAAAAAATATCGTGTTGCCGGGGGATATGCAAACAGGCACCGCGAACCAATTGGCCGAACATTTTGATGCACTGATCAGCCTCGATGCATTCGCAAACCTGGCCAAACCTGTATTTCACCCCGAGCAATTACACGGTGATCGTAAGGCGGATTTTTTCGCGCTGCCCTGCGCGGATATCCGGATTCAGCTTTTCACTTCCGGCTCCACAGGAGAACCCAGGGCGGTGGACAAAACACTGGCGCAGCTGGAAACAGAACTGGATGCATTGCAACGGCAATGGGGAGCGACGCTCGGCCAATTGCCAGTGGTCGCGACCGTCAGCCACCAACATATTTACGGATTGCTGCATGCCGTGTTGTGGCCGTTTTACCGTCGGGCCCCTTTCTCCGACGGCTGGTTCCAATACCCGGAAGAACTTTGCGCAACAGCGGCGAAACACGGCCGCGTGAATTTAATTTCCAGTCCTACCCATCTGAAACGACTGCCGCACAACAACGTCTTCTGCTCCACACGTGATCATTTCGCCTGGGTGGTTTCCTCCGCAGGCTTGTTGGACAGGGACACCGCTTGCCAACTGGGCGAACTCCTGGGCCAGGCACCCCTGGAAGTGCTTGGCAGCACCGAGACCGGTGGTGTCGCCTGGCGGCAACAGCAGGTTCAACCCATGTGGCGTCCCCTGCCCGGTGTCCGGTGCAGCCGGGACGCCCAAGGTTGCCTGACGGTTCACAGTGCACATCTCGATGAAGCTCACAGGGAGAGCGGTTACTCCATGGGTGATCGTGTGGAAATGCTGGCCAACGGCGATTTTGTATTGCTCGGCCGCACCGATGCGGTGGTCAAGGTCGAGGGCAAACGTTTGTCGCTTACGGCTATGGAGCGACATCTTCAGGACCACCCCTGGGTAGCCGGCGCACGGGTGTTGCTGCTGCAGGGAAAACGCGAGGAGACGGCCGCGGTGGTGGAACTCACACCCCAAGGGGAGGAACACCTGGCAGCGCTGGGCAAACTCGCCACCAATACGGCGTTTCGCGCGCATCTCCTGCAATTTTTTGAGCGCCCTCTGTTGCCGCGCCGCTGGCGTTATATAACCGAATGGCCGGCTGACGCCCAAGGCAAAGTTGTGCTGCGCGACCTGTTGCAATTGCTGGACGGAGCACAGCACTGATGGGACTGCCACCAATTCTTCAAATCACCCGACCAGACGAAAATACCTGTCAGATACAGCTGCATTTGGATCGGACGCTGCCCTGTTTTGCAGGCCATTTTCCCAATGCTCCCGTGCTCGCGGGTGTGGTGCAGCTGGATTGGGTCATGAATCTGGCAGCGCGGGAATTCCAGCTGCCACTGATCTTTCGCGGCATGCAATCGGTGAAATTCCTGAATCTGGTGCGCCCTCCCCTCACGCTGACATTGACACTCACCCATACCCCGGAACGCAGGCTGCTGAAATTCCGCTACGAAGACGAAATCCGCCATTACTCCTCGGGTGCCATACGCGTCGACTTGGCGGAATCGGACCGTGGGGGTTGATATGGCCTCCCCGGCAATCCGCGCCTGCGTGGTCATACCGGTATACCGGCATGCCCAGACCCTGCCGCCGATGTTGGAGCGCATTCGTGCACTGGGTT
>Ga0164241_10001871_pt1 | contig 24328 bp, 23 predicted proteins | sample OricomyardsoilBY_FD_108780 | JGI IMG/M metagenome (GOLD analysis project Ga0164241, IMG submission 108780) | Backyard soil microbial communities from Emeryville, California, USA - Original compost - Back yard soil (BY) | ecosystem: Environmental > Terrestrial > Soil > Unclassified | place: USA... | reverse complement strand
AAGATTTTGTGAAAAATTGAGGAAAAAGCGGAGTGTATATAGAAATACATGAGCATTTTGAGGAAATTTTTCGCAAAATATTGGCGGCAAATGAGCTTCTTAGACAAGGGCGTGAACGATTACCATGTTTTTATATTCCACCACGCGTCGCAGGATTGCTATAACGAATGATTTTATTGATCCTCAATAAAGAATTTTCTATTTCAGCTCGTTCTTTATCGACACGCTCAATAATATTTTGATCATGCTGATATAACGTAACCAAATATTTTTGCAATGCTTCTTTATCAATGTTTTGCGAAAAAATCGCTACTAGTTTTCTAATACGATCCCAACGAATAGAAAGTATTTGGGCTAAATCACCATAGGCTTGCTGCTGAATTTTTTGTTGTAACTCTTGGGTAAGGATATCCACTTCCCTGCATAATGCATTCATTTGATCTTGGGCAGAAGACATATGAGTTCCTATTGTGCTTCAGGCAAAACACCGTCCCAACCTGTTTTAATATTCTGTAAAACTTCACGCGCCTGATCTAAATAAACTACATCACTTTTTAGCGTGGCATACAAAAGATTTTTTTCTAAAAATTCGTACAATGAATCTAATAACTGCACCATCTCTTTTGCTTGTTTATCTTGAAAATTTAAACAGATACGCAAATAACTAATGATCTCTGTCGATTTTGAAATGGTGTGATGTCTTTTCTGAATATCATTATTTAAAATAGCTTTTTTTGCAGATTCAATCTGCTGCAAACATTTTTCCAGCAACATTTGCACTAGGCGATGACGCGAAGCAGTTAATGCTTCACTACTCACTTCAATTTCAGAATACACTTGAGAAGAATGGCTCATAACGTCTCCTTATGCTCGCATCTATTTACTACTATTCATCACCTGAATTTGTTGAAACATATAATTACTGATATTTTGCATATTCGTTAAAGTCACTTGCAGCTGCGCGTATTTCATCATCAACTTATTTTTCATTTGAGTTGTTTGTGTCGTTTCATCATTTAATTCTTGAGTCACCTTATTCAACATCCCATTTATTCTCGGAATACCACCGGCTACAGGATCATTCATTGTTTTCCATACAATACCGGTTCCCGAATTTAATCCATCACTCAATATTTTCGCGAAAGAACCATTTTGTGGGTCGAATAATGCAGATTGCACATCAGCAAAATGATCCGTCAATGCAGAAGACAATATCGTTGAATCCACTTGTATTAAGCCTGTTAAATACGCAGTTGTTGTATCTTTTTGATTGGCCAGGGTCACTTGCACCGTTTGCGGTGATGTATTTGGCACAATTCCATACTGAGTTAATGAACTTAATTTCATTTCATCTTCCAGTGTTGATTTAACTAAACTAAGAGTAGGATCAGGAGAAGCCAGTTGAACTTGTGCCTGACCAATAAGCGATATGATTTGATTGTAAGAGGATACCACATTCTGCACCGCCGTCGTTACATTAGAAATTTGATTGGAAGGTGTCAAAATCACATTCGTGTCACCTGTATTCAACAAAGTTAAATTGACTCCTTGAATAACACTACTATTTGTCGACTGAACAAAACTCAAACCATCATAAGTAAACTCAGCATCTTGCGCATCTGTTAACGTCGTCATCGTCAAACCGCTGCCTGAAGAATTCGTTATACTAACTTTATTTTGCAGTCCGGTTTGATTAGACGACACCACTAACTTATATTGACCATTGCTCGTTGAAACAATAGAAGCAGTGACACCCGCATTATTTGCTTTCGCGGTATTATTAATATTATTTACTACCGCTTGTAATGAATCGCCTGATGCAATATTAATATCAAACTGACTGGTGGGTGAACCATCCGGCCCCATTTTAATCGTCAACGTTTGCGTCATACCCAAAGCAGTATTGATGTTACTAAAATTCTGTGATTTTAAACTTTCTGCTTGAGCTAATTTATCAACGTGCAATGCATGCGTACCAGGAGAAACCGTTCCAGTAATTTGCGCATTCACCACACCGTTAGTTGAGTAACCCACTTGATAAGCAGGATTAAATGCAGTTTGCAATTGAGTTAAATTCTGCTGAAATGCATTGATTAATTGCTGTAACTGAGTGTAAACGCTCGATTGAACCTTTAATTCATTTTGCGACTGAGCCAACTGATCCAATATAGGCTGTCTCATTTTATCAATATTTGCTTGCTCTCTTGTCATTTGCGTTTGCACAAAATTATTGATGTCCAACGATCCAATCCACGAAGTATCAGTTGCCATAGATTCCGTCCTCATCAAAACAAACTTTTACTTAAAAAATCCCGGGGCGGCTAACCCCGGGAACGCATGATTATCCTTTCAATAACTGCATAACCATTTGCGGTACTGTATTGGCTTGGGCCAACATCGCAATACTTGCTTGCGTTAAGATGTTGTACTTCGCCTGATTCGAGCTTTCCACCGCGTAATCAGCATCCATAATGCGCGACTTCGCAGCATCCAAACTGGAGGCCGTACCATTATTATTATCAACCGCCGCTTGCAAGTTCACTTGGCTTGCACCCAAACTTGCTAGACCATTGTTGACAGTTGTTATATTACTTAAAGTATTCAACGCAGATTGTGCTGATGCTTGACTAGTTACCACTAGAGAAGCAATACCTAAACCAGCAGAACCTGTTGTTAAGTTAGTTAAGCTGATTGCCAATCTATCATTCGCTGTATTACCGCTACCCACTTGAATACTCAATGAGCTCGTTGCACCATCTAGCAAATTAACACCGTTGAAAGAAGCTGAACTCGCAACACGACTAATTTCACTCAATAATTTTTGGAATTGAGTATTAATATTACCAAGCTGTGCTGATGAGTAAGTTCCAGTGGATGCTTGAGCAGCCAACGTTGTCATTTGGCCAAGCAGCGATGAAATGTTTGTCATCGCGCTTTGGGCTGTTTGCACCAATGAAATACCGTCATTCGCATTACGTACACCTTGTCTCAGCGAATTAGAAGTATTCGTCATACTGGTACCGATCGCAAACCCTGCCGGGTCATCGGCAGCACCATTAATACGCATACCTGACGAGAGACGTTGTAATGCTTGTGAAAGACCTGCCTGGTTCGTCGACAGATAGTTCTGCGCGAGTAAGGCATTTACGTTCGTATTAATTACAAATGGCATGGGTGTCTCCTTAGAATGAATTTGTTGATCCTCACATTTCCTATCGACTTGCCATAAAAATACTTAAATTTATTTTTACGCGTAGGTATCAATCAATGTGTTAGGATCTTTCAATTTTTCATTTGGAGATAATTTCTGCTCATTGGGCTCTATTGTGTTTTCTCTGGCTGCAAAATCATTAGCATGACGTTGATTGGTATCTTGTTGATTTGGAGTATCTAATAAAGAAGGCTGTACTTGAATCTGCGTCACATTAATATTGGCATCTTTAAAATGTTGCTGTAATTGTGGCAAATTCGCTTCTACAATTTCTTTTACCCGGCTGCTTTCTGTTAACAAAATCAATTGCCCATTATCTTTATCCATCCTGAGTTTTGCTGTCACATGTCCTAATTCAGGCGGATAAATTTTTATTTTCGCGTCATAAGATTCTTTCATCAATGAATCAATAGAGGATGATAAAATTTCAATTTTGGGCTCATATTGATAATGTTGTGAATTCCTTACCTGGCCATCAGTACTCCTCGCCATATTTGCATCGCTCATATTAGATGGCGACAACTGCATCAAACTAGCCGGCATAGTATAACTATTAATGAAATGACTGAGCTGAGTAAAAGTATTCAATGGTTTATTCACCGGCAGCGCTAACTTTATAGTTTGAGCAGATGGATGAATTTGATTTGTCGCTTGCTCTGTATTTTGCGTTTGCAAGACGGGTGATATTAATACGGTATTCATCGCGTGAGTTGCCGCCGGCACAGCCGGTTTTGCTATCTTAGCTGGAATAATTTGTGGCGCCAAAGCGGCATCTATTTTAGGCGTGACATTGTTATTTAATAATGGATCTGCTTGATTTACTGGATAATCTAGCTCTTTTCCTAAACTCCGATAATCTATCTCTTTTTCTACATTCGAATAATCTATCTTTTTCTCTAAATTCATTTGAGTCGTTAAAATAGGCTGTTCTGCTATTATTTTTTCCGCATCTTTATTGATGAGCTGGGGTTCTATCACCGCAGTAGAAACAGCAGATTTCGTTTGTACGATAGAATTTTTTTCAACTGATTTTGTCTTCGGTGTTTCTGGCACATTAGTCTTCACCTGATTATTACTGACAAAATTTAATTGCGTTAATAGTGAATGATTATCTGTCACACTCGGCTGCGATGGAGTAGTACTTTCCAGTTGCAGCATTGTTTGGTCTTTCATCTCAGCAGAAGTATCTATCACATTATCCGGTAATGCCGGCGATACTGACGATGTTGACAGCGTCAGCGGTTCTGGTGGCTGAGGTTTTAATTCAGGAAGCATTTGCAAAATTAAATTATAAAAAATATCTGCTGGTAAACCGGATGGAACAGTTGATAAATCTTCGACTGTTGCTGATGTCTGATTTGACCCATCTGAGTTGGAGACTTTCACAGGTACCTCCCTGCGTAGAGTTTTCCATCGCAATAATGAACGTCTTTTTGCAAAAAAAAAATTTATGTGAATATAACTTTATTTTAGCACTCCAGCGTCTGCATTGACAAATATTTGCGATGGCACACAGTCTGGTGTATTTTGAAAATAACATCTCAGCAAGGACCTCTGCCATGGATACGATACTATCTGCGCAAAAATCATCTCAAAAATCATCTATTGAAGAAAAAATACATGCTGCAGATCTCTTATCTGCTCTTGATCATTATGAAAATAAAATTAAAGTTCTCTCACTAGATTGTTTTGACACTATTTTATGGCGAAAAACTGCAACCCCGACAGATGTTTTTTATGATTTACAAAATCAACCTGCTTTTCAAACACTTGGATTTACTAGCTCAATGCGAGTGACTGCTGAGATAAATGCGCGAAAACTTAAAATGATACAACATGGAAAATATGAAGTACGCCTTAACGAAATTTATCATTCTCACTTTCCGAATTTAGACAAAAAACAATTGCAAGCACTTGCAGACGATGAGCTAGCCACTGAAATTGCAACTTGTTATGCGTTTCCTCCCATCATCGAACTCATACGAAAAGCACATGAAAAAAAAATAAAAATTATTATTGTGAGTGACACTTACCTGAAAACACATGAATTAACCCGTTTACTAGCTAGCACTTTGCCGCCAGATGTCATGAGCGTCATTAATATAATTTTCTGTTCTTGTGAATATGGCAAATCTAAACGCGGCGGACTTTTTAAAGATGTCATTAAAAAATTAAACATATCTGCAAATGCTATTCTTCATATCGGTGATAATCTCATTGCTGACTTTGTTTCACCACGCCAAATGAAGTTGCATGCACTTCATTTGATTCATCATGAAGATCACATTGCAGATATTTTACGCATGCAATCCGCTGCAGCTAGTTTGATAGATACTACTATTCGCTATCAACGTTCAATGAACAGTCCTTTTCGTGGTGTTTTAGCATCAAAAAAATTCTCTGCTCAAACACCGGAACAACTCATTGGTTATGCTGCATTAGGTCCTATTATTTATTCTTTTGGCACTTATATTTGTAATGAAATAGAAAAATTAAAACAGCAAGGAAAAGTAGTAAAAACAGCTTTTTTAATGCGAGACGCTTATTTGCCTTCTCTCGCATGTGAAGCAATTACCGGAAAAGAAATTGGCAAACGAATTCGTATCAGTCGTTTTACTGCATTTGCTGCTTCTTTCCGCACAAAAGACGATATTGATCGCTACCTCGTTGAGGTCGTAACAAGCAATCGATTTGAAGATATTGCACGTCAACTTCTTATTCCTGATGACAAAGCAAAAACTATCATTCAGTTAGCCTTACAAGATCTGGACCCAGCGCTTAAATTTTCTCAATTGGTTCATCAAGAAGAAATATTAGAAATTATTTTTAAAGAATCGTTCTCCTATCGAACTAAATTAAAAAATTATTTAGATAAAGAAATGGCGCTAAAAAAAGGAGACACTTTATTATTTGTAGATTTAGGTTATTCTGGCACAGCACAACGTTTGCTAGAACCGGTGTTTCGCGAAGAATTTGGCATAGAAATTATTGGCCGATATCTTCTTGCGCTAGCTATTCCAGATTGGCAGTCATCTCGCAGCGGATTGTTAGATCGGTCCAATTTTGACGATAGAACAATGCACGCTTTAGTCACTTACATTGCACTGCTAGAGCAACTTTGCACTTCATGCGAGAAAAGTGTTGTAGGATATGATGACGATGGAAATCCTATTTTCAGTGACTCTAATTTTAGCGAAGAACAATATAAAAAACTTACGCTAATTCATCATGAATGCATTCAATTTGTTAATGATGCAAAACAATTTCTCCAAGATATTTTTCTGCCGCCGCACATGTTAAGAGATGCAGCGGCAGCAGCATTAAGCAGATTGATTTACATTCCTACCGAAACAGAAATTGATTATCTACAATCATTTGAGTTTGATTTAAATTTAGGAACAAAAGATATTTTCCATGTTTTCAATATTGAGAAAGGACTCGCGGGATTACGTCGCCGCGGTATTTTTTCTTCTTTCATGGAAAAAACTTCTAAATCATTTCGAACCAATACGCCTGCTGAGTTACGCTCGGCAGGACTTGAATTATCATTGACATTGTTAGCGCAACATCGTTTTATGCTGGAATTTGGCTTAAAAGATTTAAACTTCAGACGAGAACAATTAACGATCATTGTCATGAGCGGTAACGAATCGACACAAGCTGTAGTGGATGCGCAACTGACTCATGATGGCTATTACGCACTTTGTATACCATTAGGCATGGGCAATTTTCAAATTGGGATTTTATTTGGGCAAAAATATCAATGGGTAGAATTTGAAAGCGCTGAACTTATTAACATGCAAACATTTCTCAGTTCAAGAGAAGCAGAACATTGTGAAGATTACTGGCAAAATTTATTTTTTGGTCAAATGGAAAATCGCGGCGGCAAACTTTTTGAATGCACCACACAAGCAGGTTTTATGATGATAAATCCTACTTTAAACCCAGAAAATCGTGACAAATACGCATTGAGAATTATTTTCCGCTCAATCGTGACGCGCGAATGTGTGCGCCCATGAGAGAAACCAGCACAACAACAAAATCCCCTTCAATTGTAGGGGCGCACCCATGGGTGCGCCCACTGAGAAATTGCACATAACTATTTGATTTTTATCATATTGTAACCGTTCACGGGTATCTTATAAAACAGCAATAAGCTCAGAGGCGAGACAAGGGCGTGAACGATTACATCATATTTATTGACAATTGAGTAAATAGCGGCGTTATGACAGAAAAAGAAATTCAACTCGTCGTAATACGCCGCGCTGTGTTCTCTCTCGCATGCAAATATTTCACCCGCTGCAGAGCACCGTTCACCAATACGCATTCTGGATAATATATAGATAATTCTTCTAATTTCTTTTGCGCAAATAACGAATTGCCCAAGTACGCTGCACAAACTGCATGAGCGATGGTAAGCAGTTTCACAATTTTTTGCGGCTGCGGTATATCCAGTAATTTATCAATATAATTGGCCAAATCTATTAAGCTATCTTTACTTTCGGATTCTGCGGATGTTTTAAAGATGTCCCAAATTTCCGGATGATCTAACTCATCTGTCAACATATCTAACAATCGCATGACTGAAGATTCCAATTCCGCAAAATGATTTTGTTCAAAATCGCTTTCCACTACCACAATTTGATTATTCATTTTTTTCTCAGAAGATTTCAAATCATACGCCATCAAATAATTGGCCATTCTATTTTTTTCCAAATTTATCAATAACGGATGCTGATGATAAGGTGCAATAATTCTCGCAACTTCACTGGCGCGAGGATGATTTCTACTAAAAAGCACGCCCAAACCAAAAATACTTGGAATCAATGCCCAATAAAACTCATCGGCATGATTCAACACAAAATCTTCCACAGCTGTTAAAACACCATTTCGCTCACCGCCTTCTTTTAAAGCACAAGCATATGTTTTGTTTTCTCTGCTATTCATAATTTTCATCGCATCTGCTGCATCATCGCCATTCCATGTGTGCGGTTGACGAAAATTTTCTGGGATACTATTCGGTGATGCATACCAGTCACGTCTGGCGCAAGGCCAAGCCACATTTTGCAAAAATATCATCATGGGCTGCTGATTTTTTTTCGCAGTCTCATAAATTTCAGCTAATTCGTGATACACGTTAAACCAATTCGGATGACCGTGTACGAACCAGGCATCCACTGCCGGCATTTGGGCAATGCCATCTATACCAGATTGAGGAACATACGTGACAAGATCATCAACAGAATCTATCCAATCGATAAATTCATCTGGACAATTTGCATCAAGCACAACTAATTTTCCTTGTCGTCCAGACAGCCACAAATGCAAAAATTTTAAATTCTCTTGATCTGCTGCGGTCAATTCACCAATGGTATTAGCCTGGATTGTTTCCAATATAGGAAAAATGATAGAAGAAAATTCTGCCATAGAATGAAGCAATAAATTGTCTGCCATGACAACCTCTCTTATTCAATTTAATTAAAACTTACATTTCATCTGCTGATTGCATTTTTGCTCGTATTCTTGCAATAGCTTGACTATGCAATTGACATATTCGCGCTTCAGTTAATTCCAACATGTCGCCAATTTGTTTAAAAGTAAATTCGTCCACATAATAAAGCGACAAAATCATCCGTTCACGTTCTGGTAAATGATGTAAAATTTCTTTTAACTGTTCTGTAATACCTTCTTGCTGTGTCACTTCCTGTGGATTCACAGAATTCGTATCTCCAATTATCGAGTAATCACGATCGATTTCTTCTAAACTCATGACATGACAAATACTAATTTCTTGGGAAATTTTAAAATGCTCCTCCAAAGAAATACCGAGTTCCGCAGCGATTTCTTCCGTCGTCGCCTGCTTTTGGTCACGCTGCTCAATTTTTGAAATAGCCTCTGAGATACGTTTCATGTTTTTTATGGTGTCACGCGTCACCCAAGAATTTCTGCGCAATGAATCAATGATAGCTCCACGTATTCTGATGCTGGCATACGTTTCAAAACTTGCACCCATACCAGATTTATAATGTTTACGTGCTTCCAGCAAACCGACCAATCCTGATTGTAACAAATCATCAAATTCTACATGTGACGGCAAGCGGCGCTTGATATACAAAACTATTTTTTTTACTAATGGCTTATGCTGCATGACAAATTCATCGAGCATTAAGCCATCAGAATTTTCTTCATAAACATTTATGCTTTGCACAAACGCTCCTTGAAGTTTAGATGGGCATGGCGTGCCATGCCCCTACTATTATTTGTTAGTTTTTTACTAATCTCTCAAAAAAGAATTGAATCCCGCCTGTCAAATAATTTTCTTCACGCCAATGAATAATTCCATGAGATAAATTATTTATGGCAATAGCAGATTTCGATTGCGGAAATTTATCCACCACAGAAACTCTTTCGCGCGCAGCAACTGCGATAAAATCATCACTGGGAATATGCCCCAGATAATGCATGCTAATATGAATAAATTTTGCTGCGACATCTTGAAATTTACTAAATACTTGATAACCTTCAGCCGGATTTTTTACTTTATTTACCACAATACCAAAACGACTTCGCGCATATTTTTGGTGAAGAATTTTAATTACAGCATAACTATCCATTAAAGATGTAGGGTCATTACAAATCATCACGATGACATCCTGCGCTGCATGCGTAAAATCAATCACTTGATTAGAAATACCCGATGCCAAATCAATAATCATAATATCAATACTATCTGCCATCGAAGAAAAAGAACGAATCAATTCAATCGATTCTATGGAAGATAAGTCTGCCATTTCTTGAATACCAGAAGCAGCCGGAATAATATTGATGCCATGCGGGCCGCGGATACAAACATCTGGTAACGTGCATTCACCCGATAAAACATCATGAATATTTTTATCAGGATGCAATCCCAACATGACATCCACGTTAGCAAGCCCTAAATCTGCATCAAACAATAAAACTTTCTGATTTAATTTGGCAAATGCGACTGCCAAATTAATGGATAATGTGGTTTTACCAATGCCGCCTTTGCCGCCCGTGATAGAAATGACACGTAACGATTTAGATGAATTATGAATGTGCTGCCTGTCTGCCATATCGACCTTCTATTGATTGTTTTTTAAAACGTCCAAAGAAATTCCAGCCCTTTTTTTCTTTCCTGGCAGCATTTTCACTGACAACTTGATACAATGCCATAATATGATTTGTTAATTTTTGAATGCTATCTTCCATCATTTGCAGCTGAATATTTAATTTATCAATGGTCTCTTTATCGACATTTGTTTTTTCAACATCGACTTCGCTACTGATATCCGCTTCACTAGTAGGTAGTCCTGCTAACACTTCCACTCCATTTGCAACGCGGCGTGTTGAATAAACTAATGCATCTGGGCCTAACTTTTTATGCACCATTAGCATGGCTCTTTGAGTATCTAATGCAATAAATCGGCGCAATTTCATAAAAGCCTCACTTATCCAATTTTTGCAACAACATTAAGCTGCTTGTCGTCTGGTATTTCGTTATGCGCTAAAAAATGCATGTTAGGAATGCCAGGCTTAAATAATTTTTCCAATAATCCTCTTAATTCATTAGTCACTAACATAATGGCCGGCATGGATTCAATTTCACACTTGCGAACATACTCAAGCAATTTAGCATAAACTTTTTCTGTTAATGACGGCTCAAGGATCATCATTTTTTCACCTGCTTCCTGATTCTGCTGTATTGATTTATGCAATATTTGTGCCAAGTCGTTGTCAAACACCGCTACTGGCAATTCTTTTTTATCACTGCAAATGCTGTAAACAATAAGATGTTTTAAGGCAACTCGCACTGATTCAACCAATTGATCCAAATCTTTAGTTCTCGCCCATGCTTCAATCATTTTTTCTGATATTGTTCTAATATCAAGAATTGGAATGCCAGATTGCAATAAACGCTGCAACACAGAGACAATAATATGTAATGGCACACCTTGCGCACTGGACGTCAACGTTTCAGCTAGTTTAGGTGTGGCTCGAGTTAATTTATTAATTAATTGCTGCACTTCATCATAACCTAATAAGTGACTGGAATTACTGCGAATAATTTCATTCAAATGCGTGGCAATAACAGTGCTGGCATCCACCACGGTATAACCCAGACCTTGCGCATATTCACGCTGATCGAGTGTAATCCAACAAGCATCCAACCCAAATGTTGGATCTTTACATTGAACACCTGACAATGCATGTTGAATATGTCCAGGATTAATTGCCAAATTCATATCAGGATAAATAGTAGCTTCTGCTACGACGACGCTTTTCATAAAAATTCGATAATGATTAGCTGGAAGATTTAAGTTATCTTTAACATGCACCGTTGGAATCAAAAATCCTAGTTCATGTGACAGTTTTTTTCTGACACCTTTGATGCGGTTAATCAGCAATCCATCTTTATTGATGCCCACCAATCCAACCAAGCTATATCCTATTTCCAGTGCAATTCTGTCTGTAGAAACCACTTCATCCCAGTCCAGTTCAGCCTGCTCTGTTTTTTGATTTGATACCGAATTTTTCGCATCAGTTTCTGCTGTTTCTGCCAATCGATTTTTTTTGTAAATAAAATAAGATGCACCGATTGAAACCGATGCCAAACTAAAAAATGACAAGTGCGGCATATTAGGAATCAATGCAAGAATAAAAAGAGTGGTTCCGGTGATTAATAACGGCTTAGGATTATTAAACAATTGGCTAATGGTTTGCTCACGAATGTCTTGTTCGTTACTGACTCGTGTCACCATAATCGCAGCTGAAATTGACATTAACAATGAAGGAATTTGTGCAACTAATCCATCACCAATCGTTAAGATAGAAAAGTTTTTTACGGCAGCCGTGAGCGGCATCCCATGCTGAAACACACCAATGACGATGCCGCCAATTAAATTGATAAATAAAATTAATAATCCAGCGACCGCATCGCCGCGGACAAATTTGCTAGCACCATCCATGGAACCATAAAAATCTGCCTCATTAATAATTTCAGCACGACGTTTTTTTGCGTCCTCTTGTGTAATCACACCGGCATTCAAGTCAGCATCAATCGACATTTGCTTACCTGGCATTGCATCCAACGTGAAACGAGCGCTGACTTCTGACACACGACCGGCACCTTTGGTAATCACCGCAAAATTGATAATCATCAAAATAGCAAAAACAATCATGCCTACTACAAAATTGCCGCCGATAACTACTTCACCAAATGCTTTAATCACTTGACCAGCCGCGGAGGGTCCCTGACTACCATGAAGTAAAACGACACGTGTAGAAGCAATATTTAATGTTAATCTCAGCAAAGTTGTCACCAACAAAATCGTTGGGAAAATACTAAAATCTAATGGGCGAAATACATAAATACACACCATCAACACCACCAACGACAAAGTGATATTGGAAGTAAACAACAAATCGAGTAAGAATGGCGGCAAAGGTAAAATTGTCATTAATAGCATGACAATAATTAAAATGAGGATGCCAAAATTAAATTGTTTAAAAGAATCGACACTTAACAAATGGGGTGAATTATTCATAAAAACCTTTAATAAATAAATTCGTCTGGAATCTCTAATTCAGTTACAAAATGGGGAGCTTGCCCCACGCCGCGTTGATAATTTTTCAATTGATGCACATAAGAAAGTACGATGGCAACTGCCATGTACAAACCCGGATGAATTTCCATCCCAATTTTTGTCGTGTGATAAATAGCGCGCGCTAATGGCGGTGCTTCATAAATGGGTATAGCATTAGCAATCGCAATATACTTAATTTGTTGCGCAACATAATCCTTCCCTTTAGCCACCACGCGAGGTGCGCGGTCTTTTTTATCATGATATTGCAATGCAATGGCATAGTGGGTCGGATTAGTAATAATAACGTTGGCTTTAGGCACCATAACAGATAATCTTTGTTTTAAAATCCCAATCTGAGCAGAGCGGATTTTTCTTTTTACTTCAACATTGCCTTCTGTATCTTTATATTCATCCTTTAATTCTTGTGCTGACATTTTTGCTTGATGTTGAAATTGAAAGTAATGATATATCACATCAAATGCAATAATAAAAATTAATGAAATAGACAAATACATTACAAATTCTTGCAGAATAGAGTAACTTTCAGCAGCACTTTGACTCAGAGAAAAATTAATTAAATTAAATATTTCTACTCTTTTGTTATAGAGAAAACACACCAAAACACCCAATATCACTAAACACTTAAACATCGAGCGCATAATTTCCAGCGCAGTATTTTTAGGCGACAACATTTTTTGCAAATTATTTAGTGGATTTATTTTTTCAAACTTAAATTGAATAGCATCTAACGTAAAATTCCATCCGCCAAATAAAAAAGGAGAGATGATTGCGGCTACCAAAGAAAAAATAAAAACCGGCAACAGCATCTCCACATTTGCAAGTAGAATTTTCTTTAACACTAAAATTAATGCATCAGGATTATTCGGCAATTCTTTGATAGTACTGAATGCCGAAATAAAATTATTCATGATTTGCTGCTTAAAATAATCCGCCATAAAAATAATGAGAGAAATAGTAACAAAAAATATCATTCCTCCCGTCATATCTTTTGAGCGCAACACCGTCCCTCGTTTGCGCAGCTCTGCAAGACGCTTGGCTGTCGGTAAATGTTTTCGTTCTTGACCTTCATTTTCCATATTATTTAAGCCTTAAAATAATATCTTGCAAAACAGTCAAGTTTTGCTGAATAAAATCAGAACTTTTATTGATAAATAAATTAAAAGTGACATAAACACAAATCAGGCCAAAAATCAGTGTCAAATTAATGCCGATAGAAAATAAATTAAATTGCGGAGCAAAACGCGTCATAATAGCCAATGCAAAATTAGTGATTAAAATAGCAATAATAATGGCGATTGACAGTGTAAGCGCTCCGGAAAATATCACTCCAGAATATTGAATAATGCTCGACATAGAATGATTCAGCGTAAGATATTGACCAATAGGTAAAACAGTAAAACTATCGACAATGGTTTTAATAATAAAAAGATGGCCGTCCAATAATAAAAAAATCAATATAACGGAAAAAGTATAAAACTGAGTTAACGTCGTAATGTTGCCCATACCAGGATCGATCACACTGGCCAGTGACAATCCTATTTGAGTCGAAATAATTTGGCCTAAAGCAGTAAATACTTCAAATACAATATTTAAAATAAATCCTGATAAAAACCCAATAAAAAATTGATAAACCTCCTGCATTAAAGCTTTAGCAGTGAACAAGTCATAGTAAACTGGAGCATTTTGATAAAACAGTACAACATAAATAGAAAGAATGGCTGACAAGGCAAGCAAAATTCTAGCATTCACTGTTTCACGACGAAACACCACAAAAGTGGTAAATAAAGCGGATATTCTGGTAAACACAAAAATAAATACAATTAATTTGTCATAGATCAGCGGTATTAAATTAATTACTTCCATAAGTCTCATCTCTTTTTACAGCGCCCCCTCCGTTAAAGAGAAGACGTTATAAGCTGAAAAAGTCTCATCTAATATAATCCGGTAAATTGGCCATATACCGATGAGTCAGATCAATTAATTTCGCCATCAACCATGGACTTAACACAAATAGTAATGCAAACATCACCACAAATTTGGGAATAAAAGTCATGGTCATTTCATTAATTTGTGTTGCTGCTTGAATAACAGATAAAACCAAGCCGACAATTAATACAGGAATCGTAATAATACAAACCGCCATGACCACATAATAAAGCATTTCTTGCATGGCAATTAACATGTGCGCATCATTCATATTCTTCGCCTCTAGTATGTTTGATTGATGCTAAGTCATCCATCATGACTTGTTCCTGTTTTTCTGCACTCAACAATGCTTTCATTTTTGCCTTATCTTCAAATAAATCCATCAATTTCATTTTATTGTCAATTTTCTCTATACTTTGCAAAATAGATTCTTTGCTTTTTTGCATTATCAACACTTCAGCCTCTGCCTGTTTAATTAAGTCTGTCATTTTTTCAGAAAATGCATATAAATTTTTTGTAAGAGCGGGAATCGATCTGCTTAATCTTAAATGCTCAGTATTGGTATATTCATTTTGATAAACAATCATGCGACTAATCGTTGAAATTTTTTTATCTATACTTTGTGCCAACTTTGATAATTCTATTAAATGTTTTTCTTTTTCTTTAGTCAGTGCATTTTGTATCAACCGTATTTGCTTTATATTTTTCATACCATGCTATCCTTATCAAGATAAGCTAGAAAAAATTCCAAATAACTGATTAACACTCGTTTGCATGTCATAACTTTCATTAATAGATTGCCGTAAAAAATTTTCTAACTGATCTTTGTATGTGATAGCTTCATCAAGAGATTTATCCGATCCATGTTGGTACATTCCTACATTAATTAAATCTTTATTTTGCATATAGGCACTGTATAGTTTTTTAAAATGATGAGCACAGATTAATTGTGGATTAGGCACAATAGCGGTCATCACACGACTGATAGATTTATCAATATCAATAGCTGGATAATGACCTGCTCCCGCCAATTGATGTGATAAAAATATATGGCCATCCAACACAGATTTCACATGCTCTGCAATAGGATCATTATAATCATCACCCTCAACTAACACCGTATAAAAAGCCGTTATCGAACCCTGACCCGCTATGCCATTTCCTGAACGCTCAACCAGTTGAGATAATTTTGCAAAAACTGACGGCGTGAATCCTTTGGTGGCTGGCAGCTCACCAACCGATAATGAAATTTCACGTTGTGCTTGTGCGTAACGAGTCAATGAATCGAGAATAAGCAACACATCAAATCCTTTATCTCGATAATACTCAGCAATCGAGGTTGCCAATACAGCACCATTCACTCTTGTAAGTGGTGAAGTATCCGCGGGTGAAGCCACCACCACAGATTTTTTCAATCCTTCTTCGCCAAGGTTTTCTTCGATGAATTCTTTCACTTCACGACCGCGTTCACCAATCAAACCCACTACCACAATATCAGCGCTCGTAAATTTGGTCATCATTCCCAACAAAACACTTTTACCCACGCCGCTACCGGCAAAAATTCCAATACGCTGCCCCTTACCCACCGTGAAAAGTGCATTGATTGTTCGAATTCCGACATCCAATGGTGCAGAAATTTTTTTACGCGCTAAAGGATTTGTCGGTTTTGAAACAAGCGGATAATAATCACTAACTACAATATCACCGCGCCCATCAATTGGATTGCCAGCGGCATCAATCACACGCCCCAATAATTCCATACCAACTTTTGCATGGCGAGAAATGGGAGACGGTACCACTAATGCTCCTTGTCTTATGCCGTCAATATGCTCTGCTGCCATCAAATAAGTTATTTGATCTGAAAAACCAATTACCTCAGCGCCCACCGATTTTGCTTCAGAAACTCTAATTTCACAGAGAGTATTTAATGGCACTGAAAGTCCCGCTGCTTCCATTTTCATGCCTGATACCCGAATCACGGTACCCGCTAAAACAACAGATGGATTCTTTTCCACTGATTCAGCCATAGCTAAAAAAAACTTTTTCAGTGCTGATTTTTCAATAACGTCAACCATTTTTAATTCCTAAAACTTGATTAATTCTTTCATCCAAAATGGCACGAATCTCATTCAAGTTAGATTTAATGACAACATCGCCTTCTGATAAAGAAGGATTTATTTTCAACACTTTATTTGTTTGATCGTAATCAGCAGAAATTTTGTTATAGTCTGTTTCGGATAAAAAAACATTAATCATGCCGCTTTGGGATTGCACCATCATGCTAAATTCATCGATTATTTTTTCCATTAATTTCGGATCAGTTTGTATTTCTTTTAACACAATTTTTTTAATGGCATTTTTTATGATGTCTTGCATAATATCAGTCAATTCTTTATCTAAGATACTTATTGGATCTTCCAATTGTTTTAAGATTTGATTAACTATCGCAATTTTTCTGAAAAACTCACTCTTGATACTTTCCACCTCAAGATTGATTTGATTTATTGCCGTTTCTGCCGCATTTTTTTGATCCTCTAATATTTGATTTTCTTCACTTGATATTTCTTCAGGAGAATTTTCTTCAGCAGCTAGCACTTCAACGCTAGGAAAAGACCATTCTGACAATTCATCATGACCCTCATTGTTTGAAATTATTTTTTCCATAAATAAACCTATTTAGAAAACTATGTCAGAATTATTTTTCTTAGTAAGAATAATTTTTTCTTCTTCATCCAATTTTTTCGCTAAACGAATAATATTTTTTTGCGCATCTATCACATGAGCTAGTTTTACGGGTCCTTTGGAATCTAAATCATCTCTTAATATTTCAGCCGATTTAACAGACATGTGCTGCATAAAAATTTCTTTAACCCGTTCATCAACCCCTTTTAAGGCAATCACTAAGTCTTCATTTTTGACTTCACTTAAAAGAGTCTGCAAACTTTTTTTATCTAAATCTGCCAGCCGCTGAAAAGGAAACACTTTATCCTGCAGCTTTTCGCCTAAATCCTTGTTATCACCCGTTAGTTCACTCATGATTTCTCTTTCAGTTTCACTATCTAAATAAGAAATAATGTTAGCGACCGTTTCCAAACCATCAACTGAAATCACATTATTTTTTTCAGCATTTTGCAATTCATAACTGAAAAACGCAGCGAGTGCATCGATGGCAAACTTGGATATAGAACCCATCGTTGTCATGCGGCGAAAAATTTGAGTTTGCAATTTTTTTGGCAATGACTTAATTAGTTTGGTGCCCAATTCACTGCTAATATTATTAAAGATAACAACTACCACAGCAGTAATAATTTGCGGATGTTCATCTTGAATCATATCACCGATACTGGCCATGGGTTGCAACTTAACAAGTTCCAGCCATTGATTTTTATCACTATCAATCCCCTGGATAAATGAATTAATTCCTTTATTACCCATGGCGGTTAGTATTGAATTTTTAATTTGTTCTTTTGCAGAAATGTCTATGCCAGAATTACTGTTAGACTCAATGAAAAAATCATTTAATGCCCTGATAACATCTTCTTCAGTAATATTATCAAGACCATTGATTGCATCAATAATAGTTTTGACCTCAACAGGTCCCATATTTTTCAATATTTCAGCAGCGTTTTTTTCACCAACGCCCAGTAAAATAATGGCAGCATTTTTTATTTTATCCATATTAATGCTTTCCTACCCAATTCTTGATAATCAGTGCAACTCGATTCGGTTCAGCCGCTGCAAGTTGTTTTAATTTACTGATCCCTTCCTGCTTAAATTCATGCATTTTATTCAGCGTCGCGTTTTGATCTTCCATATTGACATTAATGTCTTCTATCACCGGTCGACGCGGACTTCGACTAGCATCCATATATTTTGCAAGTCGTCTGTACAAGATGAACAAGAAAACAAATCCCAGTGGTATACCAATCACTTTTTTCATGACATCCCAAAACCAGGGTTGCTCCCAAATACGAATGGGAGTGACAGCAATGTCCTGTTTATTCAAATGAAAAGTGCTATTGACCACCGTTACTTTGTCGCCTCTTGCCTGATCATACCCAATCGTTGCTTTAACTAATTCAGTAATTTTATTTATTTTATCTTGGTCTAACGGCTTAGTGACATACTGTTTTGTTTTGGGATCTAATACCATTTCATTGTCCACCACTACCGCTACAGAAAGACTTTTCAATTTTGCAAAATTCGATCTTTTATACGTAACAGACTTGGTTAATTCATAATTTTTTGTGCTTTGGTTCCGCCCCTGACTGCCACCACCTGACTGATTCCCATTTTGAGACTGTGCACCTGACTGATTGTTAGGTGGCGTATTTGAAAGTGATCCTGGAGGACCAGAAGCACCTCCTCCTGCAGAATCAATCTGTTCCGAAATAGTTTGTTCACTACGCAACACTTTTTTATCTGGATCATATTGTTCTTGCGCATCTTCTTGCTGAGAAAAATCGATATCTGCATTAACTTTCACCGTGACTTTATTTTCTCCCAGCATGGGAACAATCATGGCTTCTACTCTTTTTTCATAATAACCCTGAATATTATTCTGATAATTCAACTGTGCTGCATTGTAAATGGAATCAATATTCAAACTTTCGGAAAGGAAGTGACCGTATTGATCAGTGATAGCAATATTTTTGGGGTCCAATCCAGGAACGCTATCCGCAATAATCTGAATAATAGAACGTATTTTTTCTTTATCAGAAACAAAGCCAGGGGAAATATTCAATACGACTGAAGCAGTGACTTTATTATTTTCATCAGCAAAAGTATTATTACGCGGCACAGCAATATGAACGCGCGCGCCAGCAACACCTTCTATTCCGCTAATCGTTTTTGATAAATCGTTTTCTAGCGCGCGCAGATAACGCGTGCTTTCCACAAATTGACTATTACCAAAATTACCTTGCTCATTGAGATAGGAATAATTAAAACCATTATCTTTTGTCACGCCGGCTGCCGACAGTTTCATCCGAGCCGTTTGCACATCTTTAACTGGCACTAAAACGATACCATCGCGATCGTTAATTTTATATTGAATACCCGCTTTATCTAAAGTATCAATAATAGCTGTCATATTTTGCTGCGTGACTTGATAATCCAGCGGGCGATAAGTAGGTTCCTGAATCGACATATACAAAACAATACCAAGTGCCACACTGACAGCAATGCCCACCATAAACATTAATTGTCGAATCGCACCGGATTGAAAAACGGATTTTACATTTTCAATATATTTGGCATTGTCTGTTGATCTCATAGGTTAATTTCCCATTCAAATAGGCATATTCATAATTTCTTTGTATGCTTCTAAAATCTTATTGCGAACCGCTATTAATCCTTCAAATGCCAATTTTGATTTTTGTGAAGCGACAATCACTTGCGACATCGAAACATTCGAATCACCACTGATATAAGCGGTTTTAAGATGATCACTTGCTGTTTGCAAATCACTGACATTGGATATCGTATTTTTGGCAATCGACATCACATCATTGAAATTTTTTGGTGGCGCGATGGTATTGTCTGGAGAAAATATTTTTGATTTAGTTGACACTTCACGGATTTTTGACAGCATTTCAGTAATGTCTGCTCTGACTCCTTGCACATTTTCAATAGCCATAAACAAATCCTTGTTAAAATTTACGGTATTTTTACGCCGATTGACTTCAATCGGGATATTTTGTAACGCAATGTTCTCGGACTCATATTTAATTTTCTCGCTGCCGCACTGCGCGATCCTTCTTCTGCTGTTAATACATCAATAATGGTTTTCGCCTCATTCATCTTTAATGCTGAATGAAGTTTTTCAATAGGAACTTCCATGTCAACGTGTTCGCTGACTTCCGTGTTATCAGCAATATCAATATCTTTTGCATCAATGATGTTTCCTTCAGCCCAAATCAATGCACGCTGAATAATGTTATCCATTTCGCGAATATTTCCAGGCCATTCATACTGTAATAATTTTTTCTTTGCCCAATCGCTCAATGTTGGCAGCTTACCTGCAAGAGGAACTGCATACTGTTTGATAAAATTTTCCGCCAGCGGAATAATATCTAATGATCTTTCACGCAATGGCACACAATGAATGGGCAAAACGCTTAACCGATAATATAAATCTTTGCGAAACATCCCGGTTGCAGCCAGCTCAGCTAAATTTTTATTAGCCGCTGCAATAATACGCACATTCACGCTGATGATTTTTTTACCGCATAATCTCTCAATTTCTCTTTCCTGCAAGGCTCGTAGTAACTTAGCTTGCAAAGCCAATGGAATTTCTGACACTTCATCCAGCAGCAAAGTGCCATTATGTGCTTGCTCAAATTTTCCAGCGTAACTATTTATCGCATTAGTAAATGCCCCTTTTTCATAACCAAATAAAATAGCTTCAACCATATTTTCTGGAATCGCTGCACAATTGATTGAGACAAATGGTCCATTAGAAAAAGATGAATGATAGTGAATAAAGCGTGCTAAAATTTCTTTGCCAACACCCGTTTCTCCTTCAAGTAAAATATTTGCTTTACTTTTTGCAGCTTTACGCGCTAATTCCAGCATCATTTTACTGCGAGGATCATGCACGATGGGTAAGAAATAATGCGCGTGATGATCCATATAAAGCGCATTAATTTTATCAACAACGATATCTTCGGTTTCATCATGATCAAGCAACAAAACAAAATGATTTTCTTTAAATTGATTCATCGCCGCATCGGCTGCTAAATAAGAATTGTCACGCAGAATTATAATATCTTCAGTTAAAATTTTCTGGAAAAAATCTGTTTGATTGATTGCACTGAGACATAATACAGTTATACCTTTATTGACAAGTCGATTTTTCAAAGATTCTCTACGCACATCATTACTATCTATGAGAAACACTTGCATAGCAATTAACTCCTACTTCCTAAAAATAAACTGCATCCTTACTTTTTATCTATGCAATTTCCGTACCAACTTTACTTTGCATAAAAACTTGCGATCATTTTGACCGATCCCACCGATCTGCCGAGATGACTTCTATTTGACATAAAAATTTAAGACTGTTACTTTGAAAGTATACGGACACTCTAGGACAAATAAGGATAAAAAATGGAGTACCTTCTGATTCACGACGATTGTGATAGCTGCCGCTACACCATCGATGCATTTACCTTATTAAGATTACCGCTCAAAAAACTACGAATAGAAGACTTTCATCCAAACAGCGCTGCCGATGCAGCCGCTGTTTTAGCCTGCCCAACGATTGAAACTCAAAATAAAAATTACATTTATGAAGTGGTAAAAACAGGCAATACTCCGTTAATTTCTTTCAATCATTCATCAAAGCAGCACCCTGAGACACCGCTGCATTATTTAAAAATGCCTTTTAGCAAGCATGAATTACATGATGCTTTACTGCATTGCATCAGCTATAAAAAAAATCTTCCTGACTCGGAAGATTTAAGTCATCCCATTTTTGAAAAATTAGTGGGACAAAGTCCGCAAATTCGCAAAATTAAATCAATGATTAAACAAGTTGCGTACTCAGACACGACTGTTCTTATCTTGGGCCAATCAGGAACGGGCAAAGATGTGGTGGCATCTTGTATCCATTATTTATCTAATCGAAAAGATCATCCTTTCGTGCCGATTAATTGCGGTGCCATTCCAAGCGAATTAATGGAGAGTGAACTTTTTGGTCATGAAAAAGGAGCATTTACCGGTGCACTCACTCGCCGCCCTGGACGTTTTGAAATGGCAAACGGCGGCACCTTATTTTTAGATGAAATTGGCGATATGCCATTACCCATGCAAGTTAAATTACTGCGCGTTATTCAAGATCGCCAAGTGGAACGCGTCGGCGGCAACGCTCACATTAATGTAGATGTCAGACTGATCGCTGCCACCAATAAAAATCTGGAAGAATTGATTGAAAGTCACGAATTCCGTGAAGATTTGTTTTATCGATTAAATGTATTTCCCATTCATGTTCCCAGTTTACACGAACGTCCAGAAGATATTTTACCTTTGCTGGATTACAATTTAGATAAAATTTACGAACGCTTAAAACACCGCGTTGAATTTTCTGCGCGTGCTAAAGCATTACTCAGTCAATATCCGTGGCCAGGAAACATTCGTGAACTACAAAATTTTCTCGAACGCATGGTTATCCTACATCCTGATCAAATCATTGATGAAAAAGATATTGATCTGGTTTACCGGCAAAAAAAACACTTGTCTACCAGTATTCCCATGGAAGAACCTTTCAACATTAAAGAATACATTGCCAAAATCGAACAGCAAGCTATTGAAGCTGCGTTGCAAAAAACCGATGGAATCGTCAATGCTGCCGCTGAATATTTATCCATGGGCCGCACTACGCTGATTGAAAAAATGAAAAAATATAACATAACTCATTGAATTTAAAAGATTTTTTCACTAATTTCTCACTGAGAGATTTTTGCTATACTAACATCCATTCCTCTCTCTTAAACCGAGTATAAATATGACAAAACTGAAACCGATATTGCGGCACTTATCTGTCGATCAGCTGGTTCGCGGCAAGTATCAGCCGCGCCAACATTTTGATCCGACGCAATTGCAAGAATTAGCTGAATCCATCAAAACAACCGGCGGCTTATTACAGCCGATTGTCGTCAGACCGTTGAACACGGGACAATATGAAATTATTGCCGGTGAACGCCGCTGGCGCGCAGCGCAATTGGCGGAACTGAATGAAATCAGTTGTCTCATCAGCAACTACACGGATGAACAAGCATTACAAGCGGCGATCATTGAGAATATCAATCGTACTGACTTAAATCCGATTGAAGAAGCGCACGCCTATCAGCGTTTGATTGATGAATTTCATTATTTGCATGAAGAAGTGGCTGCTGCTGTCGGTAAATCTCGCACTAAAATTACCAATGCGCTACGTTTATTAAAATTAGATAAACGCGTGCAAGCTTTAATTATTGCTGGACAACTTTCTGAAGGTCACGGCAAAATTTTAGCGGGTGTAGCAGCGCTACATCAACACGCTCTAGCTGAACAATCCATTCAAAAAAATTGGAGCGTGCGCAAAATGGAAATAGAAGCAAAAAAATTATTGCAGCCCAATGAAAATAATAACGCTTATAGCGATCCCAATGTAAAACGTTTGGAAATGGCTCTCGCCGATCATGTCGGCAATCAAGTGAATATTGAATACGAAGAACGCGGCGGCGGAGCTATTAAATTACGTTTCAACAACATTGATGAACTCGAAGGACATTTTCAACGATTAGGATTTAAGTTCGACAGTTGAGAATAAAAAAACTACTCAAAAAATTCTATAACCGTTCATGGATATCTTATAAAACAACAATGTAATAGCTCAGGTGGAATATCTTTTTATGTCCCAACGTTCATATGCAAAATGATGTCATCCTGAAGCCTGGTAATCGTTCACGCCCTTGTCTAAGAAGCTCATTTGCGGCCAAGATTTTGTGAAAAATTTCCTCAAAATGCTCATGTATTTCTATATACACTCCGCTTTTTCCTCAATTTTTCACCAAATCTT
>Ga0164241_10001870_pt1 | contig 24335 bp, 26 predicted proteins | sample OricomyardsoilBY_FD_108780 | JGI IMG/M metagenome (GOLD analysis project Ga0164241, IMG submission 108780) | Backyard soil microbial communities from Emeryville, California, USA - Original compost - Back yard soil (BY) | ecosystem: Environmental > Terrestrial > Soil > Unclassified | place: USA... | reverse complement strand
GGTGGGAGGGACGGCTGACTGCCCCGCTCCCCTGGTCGAGGTGCGGACCTTCGACGGCGGGATGCTGACCAAAGCGCCGTTCTACGTGGCGCTTTATCGGTAGGGAGCGTCCGGGGAGCGAGTTTCTGACCCTGGAGCCTTAGCTTGCTGTGCAAGCCGCTCTCCATCCCTCAAAGTTATACTGGATGGTATGACTTACCGGGTTGGCCCAAAGGGCCAGGTGGTGATCCCAAAGGCGATTCGCGACGAGCTTGGAATTGCTCCGGGCGATCAGGTCGATGTGGAGCGGCAGGAGGGGGAGGTGGTGATTCGGCGTCACCGCGATTCCGCTCAAGAGCGGCATGGCCGAATCGCTCAGCTGCGCGGGATGCTGGCCGACACCGCGGGAGGCGGCACGGAGGAGCTGGAGGCTGTGCGGCGTGCCGAGCGCGAGCGCGAGGAGCGCAAGGCGCGGGAGCGCAGTTGACGGTCGTTCTCGATACGTGGGCGTTGCTCGCCTTGCTGAAGGACGAGCCGGCGGCAGCCCGCGTCGAGGAGGCCTGGTTCGCGGACACGCCGGTGATGTGCTCGTTGAACCTGGGCGAGGCCCTCTACATGCAGATCCGCCTCGACGGTGAGAAAGCCGGACGCGCGACTGTCGACAAGGTTCGAGCCGAGTTGGACGTTGTCGACCCGGACTGGTCCCTTGTCTGCGAGGCGGCAGCGATCAAGGCGTCCGGTGGTCTTTCCTTCGCCGACTGCTTCGCCATTGCCACGGCTCGCCGCTATGAGGCCCCGCTATGGACCGGGGACCCCGAGATCATCGAGCTGGTCGACCCCAGTGAGGTCGTCGACCTGCGCTAGGCGATCCTCAGCGAACCGCCGTCGCCAGCTCTTCACTGGCGGCCTCGTGCCCCTCATACGGCAGCACGGCGAAGTACATCAGCGAGGGGAGGAGGGACGGCAGGTCGTCGGTCTCGCCGCGGTTGAGACGGGAGTAGAGCAGGGCCTCGATGCCGCCGACTATGCCGGCGGCGGCGATCGCCGAGGGCGGGTCGCTGGATTCGTCGCGCACCTGTGTGTCGATGCAGGAGGCGTAGTGGTCGAGGAACTCGTCGCGTCGCTCCAGAGCCGTGGGGCAGGCAGCGCGGCCGTCGACGATCAGCGACATCGCAGAGTCCGGTTCCTCGATGACGAACCGAATCAGCTCGTCGAGGCCGAGGCGCAGGCGGTCGCGCCAGCTCGAGCCGTCCTCAGCGCCGGCGGCAGCGTTGTCGAGCCGCTCGCGCAGGCGCTTGGCGGCGCTGTCGAAGGCGGCGAGGAAGCACTCTTCCTTGTTCTCGAAGTGCTCGTAGAAGGTGGGGCGGGAGACGCCGGCGCGCTCGAGCACGTCCTGGACGCTGACCTCGCGGTAGGTCAGTTCGGCCGTGGCCCGCAGCATCGCCGCCAGCAGGCGCTCGCGCTGGACGGCGCTGACCAGGTCGGCTGGCAGCGAGCGGATGCCTGAGGGAAACTGTCCTTCGCCGCCGGAGAGGAGCTCGGCGGCAGCGCTCACGTCGGCCGCCGACCAGCTGTCCCCGAGCGCGGCGAGGAGCATGTCCTGACTGAGTTCCACCCTGTTTGACGACATCGAGAAACCTCATCGTTTCTGTTAAAAACTCACTGAGTCTCCGCACGGTACCATCTAAGTTGCCGACGCGCAAGGATTCTGAGCCATCCCCGGGTATCCTTCGCGCATGCCGCCGCGCGCACAGGCGAGAGCCAAGGCCAAGACCGCCGCTCCGCCGCCCCGTCCGGAACTGTCGCGCGAGTTCGTCGCCGTTCACAAGCGCCGTCGCATCATGAACGCGATCGCCGAGCTGACCGCCGAACAGGGCTACGAGGCGACCAAAATCGGCGACATCGTCGGCCGCGCCGGCGTCGCCCGCAAAACGCTCTACGACAACTTCGAGGGCAAGGAGGAAGTCTTCCTCGCCGCCTTCGACGCCGCCGTCAACGAGGCGATGCGGCGGATCGAGGAGGACTGCGCCAAGGTCGAGGGGGGCTGGGAGGATCGTGTGCAGGCCGGCCTCGCCTCCTTCCTGCGCTACATCGCCGAGGAGCCCGCCCTGGCCCGCATGTGCATGATCGAGGCCCTCTCCGCCACCCCGGCCGCCACCGAACGCTACGAGGACGCCATGCAGCGCTTCGTCGACCTGACCAAGGAGAACGTGCCTCACGACGACCAGCTCCCCGAGACGATCGAAGAGACGCTGGTCGGCGGCGTTGCCTGGATCGTCTACCAGCAGATCCGCCGCCAGGAAACAGAGAAGGCCGAGGATCTGCTGCCCGAGCTCTCCGAATTCATGCTGGCGCCGTTCCAGGGCGCGGCCACGGCCGCGGCGAAGCGTCCCTAGCGGGTCCCGCCCGACTCTCCGCGCCGCACGCTGGCAAACTGCACCGTTTGGTGGAACGACTGCCCCGCGGCCGTCACGGCCTTTCCCGCGAGTTCGTCGCGCAGAACCAGCGCGAGCGGCTGCTCGCCGCGCTCGCCGAGTGCCTCCACGAGCGCGGCTACGACGGCACCACGGTCTCGATGGTCGGCAAGCGCGCCGGCGTCTCCAAGAGCGACTTCTACAAGCAGTTCGAGAGCAAGGACGCCTGCTTCCTCGCCGCCTACGACGACTCGGTCGAGCGGATCCGCGAGCTCATGCTGGCGGCCTGTGCAGAGAGCGACGACTGGGCGGACGGGGTCTTCGCCGCGCTTGCCTCGCTACTCGGCTTTCTCGCCTCCGAACCGGCCCAGGCGCAGCTCGTGCTGGTCGAGGGCCTGCGCGCCGGCCGCGGCGTCTACGACCGCTACCAGGAGGCGCTGCAGAGCTTCGTGCCCCGTCTGCGCGACGGTGCGCCGGCGCCGGCCGGCAGCGAGCCGCCGCCACCCGCGACCGACGAGGCCGTGGTCGGCGGCATCGCCTCGCTGCTGGCGCGTCGCGTGCTTGCCGGTGAGGCCGAGAAGCTGGCCGAGTTCCTGCCGGAGATTGCGGAGTTTGCGCTCACTCCGTATCTGGGTGCAGCCGAGGCGCGCCGGATAATCTCGGAGCGATGAGCGAGGCGGCGGCAACGGCGGCGAATGCGCCCGGTGGGGATGGCGCGGCGGCGCCTGCCGGCGTGCTGCCCTCGCAGGCGCTGAGCGAGGCGATCGCCGCCGACTGGGTCAGCTCCGGCGACTACCGCATCCGCCCCGAGGCGATCCAGCCGGCCAGCATCGACCTGCGGCTTGGCGACCATGCCTGGGCGCTGCGCTGCTCCTTCCTGCCCGATGTCGACTCGACCGTGGAGGAGAAGATCGAGGGGCTGGCCTTCCAGAAGGTCGACCTGCGCGACGGCGCTGTGCTGGAGCGCGATCGCCCCTACCTGGTGCCGCTGATCGAGGAGCTGGCGTTGCCCGAGGACGTCCGTGCCAAGGCCAACCCGAAGAGCTCGACCGGCCGCCTCGACGTCTTCACCCGCGTGCTGACCGACCGTCACCACCGTTTCGACGAGATCCGCCCGGGATACAGGGGCAAGCTCTACCTGGAGATCGTGCCGCGCTCCTTCGCGATCCAGGTCAAGACCGGGCTCTCGCTCAACCAGCTGCGCCTGGCCCGCGGCGACGTGCGACTCAGCGACGAGGAGATCCGCGCCCTGCAGGATGAGTTCCCGCTGCTCTACCTCGACTCGCACGCCCTGCGCGAGTCCGAGCTGGCGCTGGCCGAGGGCCTCTTCCTCAGCGTCGACCTCTCCGGGCCGAGCGACCGCATCGTCGGCTACCGGGCCAAGAAGAACAGCCTGCCGATCGACCTCTCGCGGATTCGTGCCTATCGCTGGACCGACTACTGGGACCCGGTCTTCCCCGAGGCGGGCAGCAAGATCGTGCTCGAGCCGGAGATCTTCTACCTGCTGCTCTCCGCCGAGGGCGTCTGCATCCCGCCCCAGATCGCCGCCGAGATGATGGCCTACGACCCGACCGCGGGTGAGCTGCGCACCCACTACGCCGGCTTCTTCGATCCCGGCTTCGGTTACGACCCGGCTGGCGACCGCCACGGCAGCCGGGCTGCTCTCGAGGTGCGCGCCCGCGACGTCTCCTTCATGGTCGAGCACCGCCAGCCGGTCTGCAAGCTGGCCCTGGAGCGCACCAGTGCGCCGGCCGAGCGGCTCTACGGCCAGGAGTTGGGGTCGAACTACCAGGGGCAGGTCACGATGCTGAGCAAGCACTTCGAAGAGCAGGTGGTGGGGGAGGGCCGCTGACCCTTCCCAAAACGCTCGGCGGGAGCCTCGCTTGAGTGTTTTGGGAAGGGTCAGCGGCCTCCAATCCACAGCACCGCCAGTTCGTGCATGTCTAGGATTGAGACGTGGCTGAGCGGATCTGGCAGGTCTATCTCTCGGGGGAGATTCATTCGGATTGGCGGGAGCGGATTGAGGCTGGGGTGCGGGAGGCGGGGTTGCCGGTTGAGCTCTCGGCGCCGGTCACCGACCACGCGGCCTCCGACGATGCGGGGATCGGCACTCTGGGCGAGGAGAGCGCGCCGTTCTGGCGCGACCACATGGGCGCCGGCGTCAACGCGATCCGCACCCAGACCCTGATTCGCGCCGCTGACGTCGTCGTGGTCCGCTTCGGCGACAAGTACCGCCAGTGGAACGCCGCCTTCGACGCCGGCTACGCCGCTGCGCTGGGCAAGCCGGTCGTCACCCTGCACGACGGCGAGCTCGACCACGCGCTCAAGGAGGTCGACCGCGCCGCGCAGGCAACCGCCCGCACGGCCGAGCAGGTCGTCGACGTCCTGCGCTACGTGATCAACGGCAGGTTGCCGTAGGCGGCTTCAAGGGGCGCCGCAGCGCATGCGAACATATGTTCGTATGCGCTGGGATGAGCAACGAGTCGAGAAGGACCTGCGCCTGCCGGGTGTCGGCGACGGCACCGTGGTGCGGACCTTCGATGCGCCGGAGGCGATGGGAATCAACTTCCACGAGGTCCGTGCCCGCTCGGCGTTGAATCGGGTCCCAGGCGGGCGTTACGGGTTCGGCTGGACGATCAATCCGTATCGAGGATGCACGCATGCATGTGTTTTTTGTTTTGCTCGAAAATCTCACACCTATCTCGACCTGAACGCGGGGCGGGACTTCGAGCGGGAGATCGTCGTCAAGGTCAACGTGCCGGAGCTGGTGCGGAGCGAGCTGGCGCGGAAGAGCTGGAAACGCGAGCTGGTCGCGCTGGGGACCAACACCGACCCGTATCAGTGGGTCGAGAGCCGCTACCGGATGATGCCCGAGATCCTCGCGGCCCTGGAGGAGTCGGAGACGCCAGTCTCGGTGCTGACCAAGTCCCCCCTCGTAATGCGCGACGTAGAGATCTACGAGCGCATGGCGAAGCACCTGCCCGTCTCCGTCAACCTCTCCGTCCCAACCCTCGACGAGGACGCCTGGCGTGCCACCGAGCCGCACACCCCCAGCCCAGCCGCCCGCCTCGACGCAGTAGCCGAGCTGCGCCGAAGAGGCATCGACTCCGGCGTCCTAATAGCTCCCTTGATGCCCGGCATCAACGACGACCCAGCACAGGTCCAGCCGATCATCGATAGAGCGAGAGAAGCTGGCGCCACCTTCCTGGGCGGCGTAGCCCTCCACCTCCGCGACGAGGTCAAGGACGTCTTTTTCGCTTGGCTCGCCGCTAAGCGCCCCGACCTGATCCCTCGCTACGAGCAGCTCTACCGCGACAAGTCCTACATGCGCCCAGAGCAACGCAAGCAAACGACCCGAGCGGTGCGGGGATGGGGGAGAAGTAGACGGCGGGCCGGCAAGGAGGGACGGCAGTCCCCTCAGCTGGCGGATACTCAAAGTCGCGGCCCCTCCGGCCGCGACTTGTCAGATGAGGGGACTGCCGTCCCTCCCACCCAAGACAAGCTCTTCTGACTCACCCCTCATCGAGAGCCTCGAAGAGACACTCGCGCGGATCCTTGTCGTCGCGAAAGCGCCTGAACCTCGCGCCATGTCGGATCCGACCCGCTGCCGCGTGGTCGTAGCCGACTTCGATGACCAGCTCGGGCCGCAGCTCGACCCACTCCAGGTCCCGCCCGCCGGTCCAGCGGCTCGGCTCCGCAGTGCCGGCTTCGCCCGTCTCCAGCGGCTCCAGCATGGCGCGCATGCTGCGTTTAGCCGCCGCGCTGAAGCCGGAGATGTGGCCGACCGAGCGCAGCTCGTCGCCGTCGTAGAGGCCGAGGATGAGGGAGCCGACGGTGCCCTCCTCCTTGCCCGGCCGCCAGCCCATCACGACGCAGTCGATCTCGCGCTCGCGCTTGACCTTGGCCATGCCTTTGCGTTTGCCGGGGATGTAGTGGGCGTCGAGCTGCTTGGCCATCGTGCCCTCGGTCGTGCGCAGCCACTGCTCGGCCTGCTCGGGGTCGCGGCTGAGCAGGCTGAGCTCGATGCTGGTCTCGCCGATCAGCTGCTCGAGGCGCTCGCGCCGCTCGGCGAACGGCGTCTCGAGCAGCTGATCGTCCTCGCTGGCGAGCAGGTCGAAGGCGACGTAGGCGGCCGGGATCTCCTTGGAGAGCAGGGTGATCCGCGACTCGGCCGGATGGATGCGGCTCTGCAGAGCGTCGAATTCGAGGTTGCCCTCGGCGTCGCGAATGACCAGCTCGCCGTCGAGCACGTAGCGTCCCAGCGGGAAGCTCAGCTCGGGAAAGTAGCGCGACAGCGCTTTGCCGCCACGCGACTGGATGTAGGCCTCCTCGCCGTCGACGAAGACGATCGCGCGGAAGCCGTCGAGCTTCTGCTCGTAGGCCCACTCCTCGCCGAGCGGCAGCTCTTTGCGGGTCAGCGCCAGCTGGGGTTTGATCGGTGGGGCGAGCGGAAGGGTCAAGCTGACCCAATAGTTTGCCGACGTGCCCGCGCCTCGCGCGGATCGGGGATCGGCACAGCCGCCAGCAGCTTCTTTGTATAGGCGTCGGCGGGCCGCTCGCAGACCTGGTCGGCGGGGCCCTCCTCGACGATCCTGCCTTCGTGCATGACCGCGATCCGGTCGGAGACGTGGCGGACGACGCCGATGTCGTGGGCGACGAAGACGTAGGTGAGGCCGAGTTCCTCCTGGAGGTCGGCGAGCAGGTTGACGATCTGGGCGCGGATCGAGACGTCGAGGGCCGAGACCGGCTCGTCGGCGACGATCAGCTTCGGATTCACCGCCAGCGCCCGGGCGATCCCGATCCGCTGTCGCTGGCCGCCGGAGAACTCGTGGGGGTAGCGGTCGTAGTGCTCGGGGGAGAGGCCGACGCGCTCGAGCAGCTCCTGCACCCGCCGCCGCAGCTCACCGTCACTCGCCGTGCCCTGCAGCTTCAGCGGGTAGCCGATGATCTGGCCGATCCGCTTGCGCGGGTTGAGCGATGCGTAGGGATCCTGGAAGACCATCTGCATCTCGCTGCGCAACGGTCGCATCGCCCGTCGCGAGAGGCCAGCGATCTCGCGCCCCTCGAAACGGACCGAACCCGAGGTCGGCTTGGTCAGCTGCAGCGCCGCGCGGCAGAGCGTCGACTTGCCGCAGCCGGACTCGCCGACCAGGCCCAGCGTTTCGCCCAGGCGCACGGCGAAGCTGACTCCGTCGACCGCGCGAACCCGATCGTCCTCGCGATTGAAGAGCGCCCCGCGCTTCCCCGAGAAGTGCTTGACGAGGTCCGTGACCTCGAGCAAAACCTCCCGCCGATGGGCCTGAAAGTTGTCCATATCTCGACTTTGAGTCCCGTCGGCGGTCATGCGGGGGACTCCAGGCCGATCTGATCATCGACCACACGCAAGGCTCGCTTGCGCTCGGGGTCTAGCCAGCAGCGGTCGCAGTGGCCGGGAGCGTCGGCAAGGCGTTGGTCGAGGCCAGGCAGCTCGGCGCAGCGGTCGAACTCGTGCGGGCAGCGGGGGCGGAAGGAGCAGCCCTGGGGGAGATTGAGCAGCGAGGGTGGCGCGCCACCGATCTGCGGCAGCCGCTCAGGGCGGGGACGGTCGATCCGGGTCAGCGAGCCGAGCAGGCCCCAGGTGTAGGGGTGCTGGGGGTCGTAGAAGATCTCCTCGAGGGTCCCCTGCTCGACGACTCGCCCGGCGTACATGACCAGCACCCGGTCGGCGACTTCGGCGACGACGCCGAGGTCGTGGGTGATCAGGATCGTCGCCAGGCCGCGCTCCTGGTTGAGCCGCTCGAGAAGGGCGAGGATCTGCGCCTGCACGGTGACGTCGAGCGCCGTGGTTGGCTCGTCGGCGATCAAGACGTCCGGGTCCAGCGCCAGCGCCATCGCGATCATCGCCCGCTGGCGCATGCCGCCGGAGAATTCGTGCGGGTAGTCGTCAACGCGGCGCGAGGCGTTTGGGATGCCGACCGAGTCGAGCAGCTCGATTGCGCGCTCGTGCCCCTCTCGCTTGCTGACGTCGTCGCGGTGGGCGCGGATCGCCTCGACGATCTGGGCGCCGAGCCGGTAGACCGGATTGAAGGAGGTCATCGGGTCCTGGAAGACCATGCCGACCTCCGCGCCGCGCACCTTGCCCAGCTCGTCATCGCTGGCGCCGACCAGCTCCGCGCCGCGCAGGCGCACCGAGCCCTCGATCCGAGTGTTGGCCGAGCGGGTGAGGCCGACGATCGTCTGCGCGGTGACGCTCTTGCCCGCTCCCGACTCGCCGACGATCGCCAGCACCTCGCCGGCGGCGAGGTCGAAGGAGACGCCGTCGACGGCCTGCACGAGGCCGGCCTCGCTGACGAAGCCGACCCGCAGGTCCCTCATCGAGAGCAGCGGCTCGGTGCTCACCGGGCAGAGCTCCCCAGCCTGACCCGCGGGTTGAGATAGGCGTAGGCGATGTCGACGAGGGCGTTGAAGAGGACGACGAAGAAGGCGCCGTAGAGGACGATCGCCATGATCGGCGGCAGGTCGAGGTTGGTAAGCGATTCGACCGCGTACTGGCCGACGCCGTTGAGGCCGAAGATCCCTTCGACCAGGATCGCGCCGCCGAGCAGCGCCCCGACGTCGAGGCCGAAGAGGGTGACGATCGGGATCAGCGCGTTGCGCAGCACGTGTCGGGTCATCACACGGCGCTCGCTGAGGCCCTTGGCGCGGGCGGTACGCACATAGTCCTCGTCCATCACGTCGATCATGCTCGAGCGCAGCACGCGGCTGTAGAAGCCGACGTAGACGATCGCCAGCGTGATCCAGGGAAGGATCAGGTGGTAGGCCCAGTCGAGCGGTTCGTCGACGAATTCCACGTAGCCGTAGGAGGGGAAGATGCCGGTCTCGTAGGCGAGGTAGTTGAGCAGGACCGCGGCGAGCCAGAAGACCGGCACCGAGATCCCGGTCACGGCGACGATCGTCAACACCCGATCCAGCTTGCCGCCCTCTCTCACCGCGGACAGGTAGCCGAAGAGGATCCCGAAGAACATCCAGATCACCGCGGCGCCGATGCAGAGCGAGACCGTGGCGGGGATCCCTTCGACTATGCGTTCGTCGACAGGTTCGCGGCCTTCGTAGGAGATCAGGTCGCCGCTGAAGATCTTCCCCATCATCGTCAGGTACTGCTGGGGGAGGGGCTCGTCGAAGCCCCATTCCTCGGTGATGTTGGCGACCAGCTGCGGGCTGGCGTTCTTGCCAGCCATGCTCCGCGCCGGATCGGAGGCCGGGATCACGTTGAAGATCAGGAAGGTCAGCACCGAGATCGCGAAGAGCACCACGACCATGCCGAGCAGGCGCCTGAGGACGAAGCGGCCCATCAGACCGAGGTCCCCTTTGACTCGGCCATACCGGCGTGTGCCTCGAGGCGGACCTTGGACTTCGAGTCGAGAGCGTCGCGGAGCCCGTCGCCGATCACGTTGAGCGAGAGCGCGGTGAGCAGGATCATCGTGCCGGGGATGATCGTCAGCAGTGGCGCGCTGGTGATCAGCTCATTTCCCGTCGCGATCATCGAGCCCCAGGAGGCGTTGGGCGGCTGCACGCCGACGCCGAGGAAGGAGAGCGCCGACTCGAGCAGCATGTTGGTGGCGACGTTGAGCGTGAAGAAGACGATGATCGTCGAGGAGAGGTTGGGCAGCAGCTCGCCGAACATCACCCGCAGCGGGCCGGCGCCCTGGGCCTCCGCGGCCTCGACGAACTCCTTCTCGCGCAGCGAGAGCACCTCGCCACGCAGGGGCCGCGCCATGTAGGGGATGGAGACGAAGCCGATGACGAGGATCGGGATCCAGATCGAGCTGCCCGAGATGTGCAGGGGGCCGATCTGCAGCCCGCCGACGGCGAGCACGAGCCCGAGTGCAATCGCCAGCAGCAGCACTGGGAAGGCCCAGATGACGTCCATCGTCCGCGAGATCACCGAGTCGGTGGCGCCACGGAAGTAGCCGGCCAGGAGGGCGAAGGTCGTCGCCAACACCGTTGTGATCAGCGCCGCGACGATGCAGATGAAGAGCGAGACGCGGCCGCCGTACATCACCCGCACCATCTCGTCGCGGCCGAGGCGGCTGTCGGCACCGAGGAAGAACTTGCCGCCGGCGCCAAACCAGACCGGGTCGATCGGCCGGCCTTCGGGGTTGACGACGTCGCGCCGCTCGCCGTCGACGGTGATCCTTTCCAGCGTGTGGGTTGCGTTGGGCCCGGTGTCGGCGACGTGATCGGCCCAGAGCGGCGCCGCGAGCACGAAGGCGACGATCAGGACGAAGAGCGCGAAGAAGGCGAGCGCGAGCCGGTTGCGCCGCAGGTCCCGGAACGCCAGGGCCCAGGGACTGCTGCCCGCTGGGCCGGCGTTGGCGATCGGCTCAGCGGGCACCCTCTTATTGTGAAGCAGCGTCGGGCGGCTACTTGAACTGGAAGCTGGAGAGATCGGCGTTGAACGTCGGGTTCCAGATCACCTTGTCGAAGTCGATCGCGCTGGAGACGAAGAGCGAGGTCGTCCGGGTCCCGAAGGGCGCCCAGGGTGCCAGTTCCATGAATTCCCGGTCGAGCTCGGCGTATTCCTTTTCCTGCTCCGCCTCGAGCGGCACTTCGTTGAGCCGGGCGATTTTCGCGTTCAGCTCTGGGACGTCGGTCTGCGAGAGGTTGAAGTTGAAGGTCGGCACGATGCTTTCGCCGGACAGGAGCGGCTGGAAGAAGCTGTTCGGGTGCGGGTAGTCCTCGAACCAGTTGAACCAGCCGGTGTCGAGATCCTCGGTTGACTGGTCACCGATCACCGGCAGGAAGTTGTCGGCGTTGATGATCTTCAGCTTGGCGTTGAAGCCGAGTTCGTTGAGCAACTCCTGGTAATAGGCGCCCGCTTCGTCGTTCGGGCTTTCGTTGTTGGTCCAGACCGTGATGTCGCGGTCGGAGGGGTCGGCTTCGGCGATCAGTTCCTTGGCCTTGGCCATGTCATGCGGGTAGAGGTCGAAGGGCTCGTGGCCCGGCATCCCCTCCGGCAGGATCTGGTGGCTGGCGAGCATCTGGCCGGCGTAGATCCTTTCCAGGGCGTCGGTGTTGACCGCGTAGTTGACCGCCTGGCGAACCTTGAGGTCGTCGAACGGCGCCTTTTTCATGTTCATCCAGAAGTAATAGGTGCTGACCGTCGGCTCGACCCGGAATTGAGTGCCCTCGTATTTGTCCTTGACTTCCGCGTAGCGATCGGCGGGGGGCGGGGGCTGCATCCAGTCGGTCTTGCCCTGTTCGACCTCGTTGACTTGGGTCGAGTCGTTGCGGATCACGCTGATGTCGATCTTGTCGACGTGGCCGCCCGGCAGGTCGGGCATCAGCCTGCCGTTGCTCTTGTCCCACTGCGGGTTGCGCACGTAGGACCAGCTGCGGCCCGGCTCGACCTTGACGATCTCATAGGGGCCGGTTGCGGGCGCTGGGTTCGCGGTCAGGCTCTTGGCCGGGGTTCCCGCTGGCAGCGGAGCCGCGAAGAGCATTCCCAGCTCGTTGCTGAAGGTGCTGCGTGGGTTGACCAGCTTGATGACGATCTCGCCGGTCTTGTCGTTGGCCTTGATGCCGGCGATGCTGTCCTGCTTGCCTTCGGCGAACTCGGTGGCGCCGACGATGCCTTCGAAGAAGGCCGAGCCCGGTGAGCTGATCTTGAAGTCGCGTTCGATCGTGGCGGGGAAGTCAGAGGCCTTGACGGGTGTCCCGTCGGAGTACTTGAGGCCCTTGCGCAGGTTCAGCGTGTAGGTCTTGCCGTCGTCGCTGATCTCGGGCAGGCTCTCGGCAAGGCCGGGGACCAGCTTGCTGCCCTCGAGGCCGTTGGCGTGCGCGTAGGTCAGCAGCGGGATGTAGGTGTTGTACATCGCCGTCGTGCCTTCGGCGCTGTAGTTGAGGCCCGGGTCCAGGTATTCGGGAAAGGAGGCATAGCTGCCGGTCAACGTGCCGCCCTCTTTCGCGCTCGAGCTGCTGCCGCAGGCGGCGAGGCCGAGAGCAGAGCTGGCGGCAAGTGCCAGCACGATCAGAACGAGTCCAAGCTTTCTCAAGACACAACCTCCGAGTTAGACCTACGACCGGGCAGGCGGGCTTACCCCCACTGGAATCAGCTCCACCATAATCTCGGCTTCGGCGTCAAGTTCGCCTGTGCTGGGCTTTTTCCTACTTTCTGGCCAACTGTTCTTGAGCAGCGGCGTCGCGATCGCGACGATGACCAGCACGCCGGCCCCGGCGAGCAGGAAAGTCACGCGTGGATCGAAGATCGTCGCGGTGAGGCCGCCAAGCAGGAAGCCGATGCCGGGCATCGCCGTGCCGATCGATTCGAGCACGCTCATCACCCGCGCCTGCATGTTCTGGGCGGTCAGCTCCTGCACGGCGCTGATCAGCGCTACCCACTGCACGCCATTGCCGGCGCCACCGAGGACCGAGGCGGCACAGGCGACGGCCAGAGTCGGCGCCGCGGCAAGGCCGAGGTAGCCGGCGCCGATCGCCAGCGTGCTGAAGAAGAGCAGCCTGGGCAGGGAGGCGCGCCGCAGCGCCGCGAAGACGATGCTGCCGAGGACCATCCCGACCCCCCAGCTGGCCAGCATCAGGCCGTAGCCGAAATCGCCGGCGCCAAGGGTCTCTGTGGCGTAGATCACCTCGATCGGCAGCACCGCCGTGAAGAAGACCGCGGCGCCGCCTTGAGCGATCAACAGCAGCCGCAGGGTCGGTCGCACGCGGATGTAGGCGATGCCGGCTCGCACGCGCTCGCGTAGCTGGCCTGGTTCCGGCTCGGCCTGCGGCATCGGCCCGGCCGTGAAGATGACCCAGGCGCAGGCGTAGAAGGAGACCGCGTCGATCAGAAGCGCCGTCGGCACACCGAAGCCGGCGACGACGAGCCCGGCGATTCCGGGGCCGATGGCGGCGCCGCCGGTGAAGACGACGTTGAGGACTGCATTGCCGGCACGCAGCTCGCCGGCAGGCTCCAGCTGGGTGGCCACGATGGCGCGGGTCAGCACCCGCCCGCTGAGGGCAAGCGCTCCATCGATGGCGGCGAGGACGACGACCCCGGCAAGCGAGAAGTCGGTGGCGAGCAGGGCCAGGGCGGCGAAGGCGGCCGCCTCACCGCAATAGACGACCGTCAGCGCGTAGCGGGGCGGCGGTTGCTCGATGCGGGCGACGAGGATCGGGGCCAGCAGTGCCGGCAGGAAGCCGGTTCCAATGAAGAGGGCGCTGGTGGCGAGGGCGCTGTCGGTCTGTTCGAAGACGAGCACCGAGAGGGCGACGATGCCCATCCAGTTGCCCAGCTCGTTGATCGCGAAGGTCGTCGCCAGGCGCCGGAAGAGGGGCCTCTTCAGGGGGTCTCTCAAGCCCGATTTACGCACGACTTGGCCCCTTTCCTACCCGATATATGCACAAGTTTCCTTGCAAATGCACAAGTTTCCGCCAGGTTGTGCTACAAAATGCGCAAGCGAAAGAGCATTTCGACAGCAGCATGTCGACTCATCTCCCGGGCTTCGACCAAGGAAAGGGGTTTTCAGATGGGCTACCACGCCAGGTAAATTCTTCAGGCGAAGCGCAGCTTCGCCACAGACTTTCGAAAAGCGCCCTGCGGGGCGCTTTTCCTTTTCTGGGGCCTGGAGGGTTCTAGGATCGGGAGCGGAATGGGTTGTTGCAATGAGTCCAACAGCCTTGCCAGCCTCAGTTTCCCTGGGTAACTTGGCTACTCGCAGGAACCAGATGACTGCGTGCGCCAGCGAGGATAGTGCCGCGGTCAGAGGACTCGAGCCTCGGCACGACGGCCCGGTCCTCAGAGCCAACCCAGAGGCAGCCGATGGCTGAACAACAACGTCCAACCACTCGTTTCCTCGTCGCAATCTGCGGTGCCTTCGTGTTCGTCCTCGCCGCGACGCTCCTGCGCGCGCCTGACGACAACTGGGAACTCGCCCTGCTGGCGATCCTGCTCGCCTTCTCGGTCTTCAGCGAGCTGACGGCTGTCGACACCGACTCGAGCCTGGTGATCGGCGGCAGCTTCCTGGCGATCGTCGTCGCGATCGTCTTCCTCGGCAGCGCCCCGGCGGCGCTGATCGGCGTCCTGACGATGCTCGTCGGCTGGTTTCGCTGGCGCTCGGCTTGGTACACGCTGGTCAGCAACCTGGTCAACTACATGGCCTTCCCCCTGATCGGGGGGGTTGCCTTCCACGAGGCGACCGAGGCCCTGGGGCTGACTCCCACGCACCTCTCCTTCTACCTCTGCGTCTTCGGGCTCTTCCTGCTCGCCCTGGCGATCAACTTCACGATGACCGTTCTGTACGTCTGTTATCTGGAGCGCGCCTCCTTCTTCTCCAAGGTGAAGTCGGCGCTCTTCCCACTGCTGCCGTCCGAGCTGATGGCGGCGCTGATGGCGATCGCCGTCTCCTACCTCTACGTCCAGGTGGGGCTGGCCAGCGTCGCCCTGTTCGGGGTCGTCATCGTCACCTTCCAGTACCTGCTCGGCGCCCTGCTGATCTCCCAGCAGCGCGCCGACGAGCTCGAGAAGCGCAGCAAGCAGCTGGCCAGCTTCCAGGTCGGCATGTTGAGCGCGATGCTGCGCACGCTCGACCTGCGGGACCAGATGACGGCGCGGCACAGCGCCGCGGTGGCGCGCTACTCGCGGGCGATCGCCCAGCGGGCCGGCTTCTCGCGCCAGGAAGAGGAGCTGGTCCACATCGCGGCGCTGCTGCACGACATCGGCAAGTTCATCCTTCCCGACCGCATCCTCAAGGCCAACGTGCCGCTCACCGACGAGGACTGGATGCTGATTCGCCGCCACCCCCAGCAGGGCGCCCGCGTCGTCTCCTCGCTCGACGGCTACGGGCCGGTGGCCGACATCATCCTCGCCCACCACGAGCGGATCGACGGCAAGGGCTACCCGCGCGGTCTCGAAGGCGACGAGATCCCCGAACTTGCCCGGATCATCTCCGTCGCCGACACCTACGACGTGATGACGGCGCGCGACTCCTACCGCACCCCGATGTCGAGCTACGACGCGATCGTCGAGCTGCGCCGGGTCGCCGGCAAACAGCTCGATGCCCGCTTCGTCGAGGTCTTCATCGAGCTGCTCGAGGGCAAGGACGTCTCCTTCCAGCACGGCGAGGCCGCCGACTTCGAGAAGGAGCTCGCCCTGGAGTCGCGGATCGAAGAGACCGCCGACCCCGCCGGCCACGGCAGCCGCTTCCAGGTCTCCGGCGTCACCGTCGGCTAGACCCGCTCCCACCCGCCGACGGGCCGCGATCGTGTCGATATGTCACGTCTGAGGCCCGTCGGCCGCGGAGCGATACGGTTCCGGGCATGCGAGCGGTGACGTTCCAGGCGCCCGGGGAGGTGCGGATCGAGGAGAAGGCCGATCCGGAGGTCTCTGCCGCCGACGAGGCGCTGATCCGGGTCGAGGCGAGCGGGATCTGCGGCTCGGACCTGCACATCTTCCACGGCCGGGTGCCGGTCGAGCCCGGCTTCACGATCGGGCACGAGTTCGTCGGCACCGTGCTCGCCGCCGGCCCGGCCGTCGAGCGAGTCGCCGTCGGCGACCGCGTGCTCGGTTGCTTCCACACCGCCTGCGCGACCTGCGCGACCTGCCTGCGCGGCGACTACCACCGCTGCGAGAACGGGCAGACCTTCGGACACGGCGCCAACCTGGGCGACCTACAGGGCGCCCAGGCCGATCAGTTGCTGGTGCCGCGCGCCAACCTGACGCTGCGGCGGGTGCCGGAGGGGATGTCGAACGACGTGGCGCTGTTCGCCGGCGACGTGATGGGGACCGGCTACCACGCCGTCGCCCACGCCGGGATGCGCCCCGGCGACACCGTCGCCGTGCTGGGGCTCGGCCCGGTCGGGCTCTGCGCCGTCCAGGCGGCCTTCGCCGGCGGCGCCACCAAGGTCTTCGCGATCGACTCGGTCGAGCAGCGCCTGGCGATGGCGGGCCAGTTCGGCGCCACGCCGGTCCACCTCACCGAGGAGGAGCCGAAGCGCGTCGTGCGGGCGGCGACCGAGAAGCGGGGGGTGGACGTCGTCGTCGACGCGGTCGGCGACCCGGGGCCGCTGGCGATGGCGGTCAGCCTCGTCCGCGAAGCCGGCACGGTCTCGGGGATCGGCGCCTACGCGGGCAAGGGCGAGGTGCCGCTGGGCCTCGCCTGGTTGAAGGGGCTGACGCTGCGCCTCGGCCTCGCCAACGTGATCGCCCACCTCGACCGGGTGCTGGCCCTGATCGAGGCCGGCAAGCTCGACCCCTCGCCGCTCGTCACCCACCACATGAAGCTCGACGAAGCCGCCGAGGCCTACGAGCTGTACGACCAGCGCGAAGCCCTCAAGATCGTCCTGACGCCCTAGCCCTCGCCTGGGTGTAACGCATAAGGATGCCGCTGGCGCCGTAAAACGTTGCGCCGCGGTATTTGCGAGCCGCGATGTTTGTGGATCCGGGGGTTTATCTCTACATTGACTCGTGTAAGTGAGGCGCCTGTCGACAGCCTGGCTGTCCGTCGCGCTGGTGGGGCTGGTTCTTGCCGGAAGCGCGCACGCCTGCTCCTGCGCGCCGCAGGCGCCGGCTGAATCGCTGCGGGAATTCGATGCGGCGATCGTCGGCCGCCTAGTCGGGGTCGAGCCGCGCGGACGCTTCCGCGCCGACTATCGCTACGAGGTGCGGCGGGTGTTCCGCGGCGAGGGGATCGAGCCCGGCCAGATGCTGACCGTGCGCAGCGGCCGGCGCGCGGCCGCCTGCGCGCTGCCGCGCCGCCTCGATCACAGATACGGCCTGTTCCTGACCCAGGGACAGGGCCACTGGCTGGGCGGCATCTGCGGCGTGATCGAACCGCGCCGGCTCTGGCACGCAGCTCAGCAGCGACCGGGCCTGTATCGGGAGTCGTCGTCGGGGCAGGGCCCCGCCGGCTGCTCAGCCTGAGCGCCCGTACAGCCTGTCCTTGGCGGCCAGCAGCCGCTTGTCGGCGGCGGCGTGCAGGAGAGCCGGGTCGCCGGTCCCTTCGGCGACGCCGAAGGAGGCGCCGAGCGAGCCGTCCGACATGCCGATCCGGGCGATCGCCTCGCTGAGGCGGGCAGCGGCCCGTTCGGCGTCCTCGCGGCAGGTTTTCGGCATCAGGATCGCGAACTCGTCGCCACCGATGCGGAAGCCGTCGTTGGCGAGCCGCGACTCGTCGATCAGGGCCGCGACCTGTTGCAGGGCCTTGTCGCCGGCGGGATGGCCGAGCGTGTCGTTGATCGTCTTGAAGCCGTCGAGGTCGAGCAGGCAGAGCGAGAGCGGCCAGGCGTATCGGCTGGCCCGGGCGATCTCGACCGGTAGGCGCTCCTCGTAGGCGCGGCGGTTGAGCAGGCCGGTGAGCGCGTCGTGCCGGCCACCGTGCACCTCCGCCGCGAAGAGGCTGGCGTGGGACATGTGGGCGGCGATCAGGCCGCTGAGCAGCTCCAACGTCTCGACGTCGGCATCGCCGAACTTGCCGGGCTCGGGCGAGTAGACCTTGAGCACGCCGACCGTCTCGTCCTGGTGGACGAGGGGGACGCAGAGCATCGAGCGGGCGTCGACCCGCCGGCAGGCCTCGGCGTCGACTCGCGGATCGGCTTCGGTGTCGGTGCTGTGCAGCACCCGGCCTTCCCTGACGCAGAGGCCGGAGAGGCTGGTGGCCATCTTCAGGCGCACTCCTAAGAAGGGCGTTGCCTCGCCGGTCGTCACCCGGTAGGCCATCTCGTCACCGTCGACGATCTCGATCACTCCCGCATTCGCCCCGGTCAGCTCCTGGCCGCGCGAGGCGATCAGGTGCATGACCGCGTCGAGGTCGAGGTCGCTGGCGGCGATCTCGGTCTGGGTCTGGATGATCGCCCGCAGGTGCTCGCCGCTCGACTCGCTCATACCCCCAATATCGGGTAAAGCGGCGTTGGCTTTAGCCGTGAGATGCAGTCGTCGCCGCGACCGCGCTGGGGCGACGATGCCTGCGGTACATCTCTTCGACCCACCGATAGCCGCGACGATCCCTCAGCGGGGCGCTGAAGCTCTCCATCCCCGCCGGCCGGGGCTCGTCGCCCGGCAACGGGCTCTCGTCCGGGATGACCAGCGGGTAGAAGAGCGAGGCGGCGGTGAGGTCGGCGACGCCGAAGGAATCGCCGACCAGGTACTCGTCCGAGCCCAGCTCGGCCTCGAGCCGGACGAGCGCGGCGACGATCTTGGTGCGGGCGAGCTCGGCGGACTCCTCGTCGCGGACGCCGAAGCGCATGCCGGTGTAGGTGCGGGCATAGGTGACGGCGCCGCTACCCAGGCTTGCCACCGGGCCGGGGGTGGTGCGAGCGATGACCGCCTCGAAGCGCTCCGGGTCCTTGCCCAGCTCGTGAAAGCCGAGCAGGCGGATGTGCGGTCCCAGCTCCTCGTCGAAGAAGTCCTCCAGCTCGAGCGCGCGCCGCCGCTGCTCGGGGTCTGCCGGGTAGAGCGGCCGCTCGGGGAAGCGCTCCTCGAGCGCGGCGATGATCTCGGTCGAGTCGCCGATCCGTCGCCCGTCGATCTCCAGCACCGGGAAGGTCTGGCTGGCGCCCCGTGTGAGCCACAGCGCCGCCGGGATGTGCACGCCGGGGACGGTGACGGCGCGGCGGCTGTGCGGGACTTCCTTGTGGTCGAGGGCCCAGCGCGCCTTCTCGCTGTAGTGCGAGAGGCCGATGTGCCAGAGGGTGGGACTGGAGTCGCTCATTGCTTCCTCGTTGCCGCCGTGGCAGCATAGCCCCGTATGGCGCTACTGGACGACGCGGAGATCGAGGCGAAGCTCGCCGGCCTGCCGGGCTGGGAGCGAGCCGGCGAGGCGATCGCCAGGACCTTCGCCTGCGGTGACTTCGTCGGCTCGGTGCGCTTCGTCGAGAGCCTGGTCGAGCCGGCCGAGGCGATGGGTCACCACCCCGACCTGGAGGTCTCCTGGGACAAGGTGACGGTGACGATCTCCACCCACTCCGAGGGAGGCCTTACGGCGGCCGACTTCGAGCTGGCGGCGAGGGTCGACGGCCTATCGCCGACGAGCTGAGAATCGCACCGGGCCTCTCGATCCCGCTTGCCGAGATCGAGCTGCGCGCGAGCCGCTCCTCGGGACCCGGGGGGCAGCACGCGAACGTGACGGCGTCGCGGGTGGAAGCCGTATTCGACGTCGAGGCCTCGCGGGCCCTCGACGAGGTGCAGCGGCAGCGGCTGCTTGCGCGGCTCGGCTCCCAGGTCACGGCCGTGGCGCAGGACGCGCGCGGGCAGGCGCGCAATCGAGAGCTGGCGCTACGGCGGCTGGGGGAGAAGCTCGCCTCGGCCCTTGCGACCCCACGGCGGCGGCGCCCGACCAGGCCGACCCGAGCCTCGCGCGAGCGGCGCCTGGAAGAGAAGCGGCGGGCTGGCGAACGCAAGCGCACCCGGCGCCGCCCAGGCGGTGAGTACTGATGGCGAAGCGCAAGCAGCGGCGTCCGCGGCAGAAGCCCCCGACCGTCGATTACGTCGACGCCGAGGGCAACACGCTGACGCTGCGCCAGTCGCTCAGCCCGGCGACGATCGCCAAGCTGGGGGATGGCCCGGCGACGGCGGCGACCTCGCAGGAGGACGCCTGGCACCGTCGCTCGGAGCTGCTCTTCGAGCGCCTCGCCGTGCGCTGGGAGATTGCCGACCTGCCGCTGACCGACCAGAAGATGCTGCTCGGCCGTTACCGGATGGCCGACTCGCTGACCCAGCAGTGGGTCCGTGAGACCATCGCCAAGCACCTCGAGCGGCATATCCCAGAGCTGACCGGGTAGCGACACTCAGGCGAGACGAAAGGAATGGCCATGTTCACGAACACCAAAGCCACCAACGGATTCGCGGTCGATGACGTCGAGAAGGCGCGCGAGTTCTACGGCGAGACGCTCGGACTTGGCACCACCGTGCTGAGCGAGGAGCACGGCGTGATGTCGATCCAGCTCGCCGGCGGACGCGACACGCTGATCTACGCCAAGCCGGACTTCACCCCGGCCACCTACACGATCCTCAACTTCGAGGTCGACGATATCGAGAGCGCCGTCGACGAGCTCGGCTCCCGCGGCGTCAGCTTCGAGCGCTACGACGGCTTCGAGCACGACGAGAAGGGAATCGTCCACGGCCCCGGCCCTCAGATCGCCTGGTTCAAGGACCCGGCCGGCAACATCCTCTCGGTGCTGCAGCAGCCGTCGTAAGCGATCGGGTCTACTAGTCGCCGATTCGCACGACGAGCTTGCCCACGTTGGCGCCGTCGAAGAGCATGTTGATCGCGCTGGGTAGCTCCTCGAAGCCCTCGACGACGGTCTCCAGCGGCTCGAGGCTGCCGTCGGCGATCCACTCGGCCAGCTGCGCTGAGACCTCCGCCAGCTTGGCGTAGTGGTCGAGGATGATGAAGCCCTGCAGGGTGGCGCGCTTGACCAGCAGGTTGCCGAAGGTCTCGCGCGGGCCCGGGGGCGGGGCGCTGTCGTTGTAGCCGGAGATCAGGCCGCAGAGGGCGATCCGGGCATGCAGGTTGAGGCGGGCGAAGATCGCGTCCATGATCTTGCCGCCGACGTTCTCGAAGTCGACGTCGATGCCGTCCGGGGTGGCGGCCTTGAGCTGCTCGCGCCAGTCCTCGGCACGGTGGTCCACCGCCGCGTCGAAGCCGAGCTTCTCGGTGAGGATCGAGCACTTCTCGGGGCCGCCGGCGATGCCGACGACGCGGGCGCCGTCGCGCTTCGCGAGCTGTCCGGCCACCGAGCCGACCGCGCCGGCGGCGGCCGAGATGACGACCGTCTCGCCCTCCTGCGGCTTGCCGATTTCACGCATCCCGACCCAGGCGGTGAGGCCGGTCATGCCGAGCGCACCGAGATAGAGGCTCGGCGAGACCCCCGCGACCTCGGGGACGCGCTGCACCGGGGCCGTGTCGGAGGCGATGAAGTTCTCGGTCCAGCCGATCAGCCCCTGGACCAGCTGCCCCTCCTCGTAGTCGGGGTGCTTGGACTCGACCACCCGGCCGAGGCCGAGGCCGCGCATCGTCTCGCCGATCGCCACCGGCGGCAGGTATCCGGGCATGTCGTTGATCCATCCCCGGTTGGTCGGATCGAGTGAGATCCACTCGGCGTGGACCAGTGCCTCGCCGTCGCCGATCTCAGGGAGCTCTTCCTCGACGAGCTCGAAGGTCTCGCTATCGATCCGCCCTTCGGGGCGCTGGCGCAATGCGAAGCGACGATTGACCGGCACGAATCGAGTCTAGCTTTGCTGGCGAAGCCTAGTGGGCGCGGCTGGGTTCGAACCAGCGACCTTCCGCGTGTGAGGCGGACGCTCTCCCACTGAGCTACGCGCCCGGGAGAGCGGTCAATCATAGGCGGGCAGCGAGGGTTGGATCAGGCCGGGGCCGGCGCCTCGGCGGCGTCGGTTGGGGGAGGCTCTTCGTCCTGCTCGGCCATCGCCCGTTTCTGCAGGGCGATGCCGACGAAGGGGAAGATCAGGGTCGAGAGCATGGCCGCGCCGACGAGGCCGGCCGCGGTCGAGCTGTGCATCTTGCCGGCGTCGACCGCGATCGTCGTGATCGCCACGACGAGGGGGAGCTCGGTGGCGCTGAAGAAGGCGAGGGCGCGGCGCTCGGTTGAACTCAGGACCTTGCGGTAGAGCAGCAGCGCCGGGGTGCCGCGGACGACCAGGAAGAGGGCGAAGAAGAGGGCCAGCTTGGCGATGGCTTCGGCCGAGCCGAGGGCGCCGAGGTCGAACTCGATGCCGCTGGTGACGAAGAAGAAGGGCACGAAAAAGCCGAAGCCGACCGCGGTCAGCTTCGACTCGAAGATCTGCAGCTCGTGGCCTTTGAGGGCGGCGCGGGTGATCATCCCGGCGACGAAGCCGCCGAGCAGGACGTCGAGGCCGAGCTTGCTTGCCAGCAGGACCAGGCCGAAGACGAGCACGACGGTGATCCGCACGGCGAGCTGGCTGCTCGCCTCGAAGGTCTTCTCGAGCGCGGGCCAGCCGCGCCAGGCAAGGCGCACCGAGGCGAGGGCGACGGCGAGGGCGAGGGCGACGAAGGCGATCAGGATCGCCGCCTCGTGCAGCGGGCTGGAGGTGGTCAGCACGAGGGTGACGAGCAGGATCGGCCCGAACTCGCCGGCGCCGCCGGCGGCCAGCAGGAAGGTGCCGAAGCGCGTCTTCAGCCCGCCGCTGTCTTTGAGGATCGGGATCAGCGTGCCGATCGCGGTGGTCGCCAGGGCCGAGCCGGTGTAGAGGAAGGAGACGACGATGCCGGCGGCGGCGAGAGCGCCGCCGATTCCGTAGGCGAGCGCGACCGAGAGGAGCCAGCCGAGCACGCCCAGCTTCAGCGGCGCGCCCTTGATCCGTTCGAAGTCGATCTCGTAGCCGGCGAAGTAGAAGAGCATCCCCAGGCCGAGGTTGGAGAAGAACTCGATGAAGTCCGACGATTGGGCGAGGTCGAGGACTTCGGGGCCGATCAGGATCCCCATCACCAGCTCCAGCACCACGACGGGTGGCGCCAACCCCTTGGGCACGACGGCGACCGTGACCGCGGCGATCGCCGCGACGAGGACGATCGCGAAGAAGGAGGAGGAGTCGACGTCGATCACGTGGCGCCGATCCTACGTTCGTCCAACCACGACAGCTTTGCGATTTCCGCTGGGTACCCAGAATTCGGTAGTCGCCCGTCAAGGCGAAACGACAAGCGAAGAGGAGTACCCGATGCGCTCTCAACTGCCCCGCCCCGCCGTTGTCTTGGCCGCGGCATGCCTCGCAGGCCTTCTGCTGGTGCCGCCGGCTTCTGCCGGCGCCGCGACCAGCAAATACCCGGCTACTGCTGCAGCAGGCTTCAACGGCGGACTTGCCGGTTGGACCTCCTCGTCGAGCAGTGAGGGCATCTGCCTGGCGCCGCTGCTCTGCGCCTCTGTCGACAACTCCTTCCAGGAGACCGGCGGCGCCGATGGCGGCGGCTACGTCCGCTCCGCCTACACCGGAGTGGTTGGCGTGACCGCCGTGGGAGGCACGACGGTGGGGACCTGGGAAAGCCCGTCCTTCACCTACGACGGAGCTGGTGGAGAAGAGGCCACGACTGCCAGCTTTTCGCTTGACCGGCGCGCCAGCGTCGATCAGTTGCTCGCCGTGGGGGGCAACTCGGCCGAGTACACGGTGCGCTTGATCGACCTCAGCGACGGCGGGCAGGCGCTGACCCTGATCCCATCGGCGACGCTCGCCGGCGCCGGCTCCTGGACCGAGGTGACGCGCGGCTCGCTCGACCCCGCAAACCTCACGGCCGGCCACGACTACCGGATCCAGATCACCAGCCGATACACGAGCGGCACTGGTGTCCTGGTCACCGGCAGCGCTGACTACGACAACGTCGTGCTGAGGGCATCCGACGGTTCGAGCGGGAACGGCAAAGGCGGTAAAGGGAAAGGCGGCAGCGGCAATGGCGGCGGCGCCCTCAGCGAGCAGCGACTGACCGACCTGCTGCGCCAGGCGACCCCTGGCACGGCGGTCCTCGGGGACAACGGCAAGCGGCTCTTCGTGCGCGTCAAGTGCCCGCGCAAGATCGGCCACGCCTGCCGGACCACGGCGCAGGGGCTGCTGCGCAAGCGCCGCCCCGCGACCGCCAAGCGCACGGTTCGCCTGCGCAGCGGCAAGTCGCGGCTGGTCGCCTTGCCGGTCAAGCCGAAGGCGCGCAAGCAGGTCGCCAAGCGCAAGCGCCTGCTCGTCCGCCAGAAGGTCCGCGCCGGCAAGGCGACCGCCACCGTCGTCAAGAGCCGTCGCCTGATCCGCCGCTGAAAATCGACTGACTTCGCACTTATCGGCGCTATGCGCCGATAAGTGCGAAGTCACCGAGGGCTGCGGCCGGATACGATGGTCGCGGACCGTGCTAGGCGGGGAATCAGCGGTGCCTTGTAACCCGCAATCCGCTCTAGCGGGGCCGAATCCCGTTCCGAGGGGCTGGCCGTCGGGGTCAGTGCGTCGCAGGC
>Ga0164241_10001869_pt1 | contig 24335 bp, 15 predicted proteins | sample OricomyardsoilBY_FD_108780 | JGI IMG/M metagenome (GOLD analysis project Ga0164241, IMG submission 108780) | Backyard soil microbial communities from Emeryville, California, USA - Original compost - Back yard soil (BY) | ecosystem: Environmental > Terrestrial > Soil > Unclassified | place: USA... | reverse complement strand
GCCGGCATCTACGGCTGGGAAGATCCGTTCACCGACGGCGTGTTCAAGACCACCGACCGCGGCGCGTCGTTCAGCGGCTACAAGACGCTGTCCGCCATCCAATCCGCCAACGACTCGATCAGCATGGATTTTACCGATCCCGATCGGAAGGTCATGCTGTCGGGCGGGCACGAGCAAACCGACGTGCTGTTCCGCAGCCAAGACGGCGGCAAAACCTGGAGCAACATCCGTGCTTCGCTGCCCGAAGGCCTCGGCTTCTGCACGTGGACGTTGGTGCTCGACGCCAAGCGCATGCTCGTCGCGTGCGCCGCCAGCTACAGCCAGAAGGCGGGCGCCATCGTGCGCTCGACTGACGGCGGAGACACCTGGACCATCGTGAGCGACAAGGGCGCGATCAGCCAGCCGCTGTGGGCGCAAGACGGGAGTATCTACTGGGACAACGAGGCGGGGGGGCTGCTCAAGAGCGAAGATCTGGGAGTCACCTTCACCGCGATCGCCAACGAGGCCTCGAGCCGCGTTGGCCCGATTCAGCTCCCGGACGGGCGAGTGGTGGTCGTCGCCAACAAAGTGCTGACGGCCAGCGCCGACGGCGGCAAGACGTGGGAGCCGCTCGCTCCTGCCATGCCGTTCGATCCGACCGGCGTGGACTATTCGCCGTTCCGGCGCGCTTTTTACGCTACCTACTTCGACTGCACCGACGCGGTGCCACAAGACGCTGTCGAGCGCTACGGCTACGACTTCGAGCCGTGAGCGATGCCGAGGCGGAGCTGCCTCAGCTGCCCTTCAGCGTCTGGAGGTGCTCTCGGTAGCGAGCCTGCAGCTCGACGTAGTCTTGCTGGCTGAGCCCCAACGATTTGGTGATCTGCCGCAGCAGATTGGTCTCGACCACGCTGATCGACGAATCAGCGGCCGCCAAGTCGATGAGCGCGCTCAAAATTTCGCGGCGCAGCTCGACATCGGCAAGCTAGACCAGGGCGCGGGCGTAGCGCGGGATCTGTACCGTCGAGATCTCGACGATGTGGGCGCGCAGCACCGTGCAGATGGCGTCGATGCCGGCGGCGCTCATGCCTTGCACGCGGCCGAGCTCTTGCCTGACGCGCGCTTCTTCTTCGACCGAATAGTGCCGGTCGGCGTAGGCCACGGCGCCGAGCAGCCCCGCCATGCTCGTCACCACCGTGACCGTCTCGCCGTCGGCGCCTGGCAGCTCAGCGGCGATGCTGGCGCGAAGCGCGTCGGCGCCCGAAGCAGGTTCCGTCGCGCGCTCGCCTCGCAGCCAACGTCCAAACATGGCCCAATATGGCCAAGACCGCCGGCAAACGCCAGTCTTCCGTCGCTCGAAGCGCACCCGTCGACGCCGCGCGCGCTGGCTCGCGCGGCGTCACGGATCTACGCTGGTGAGCGGATGAACGGCATGAACGGTTGCTGCGCGCTAGCCGCTTCGATCTTGTGCCTGTGGGCCGCCTCCTGCGCCGACAGCGAGCCGCGCGAGCCTGCCGGCCAGAGCGGGGGCCCCGCCGCGGGCGACAGTAGTGACGCCGGGAGCGGTGCAACGCCGGGCGCCGCCGGCACGAGCTCGCAGGTGGGGGGCAGCGCGGGAGCCTCCACCGGCGGCAGCCTCAGCGCCGGAGCCTCCGTCGGCGGCAGCGCTGGTGGCGCCGGCGAGCCTACCGCGGGCGACGGCGGGAGCGCGGGCGCCTCGCCGTCCGGCCCCTACCACGCGGTGCTCGGACAGCTGTGCCCGATCGAATCGACGATCGGGGTCGTGGAGCTGATGCTGTCTCCGGCGCCGTCCGTGCAAGCCTCGCTGTTCGATCGCCCCGATCCGTGGATCGGCGAGCCGGAGCTCCGCACGTCCACCTGCGAATTCCATCGCTACGTACCGGGCGTCTGCGGAGCCTGCGAGGCGGGCGAGGTGTGCTCGCTGGCCAGCCAATGCGTTCCGGAGCGACGCACGATCAAGAACGCCAGCTTGCGCATCAGCACCGGCGCCGAAGAGCGACGACTCGCCGCCGATCCGCAGCTCGGCGGCATCTACTCGCCGCTCGACATCGGGGACGCGAGCTCGACTTACGCGATGACGCTGAGCTGGGACGACACGGAGGTGCGGCTCGATGCCATGTCCGTCGCCCGCAGCGACCTCGGCGACGCGATGGTCACCGTCGAGAGCGACGACTATGACATGCCGGGCGCCCTCGACGCGTCGTGGGAGCCCTCCGCAGACGACTCCATCGTGCGCAGCCGGATCCCCATCAATCACCACGCCGGCGGCCCCACCTTCACCGACTGCCGCGCGCCCGTGAGCACCGGCGCCTTCCACGCCGACGCCGCGATGATCAATCCGCTCGCCGTGCGCACCGGCTTGGAGTTTCAAAGCGTCCAGCACGTGTTCGTCGCCGCCGCTGCCACTCCGCAGGGTTGCGTCGAGTTCCGGTTCGGCGACTCGATCCCGGTCTCTCCTTTTTGAGCTATGCCCCGGCCCCGGCGCCGCGTCACCGCTTGACGAGCCAGGCGTACTGCGCGACGGTCGCGGCACCCATGGCATACATGCTGCTCATGATGGAGCCGGTCGGACAGCGCCAGTCTCGAACCGAGGCCGAGGGCCGGGAAGCGTACGCGAGCATGGTGCGCTGGGCGGAGAGCCTGCAGCAGCGGGGCCTATTGCTCGCATCCGAGTCGCTACGCTCGCAGGCGAACGCGAGCCGCGTCGTGCGTCGCAGCGGCCGGCCGCACATCACCGACGGGCCATTCCCGGAAACGAAAGAGATGATCGGCGGCTTCTTCCTGATCGATTGTGCGACGCAACAGGAGGCGGTGGCGATCGCGAGCGAATGCCCTGCCGCCGAATGGCTGACGGTCGAGGTGCGCGGCGTCGCCGCCTGCTTCGAAGAGAGCCAAGCCGCAGCGACGCGGTAATCACGACTGCATGACCGCCCCGCGCGCCCTGACACCCCCGGAGCTCGACGAGCTCTTGGCCGAGCCGAGCGAGCGTTTGCTCCTGCTCTATCTGTGGGGTCCCGATTGCCCGAACTGCGAGATATTCAAGCGCCAGCTGCCGAAGCTGTTGCCCGAGCTCGCCACGCTGCCGGTCGACTTCGTTTCGCTCGACGTCTATGAGTACCCGGAGGTCGCGCGGCGCTATGCCATCTTCGGCATCCCGCACTTCTTGCTCTTCAAAAACGGCAAGAAGCTCGGCAAGATGAGCGAGTTTCGCGGCGATGATTTTTGGCTAGCGGTGGTGCGCGAACAAGCTCTCGACGGCGATGCTGTGGGCGGCGCCGCCAAGCCCTAGTAGCTCGCGTCATGGCCCTGTCGCGATCGCGAGGGCGCACGGCCCCGACCCCGCCGGCACGGAGCCGAGCGGCGTCGCGCCGCCCTGGGCGGGATCGAACGAGTACGACGAGATGTCGTTCGAGCCGAAATTGCTGACGTATGCCAGGCGCCTCGAGCCGAGCGCGACTCCGACGGCGTTGGCCCCCGCCTCGACCGACGAAGCGCGAGTCGGCAGCGGCGCGCCCGTTTCCAGGTCGATCGCGAGGGTCGACACGAAGGCGGAGTCGTCGTCGGCCGGTGAGCGGCCCAGCGACACCAGCGCCAGAAATTCGCCGGAGGCGTCCAGTCGCATCGCCCGCAGCGACCAGGGTGAAAAAGAGCCGGTCAGGTTGGCGATCGCGCTCAGCGCTCCCGTCGTGGGCTCGATGGCGAAGGTTCGAACCGACGGTGAGGGCCCGTTCGACGCAACGTAGAGGAAGTCGCCGGACTGGCTGGCACTGAGCGCCACCGGGAACGGGACGTCCACCTCCGCGCTCCGGGCCAGCCCCCCACTGCACGTGTCGACTTGGAACAGCGTGACGCTGTCGCCCAGGGAGTTGGCCGTGTAGAGAAAACGTCCGGAGCGATCGAGCGCCATCGCCACGAGCCCCGCGCTGCCCGTCTCGACCGCTCCAGCGGCGACGAGCCGATCCGTCGCCGAGTCGACCTGGTAGGTGGTCACCCGGTTCGTGGAAGCGCCCGCCCGCGCATCCTCATTTCCGACGAAAACCCAGCGCCCGCCGGGGTGCGACACGATCGCCCGCGGACCGCTGCCGGCATTGACCAGCTCCGGTCCGTTGTTGCGCAGCGTGCCGCGCTCCGGATCCACACTCAAAACCGATACCGTGTTACTGCCGTGATTGGCGACGAACAAGCTTCGACCATTCGGGTGCAGCGCGATCGCCTCCGGGTACAGTCCGACGCCGACGGGCGCGCCCACCGGAGTCAGGGCCCCCGACCCTCCCACCGAAAACGCGGAAATATCGTGCGAATTCTGGTTGGCGACGTAGACGAACCGGGGCGGGAGCTCTCCGCCGCTCGGCGAGGGCGGCGTGTCACAGCTCGAGGCTTTCGACGCGGGCTCGCTGCTCACCTGCGGCGACGCCGAGGCTTCCGAGGGCGCGCCGCAGCCGGCCTGCAATGCGAGGAGCCCGGCGAGCAGCGGCACCATCGCGCACTGTGTCCCAATCCCTCGCAGGGCGTGAGAGCGGGCCGGCGCTGAGGGTGGCATCGCCTCCTACCTAGGCAACCATCGTGCCCAGGCGAATTGGCTCTGCTCTACGCGCGGAGCGGTCGCACGCTGTCGCTCGGCGCGCGTGAAAATCGCGCCCTGCGGCGGAAATGCGCGCTCGCTGGCGGCCCCCCGCGTCAGTGATTCATGCCGAACCCAGGCGGCTCACGGCGTCGTCGTCGAGCAACGCGAGTAGGCCGCGTAGAGGCAGCTCGGCCCAATCGGGGCGGTTATTCAGCTCGTACAGCAGCTCGTAGAGCGCCTTCTCGACCAGCTGGATCGCCAATAGCGCGCCAACCTGCCGCTGATCGCGCGTCAGAAACGCGCTGCCGGCGTTGACCGACAGGTACGCATTCAGGAAGGAGTTCGCCGTCGTCTGAAAGAACGCGTTCGCCCACGGCTCGAGCTGCTCCCGGTCTTCTGGACGGATCTGGGCTCCCGGTAGCGGCATCGTCAGCACGCCGCGCGCCGCGTAATGAAACGAGCGAATCATCGAGGCCACGTCGGCGAGCGGTGAGCGCAGCCGGCGGCGCTCCGTCGGCGTACGGCCCGGCTCGCCCTCGAAGTCGATGATGAAGAAATCGTTGCCGGTAAACAGGACCTGGCCCAAATGGTAGTCGCCGTGGACGCGCATGCGCTGCCCCACCAAGGGCTCGCTCAGGGCGCGGTCCAGGATACTTCTCAATTCGGCGCGGCGTTGCAGCAGCTCGGCGCCGAGCCGCTTGGCGGGCTCGGGTAGGTGCGCGGAGCGGAGTGCGTCGAAGGCCTTGGCGTTGAGGTTACGCACCGACTGGTAGAAGGCGCGGCTGCTGAGCGCCGTGAACGGCTTCGGTGCGATCGGGGTGCCGAGCGTGGTCTCGTACAGGGCCGTGTGCAGATCCGCCGTGCGCCGCCCGAGCAGACGAGCGAGGGCCAAAAATTCGTGCTCGACCCCCGATTCGGGGCCGAACAAGGCCACCGGCGGTGGCGGCGGCCCATGGTGCTGGGCGAGCGCGCCTTCATAGAAGCGCTGGGCGTGGTCGACGGCCAGCTGCCACGCGTCACCCTCGTTTTGCACGAAGCGCTCGCTCATGAACAGCGTGCCGGTCTCCGCTTTCCAGGCGACCTCGACCCGCGCTTCCAGGGCCGGCACGTTGGGACGAGTCGCCGCGCGCTCGAGCGCCGTCAACGTCTCCACCTCGAGGCTGGTACCGGGCTCGACGCGACGCACGAGCTTGCCGACCAGCTGCTGCCCGAACAAGAACGACGTGTTGCTCTGCTCGGCGCCGAGCGGCTTGATCGGCTCCGGCGCGGCGAAGAAGCCCTTGTCACCACGCTTGCCGCGTAGGCTCAGCGTGTGGCCCACGGCCTGACGCTCGTGAAACGCCAGCTCGTGTAGCGCGAGCGCCGTCTCCGCCGCCAGCGACGCGTCACACAGCCAATGCAGCGGCGCCGCTTCGCCCGCTTCGCGCAGCGCGAGCAGCGCCAGCGCCGGTCGCTCCGCGGCCTGCACGACGCTCAGCGGCAGCACGTACGTTTCGGGGTCGCCCTCTGCGAACTCCACCTGTACGAAGGCCACCCACAGCGCTCGTACGCTGGCGGTCAGGCTCGCTAGCGCCGATAGCTCCACCGCGTCGTGGACGTGGGCGCGCGTCACGCTGCGCGCCTTGCTGCGAAACCAGCGCTGCGCCGGGACGTAGGCGGTGAGCACCGCCTCGAGCGGCGCCGCCGCCGCGAACAGCCGCGTCCAATCACCGACGAATTCTCGCTCCGCGAGGCTGACCGGCGACGTGAAAGACACGCGGCGTTGCCGCTCGAGATCGCTCGACAGTGATAGCCACAGGCCGTCGTGTCCGCCGAGGGTGAGCCGGTACGGCCGCGCCTCGATCGGCGGGAACGCGCCGTTGCCGAGCAGCTCGACCGGCACCGTTCCCGCGAAGTCGCCGAGCTCCAGCTCGACCCACTGCGGGTGACGTGACAAGTTGACGACCACCAGCAGCCGGGCCCCGTCGTGCTCGCGCAAGAAGGCGAGCACCTTTCGGTTCTCGGGCGCCAGCATGCGCAAGCTCCCGCGCCCGAACGCCGGGTGCTGCTTGCGGAGCGCGATCATGCGCTTCATCCACCACAGTAGAGAGCTCGGGTTTTGCGACTGCACCTCGACGTTGACCGTCTCGTAGCGGTACTCCGGATCGGCGATCGTGGGCAAAATCAGCTTCTGGGGGTTGGTCCGTGAAAAGCCGCCGTTGCGATCCGGGCTCCACTGCATCGGCGTGCGCACGCCGTCGCGATCGCCGAGGTAGGCGTTGTCACCCATGCCGATCTCGTCGCCGTAATAGAGAACGGGCGTGCCCGGCAGCGACAAGAGCAGCAAATTCATCAGCTCGATCCGGCGCCGATCGTTCTCGAGCAGCGGCGCCAAGCGCCGGCGAATGCCGAGGTTGATGCGAGTCTGGCGGTCGGCCGCGTAGCGCTCGACCATGTAGTCTCGCTCTTCGTCGGTGACCATTTCGAGGGTGAGCTCGTCGTGGTTACGTAGGAATATCGCCCACTGACAAATGTCGGGGATGGCCGGCGTCTGCTCGAGGATGTCGCTGATCGGGTAGCTGTCCTCCATGCGCAGCGCCATGAACAGCCGCGGCATGATCGGAAAGTGAAACGACATGTGGCACTCGTCGCCGCGACCGAAGTACCGGGCCGCGTCTTCCGGCCACTGGTTGGCCTCCGCCAACAACATGCGGCCCGAGAACTTGGCGTCGATGTGAGCGCGGAGGGCGCGCAAAAATGCGTGCGTCTCCGGCAAATTCTCGCAGGTGGTCCCGGCGCGCTCGTACAGGTAAGGCACGGCGTCGAGCCGCATGCCGTCTACTCCGAGCGAGAACCAGAAGTCGCAAACCTCGAGCATCGCGACCTGCACCTGCGGATTGTCGAAATTCAAATCCGGCTGGTGCGAGAAGAACCGATGCCAGAAATACGCCTTCGCGACCGGGTCCCAGGTCCAGTTCGAGGTCTCGTAGTCCTGAAAGATGATGCGCGCCTCCGACCACTTGCTCGGATCGTCGCTCCATACGTAGAAATCGCGCTCGGGGGTGCCGGGGGCGGCGCGGCGGGCGCGCTCGAACCACGGGTGCTGATCCGACGTGTGGTTGAGCACGAGCTCGGTGATCACCTTGAGGCCACGCGCGTGGGCCTCCACGAGCAGCTCTCGAAAGTCGTCGAGCGTACCGACGGCAGAATGAACCGACAGGTAGTCGGCGATGTCGTAGCCGTCGTCTTTCAGCGGGGACGGGTACAGCGGCAACAGCCACAGCGCGGAGACCCCCAGGTCCTTGAGGTAGTCGAGCTTCTCGATCAGCCCCCGCAAATCTCCGATGCCGTCGCCGTTGGCGTCGTAGAACGAGCGCACGCGCACCTCGTAAATGACCGCGTCTTTATACCAATCGGCTTCGCTCATCGGACCTCTCTTGGCTCCAGGATCTTGCTTTGTTCGCTGCAAAGCAAGACCGCGCCGAAGGGCGGCAGCGCGTCGCTCGGGCCGGGCGAGCTTCGCAGCAGCGTGCGCGTCGGCCCGAGCTGCCACTTCTGCGCTAACTCTGCCAATGGCAGGTCGCGCTCTACGAAGCTCATCAGCAGCACCCGCCGCTGCTCGCCGCGTTGGCGCTGCACGAGCAGCACCCCATCGCGCGCTTGGGCCGAAAGCTCCGCCCGGCCCGTGCTTTTCAGCACCGTGTCCGTCTTGCGCAGGCCAAGCGCCGCGCGGTAAAGCCCTAGCGTCGCCGCGTGCTCCGCCTGCTCGCGCTCCGACCAGCGCAGCTTCGAGGCCAGAAATGTCTCGATCGCCTGGGGATCGGGGATCGCCCGCTGCCGCTCCGGGTCCGAAAATTCGGGAAAGCCCGCGAATTCTCGGCGGCGCCCCGCGCTGACCAGGGCCCCGAGCTCGGCGTCGTGATCGGTAAAGTACAAGAACGGCGAGGCGGCGCCCCACTCCTGTCCCATGAATAGCAGCGGCGTCATGGGCAAGAACAACAGCAACAGCGAGGCAGCGCGGAAGCCTTCGTTCAACGGCCAGCGGTCACCGAGGGCACGGTTTCCGACCTGATCGTGGTTCTGAATGCAGTAGAGCAGCGACTCGGCGGCCAGCGCGTCGGCGGAGGTGCCGCGTGGCTCTCCCGTCAAGGGGCTCGGCTGCCCCGAATACAACCAGCCGTGATTGATGGCGTCGGCGATGCCCTCGACGGAAGGCGCGTAGGCCGCGAAGTAGCCCGAGCGCTCGCCCGTCAACGTGACTCGGGTCTGGTGGTGGAAGTCGTCGGCCCACAATGCGTCGAGCCCCAGCTCGGTGACGAGCGCGGCCTGATTGCGCTCGTCCTCCGCGATGATCACCCGCCGTGGCGTCAGCCGGTGGGCCAACTCCGCCAATTCGGCGAGGACGTGTCGCGGCGACCGGTCGAAAATGGCGTGCGTCGCGTCGAGCCGCAGCCCGTCGAAGCCGAATTCGGTCAACCAGTATTGCGCGTTGTCGAGCACCAGCTGCCGTAGCTCCGGCTCCGCGAAGCTCGGCGCCTTACCCCAGGCGTTCTGAAATTCGTCGCTGAAATAGCGCGGGGAGAACGCGGCCAGGTAGTTCCCGGAAGGGCCGAAGTGATTGTAGACGACGTCGAGCAGCACGCCGAGCCCCAGGTCGTGGGCGGCGTCTACGAGCCGGCGGAGCTGGGCGGGGGTGCCGTAGGCCGCGTGCGGCGCAAACAACGCCACGCCGTCGTAGCCCCAGCCGCGCTGTCCCGCGAACGCGGCCACGGGCATCAGCTCGATGGTGGTGATGCCCAAATCGGCCAGCGCCGGCAGGCGCTCGCGAGCGGCGTCGAAGGTCCCTTCTTCGGTGAAGGTACCGACGTGGAGCTCGTAAATGACCTGTTCGGCGAGCGGGCGTGCGGGAAGCGCCCGCGGAGCGTCGCCGGGCGATGCGACGACCTGCGCGGGACCGTGCACGCCGTCCGGCAAGCAGCGCGCGCGCGGATCGGGGAGGCGGCGGCCGTCGACGACGAACCAGTAGCGCGCGCCCGCGGCCACTCCATCGACGAAGCCGTGCCAACGGCCGTCGCCGGCGGGCTCGAGCGCGTGCTGCGACGAGGCGCCGCCGCTGTCGTCAACCAGCTCGACGCTGCAGCTCTGCGCGTCGGCGAAGGCCCCGAAGCGCACGCCCGTGCCGTCGATGTGGGCGCCGAGCTCGCGCCGTTCGCGCGCGGTCATTCCGGCTCCTTTACCATGAGCGCGAGCGGGAACACCGAGAACAGTTGGGCGAGCGGCAGCGGGCCTCGTACGTCGACGAGCGTGCCCGTAAACAGCTCACGGTACCGCCCGTGCTCCAGCCCTGCCACCGCCTGCTCCCCCCACGCTCCACCGATTGGGAAAACGGAGCCGCCGGTCAGACGCAGCGACAGCCTCGGCACCACGCACACGACGCGCTTGTCCTCGAAGACGCGCGCGAACGCGACGGCGTGCTCGCCCGCCTCCAGCGGAAGGTAGTCACCTTGCGCGAACAGCTCCGGCTCGCGTTGACGGAGCTGCAGCGCGACGTGAGTGACCAACATCTTCACGCGACCATCGGGATAAGTCTCGAGCAGCTCACTGGCCAGCGCTGCCGGTCGATCGAGCTTGCCGGTGATCTCGCTCAAAAGCCGTCGCCTCAGCTCGTAGTCCACGGGACGACGATTGTCAGGGTCGACCAAGCTCTGGTTCCAGAGCTCCGCCCCCTGATACGTGTCGGGTACGCCCGGCACGCACGACCGCAGCAGGGTCTGACCCAGCGCATTCATCGCGCCGGCCCGATCGACGCGCATGGCAAACCCCGCAAAATCACGAACGAAGTCGGCGTGACCCAGCAGCTTGCGCACGAACTCTGGCAGCTTGCTCTCGTAGTCGGTGTTGGGAGATAGCCACGACGTCTCCGTCTTGGCTTCGCGAGCGGCTTTGAGCAGGTACGCCGACATGCGCTCGACCAGGGTCTCGGCGATGCTCGCATCGGCGCCGAACGGCCACACCCCGAGCAAGCTTTGGTAAAACGCGTATTCGAGGGTCGGCTCGGGCGCCGGCCGCTCGTCGTCGACCTCACCTCGCGCGACGTCGGCCAGCCCGCGCCAGCGCTCGACAGCGGCTGACCACTCCTCCGGTAGCTCGCTGAGCACGGCGATGCGCGCGCTAGCGTCGTCGCCACGCTTGCTATCGTGGGTCGCGGTCGTCACCATCGAGAGCGGCCAGGACCGAGCCCGCTCCGCGTTGTCGCGGTGAAATTCGCGCGGCAGGGTCGCAAGCTTGTCGGGCGTGTCGCCTACCTCGTTCCGACATATCAGCCGGGAGTAGCGGTAAAAGGCCGTATCCTCGATCGCCTTGGCCATGATCGGCCCCGTCAGCTGCTGGAACCGCAAGGCGAAGGCGCTGTGATCCGCCTTCTCCGACTCGGAGCCCTCCAGCCCGAGCAGCAGCAGCCCCTCGAAGAACGCGTAGATGCTGGGACTCTGGGCGCGGCTTCGGAGGCGAGCCAATCGAACCGCGGCTCGCACCACCCGCTCTGCGCGCGCGTCGGCTGGTTTACCATCGCGCAAGTACGTCCGGTAGACCGGGAACGCGCACACGATCTCCGTGAGCGCGTGCGTCAACCCGAGCAGCGTGAAGTCACGGAAATGCCGGTTTTTCCGGGCGATGCGGTGGGCGGCTTGCGACAGTACGTTGAGCTCGCTGATCAGGACGAAGCGCACGACGTACTGTTTTGCTTCGTAGGCGTGCTCACCGAAGCTGCGGTTGTCACCGGTGAAGGAAGAGTAGGCGCGGTTGAGCTGGGCCTCGGCGTCGCCGTCGATCCACAGCCCTCGCACGCTGACCCCGAACTCGTACCCGGTCGTACCGTCGACGGGCCACTCTTCGGGCAGGGCCTCGTCGCGCTGCAGGATTTTTTCGACCAAGATCGGCAGCGGCCGCGCGAGATCATCGGGGCTCATCGGCTCACCCGAGGTCGGAGGCTGAAAGCGCGCCTGCAGCTTCTCGAAATAGGCGTCGGGGTCGTACAAACCGTCGGTGTGATCGAGCCGCAAGCCGTTGATCTGACCGGCGTCGATCATCTTGAACAACGCGGCGTGCGTCTCCTGGAAGACCTCGTCCAGCTCCATGCGCAGCGCCGCCAGCTCGTTGACGTCGAAGAACCGCCGATAGTTGATCTCCTCGGTCGCGACCTGCCACGAGCTGAGCCGGTAGCTCTGCCGATCGAGGATCGCGTCGAGGGCGTCGAAGCTACTAGCGGCGCCGGGCGAGCCGTTGATTTGCTCGAGAGCCGACCGAAAGCCGGCCCGAACCGGCTCCGACTGGTTCCACAGCGCATACAGCCGGCGCTTGATGACTCCCACCTCGCGGGCCCGCTCCGTCTTGAGCTCGACCGCCGTCTCGTGACGATCCGGTAGGTGGCGCAGGGCGGAAAGGACGCTCTCCAGCTCGTGGCGCGCCAAATCATCCTCCGGCAAGCTCAGGCGTGACAACGCCACCTCGAACAGGGGGAGGAGCGACTTGGGTCCGAGCGGTAGCTGACGTTCGAAGTAGCGCAGCTTGAAGCTGCCGTCGCCCCACACGATGCTGAGCTCGCCGCGCTCGAGCACGCGGCCGTACTGGTCTCCCAGCAGCGGTAAGAGCACGCGGTCGTGCAGATCGGTTCGCACCGGGCGCCAGTCGATGTCGAAATAGTCGGAGTAGAGCGAGCTTGGACCGTGCTCGAGCACGTCGTCCCACCAGCGATTTTGGCCGATCGCGATGCCCATGTGGTTGGGCACCCAATCCACCAACAGTCCCATGTTGCGCTCGCGCAGCTTCGCCGAAAACGCTTCGAACGCCCCCTCGGCCCCGAGCTCGGGGTTGACGCGACGGTGATCCACGACGTCGTAGCCGTGGGTGCTACCTTCGGCCGCTGCCATCAGCGGCGAGGTGTAGACGTCGGTGATGCCGAGCTGATCGAGGTAATCGACTACCTCCGTCGCCTGAGCGAGCGTGAAGTCGCGGTTGACTTGGAGCCGGTAGGTGGCGCCCAGTCGATGGAGCGCCCCCCGGCGACGTACCACGCGCGACGGCGCCGCCAGCAGCAACATCGAGCGCGCGGGGAGCTTCACCTGATGGCCGGACACGGTCCCGCGGCGCGCGTCTTCGCTCGTGTCGACCAGGACCTGCCAGGGCTGACGCACTGTATCGAGCTCGGGAAGCGAGGCTTCGAGGTCGTGATCGTTGGCGTTCATCACCAAGAGCAGGTTGTCGTCGACGAGGGGGCGACCGTCGTCGTCGACGTCGTCGATGCCGCGACCGGCGAGGAACATCTGCAGCGCGCGGCCGTCGCTCTGCCAGTCCTGCTGCGTCATCGCTTGGCCGTCGCCGCGGAACCACAACAGGTCGCGCAGCTTGGTCCCGCCGACGTCGAGGCCCTGAAAGAACTTGGAGCGACGCAGCGCGGGGTGGTCGCGCCGCAGGCGAATCAGCCACTTCGTGAAATCGAGCAGCGACGCTTGCTCGGGGCTCAGCCGCCAGTCAATCCAGCTGATCTCGTTGTCCTGACAATAGGCGTTGTTGTTGCCGGACTGGGTGCGACCGCGCTCGTCACCCGCCACGAGCATCGGGGTACCTTGAGCGAGCAGCAAGGTCGCGAGCAGGTTGCGCTGCTGGCGGGCTCGCACCGCGAGCGTGCTCGGATCCTCGGTCGGCCCCTCCGCGCCGTAGCCGTGAGAGTGCTCGTTGTCGTTGCCGTCCCGGTTATCCTCGCCGTTCGCTTCGTTGTGCTTGTGGTCGTAGGAGACCAGGTCGCGCAGGGTGAAGCCGTCGTGGGCGGTGACGAAGTTGACGCTGGCGGCCGGGACCCGACCGCCCGATTCGTAGAGATCGCTGCTGCCGGTCAGGCGGTAGCCGAGCTCACCGATCAAGCCGGGGTCGCCGCGCCAGAACGCGCGCATCGCGTCGCGATAGCGGCCGTTCCACTCCGCCCAGCGCACCGGAAATTTGCCGACCTGGTAGCCGCCTTCGCCGACGTCCCAGGGCTCGGCGATCAGCTTGAGCTCGCGCAACGTCGGTGATTGGTGAATGAGCGTGAAGAACGACGCGAGCTGGTCGACCTCGTGCAGCTGCCGAGCGAGCGTGGAAGCCAGATCGAAGCGGAAGCCGTCGACGTGCATTTCCGACGCCCAATAGCGGAGCGAATCCATGATCAGCGCGAGCACCTGCGGGCTACGCACGTTCAAGGTGTTGCCGGTGCCGGTGTAGTCGAAATAGAAGCGCGGATCGTCGCCGACGAGCCGGTAATACGTCGCGTTGTCGATGCCCTTGAAGCTGAAGGTCGGCCCGAGGTGATTACCCTCGGCGGTGTGGTTGTACACCACGTCGAGGATCACCTCGAGGCCCGCGCGGTGCAGATCCTTCACCATCTGCTTGAACTCGCGAACCTCGCCGCCCAGCTCCTCGCTGGCGCGGTAGCGTACGTCGGGCGAAAAAAATCCGATCGAGTTATAGCCCCAGTAGTTGCGGAGGCCCTTGTCGAGGAGATGCTTGTCGTCGACGAAGGCGTGGACGGGCATCAGCTCGATGGTGGTGATGCCCAGCTCTTTCAGGTATCGGACAGTGGCCGGGTGAGCGACGCCGGCGTAGGTTCCGCGCAACGCCTCCGGCACGTCGGGGTGGAGCTTGGTGAGTCCCTTGACGTGGGCCTCGTAGATCACGGCGCGGCGCATCGGTACGCGCGGAGCCTGGTCACCTTCCCAGTCGAAGCTCGGGTCGATGACCACGCCTCTCGGCGCTCCCAGCGCGTCGTCGGCGCCAGGCTTCAGATCGGCTTCGGCGCTACCGAGCTCGTACGCGAAGCACCCCTTCTCCCAGCGCTCCACGCCGTCGAGGGCGCGGGCGTAGGGATCGAGCAAGACCACGTTCGGGTTGAAACGATGCCCGCGCCCCGGGTCGTACGGCCCGTGGACTCGATAGCCGTAACGCTGGCCAACGGCGATGCCGGGCACGTACGCGTGCCAGACGAACTCGGTTTGCTGGGTGAGCGTGACGCGTTGCTCGCGATCGGCTTCGTCGAACAGGCACAGCTCGACGCTGGTCGCGTTCGCTGAGTAGAGCGCGAAGTTGACGCCCTGTCCGTCCCACGTGGCACCGAGCGGATGAGGAGACCCCGGAAGTGTTTTCATCGAGCGCGCCGCCCTTCAGCAAAGCGTATGCCGCGCGGCGGCGGAATGAACTGTCGTGACGCCTTCGCCGCGCCGGCGCGGCGTCCGCCGCTCATCACCAAACGCGCCAGTCGCCTGCGCTGCCGCCAGTTCGCCACGACTGCGGAGCTTTCGCTACGCCGTTTCGCCCCGTTCGGCCCGCCGTCAGCTAACGGGCCGTCAGCTGCGCGCGCTCGAGGGCATGCTCATCCGTCAAGTCGAGGCGTAACGGGGTCATCGAAGTCAAGTTCCGCTCGATGGCCCAGCGGTCGGTACCGTCATCGGCCTGCTCCATCGGCACGACCGTGAACCAATAAAGTTGCCGGCCCATGGGGTCCCGCACCGGCACGACCTTGCCGTCGTAGTGGCGGACGGATTGACGCGTCCACAGCGTGCCGCGGGGCGCGAGCGGGAAATTCACGTTGACGAGAGGCAGGCTCGCATCTGGCAGCAGGAGTCGTAGGGCAGCGCTCAGATGCGGCTTGAGCTGCTCGAAGTCGGCGTCCGTGCACGAGCTCGGCGCGCTGAGCGCGATGCCGCGGCTGCCCATCAGCGCGGCTTGCTTGGCGCCGGCCAGGGTGCCGCTGTGCCACATCGAATTCCCGAGATTGTAGCCGAGATTCAGGCCTGACAGCACGACGTCGGCCCTGTCCGAGATCGAGAAGCCGACCGCGACGCAATCGGCGGGCGTGCCGTCGACTCGAAACGCCTCGAAGCCAGCGATGTTGGTGCGGCGATAGGACAAAGGGCGACTGTGTGTGACGGCGTGTCCCGTCGATGAGCGCTCCATGTCCGGCGCGACGATCGTGACATTGCCGAATTCCTTGGCGACCTGCGCCAAGGCCAGGATCCCTGGGCTGTAGATGCCGTCGTCGTTGACGATGAGAATGCGCATGGGGTCCGCTTCCTGCAATGAGTCGGCCATGCGGGTTGCCCTGCTTCACAACAGCGCCGCAGGTGGCGAAGACCACACCGACACCGAGCTCATCGCCTTGCTCGAACGAGAAGGTCACGGCGTGGAGCACGTCGTGAGCCACGTGGCCGACCTGACAGCGGCACTCCACGATCGAGCTTGCGATCTCGTCGTCGTCGCCGGCGGCGACGGTACGGTGGGTAGGACCGCATGTCAGCTGGCAGGCTGGCAGGTTCCGATCGCGATTCTACCGCTCGGAACCGCCAACAACACCGCGGCCGCTTTGCGATTGCCCCGGCGTGCCAAGAAGGCGGTGTCGAGCTGGCACGACGCGGAGCGAGTACCGTTCGACTTGGGCTTGCTCAACGACGGCAGCGAGCAGGTTCGTTTCGCCGAATGCGTCGGTTGGGGAGTGTTCGCCCAGACCATCGTCGAGGCCCGGCAACGCGACTCGGCCAGCAGCGTGAAGCAGACGTTGAAGCGCGATCGTCGGCTGTTCCGGTCACTGCTCGCCAGCACCGAGCCGCGCCCGTACCGGGTCGAGGTCGACGGAAGAGATTGCTCCGGCAGCTACGTCCTGGTCGAGGTGTTGAACATCAGCCTGCTCGGACCGCAGCTGCCGCTCTCGCCACATAGCAATCCGAGCGACGGCCAATTCGAGGTCGTGCTCGTCACGAGCGAGGAGCGCGCCGCTGTCGATCGGGTGGCCAAAACCGGCGCGCCGGATCCGGGCTACCGAACCGAGCGCGGGCGCCGCATTCGAATCGCAGCCGACGACGGCGTGCTGCACCGCGACGGAAAGGTGATTCGGCACGCGCGCGGCACGCGAAGCTTCGAGCTTAGCGCGGAGCCGGCGGCGATCCACTACCTACGCTAGCTCCGCTCTCGTCGTGCGACACGAGCACGGTGCGCAGCGGATGCGCCAACCTGGCGCCGGCGGCCTCGACGGTGCGGAGGATGCCGATCAGCAGCCGCTCCTTCGCGTCCATGAATTTGCCGCCGTCGATCGTGTCGAGCATCGCGCTCACCTCGACGTTCATCGCCGAGTCGGTGAGGGCGACGACGCGCGCCGCGATCGTGGCTTTTGCCACCAAGGGCTCGCCGGCGAGCAAGTCCTTCAACTGGCTCACGATTCGCTCTATTTGCGGGCTGGCGCCGTGGGACAGCCCGAGCGCGCAGAAGAAGCGCAGGCGATCTTGGCGGCTGATCGTCTCCACCCGCATGTCGGCGAGCTTGCCGTTGGGGATGGTGATCACGGTGCGGTCCGCGGTGCGGATGCGCGTGGAGCGTAGTCCGACCGCCTCGACCAGACCTTCGATGCCGTCGACCTTGATGTTGTCGCCCTCGCGAAACGGCTGATCGATGGCGAGCGAAAACGTGCCGAACAGGTTCTCCACCGTCTTTTGCGCGGCCAGGGCCAGCGCCACGCCGCCGATGCCCAAGCCGGTGATGATGGTTGTCGCCTCGTATCCGAGCCGGGAGAGCACGATCACGACCGCGGCCGCGCCGACCGCGAACTTGGCGAGTCGCGCCCCGACCGAAAGCAGCGCGTGCGCCGACAGCGAGTCCCGCGCCCAACGTGACGAGCTGACCGAGCGCCGCGACAACTCGACCGCCCGCCACAACGCCCAAAACAGCGCCACGAGCATGAACGCCGAGCACCAGCGCACGATCAGCTCCGCCGCAGGCTGGTACAAGCCGAGCCAGGGCAGCGCCACGTAGACGCAGCCCACCGTGACTGCCAACGTCACGGGGCCGTGCAGCTGATGAGCCGCCATCGCGTCGTGCTCGCTGAGGATTCGAACCGCGACCGCGCGCACGAGGCGGGTGATGGCGTAGCTGACCGCCCACGCCAGCACCAGCAGCGGAAGCAGCGCGATCCACTGCCACCAGCGCAGCAGCCGGGGGCCCATTTTCATGAGCGGCTTGGGTAGGTGCTCCGTCAACCAGACGCTCTCGAGGTGCTCGTACCAGCCCTCGATTTGCGCAACCGTGGCCGACGCGAACAGCCAATGCGAGCCGGCGCGATAAGATTTGCGTACGAGCGTGACCGGCTCGAGCTTGCCGCTGGCGCCACGGATCGCCCCGAGCTGCTCGCGATCCGCGGCTTGATTGTCGTTGGTGTTGCCGTGAGACTCGGGGGATAGCTTGCTCGGGTCGAGCCAGAGGCGCCGGTTGAGGACCTCTTTCAGGTGGCGAGCGAGGGTCGGGCCATCGACGTCGGGCGCTACGCCGGTCAGATCCAAGTAGCGAGCAGCGCCCGCGTAGTCGCCGGCGCGCACGAGGCGCTCGAACTCCACGACCGCCGCCCGCGGGGAGTCGGGCGCGACCTTCTCCTCCTCGCGCGGGTCGGCGGCAGCGGCGTCGCTTTTGGCCGGGTCGGCCGGCGCGGGGCGCGCCGCGCTCGCGGGCGTGGCCTCGAAAAAGACCGAGAGCGACAGACCGATGAGCAGTAGAAGGCGAGCGAGCACGAACGCTGCGATAGACCGACCGGAGCGCGCGTGCCAGCTCCGTGGCGACGCTCTTTTGCCACGAGCCGGCCGTGGCGAGGGCGCGGGAGAGCTGATAGCGTTCGCGCGTGAGCCGGGCATGAACGAAGAGCACGAAATCGCGGCCGATGAAGCGGCCGACGACTGGGAATTCTACCCTTGCCAGATCGATGACGCGCCGGCCTCGATCTTGATCAACCTGCGCTTCATGTACGAGGACCCGCGGGACGACAACGATCACGTGCATCACGCGCTGCTCCCGATGCGAGAGCTCGGACCCCAGAGCATCGGCACCCAGGGCGAGATGGAGCGCCTGTCGCCGATTGAAGATGCGATCTTCGACCGCGCCGAGCAGGCGGGCGCGCAACCGGTCGGCCGCGTGCGCAGCCAAGGTATGTGGCGGCTCTCCGTCTACGGCCCCAAAGCGCTGCCGTGGGCGGCGTGGATCGAGCAGCTCGCGGGGGTGGACGCCGCCGTCCAGGTCGATCCCGATCCCGAGTTCAACTACGTGAACGAATTCTTACTACCCGATCCCGAGCGTCATCAGTGGATCCTCGACCGGCGCGTCTGCGATCGATTGCGCCGGCAAGGCGACGAGCCGAGCCTCGTCCGTCCCGTCAACCATTTCATCGACTACGAAGGCGACGCGCCGCCGGCGTTGCTCGAAGCCCTCAAGGGCCTCGGCTTCACCGTCAACGATCTCGGCGGCAGTCTGGAGTGCACCAAGCTGCACGACACGCAGCTCGACAGCGTCCACGACCTGGTGATGACGCTGGTGATCCTGGCGGAGCAGCACGACGCGGCTTACGACGGCTGGGGCGCGGCCGCGACCAAAGCCTCGGACGTCACGAACTGAGGCGCGCCGTTGCTTCGAGGTGGTCGGCGGCTCGCGACGCGCCCCCCTCGTTCTCGACCGCTCCACGCACGCTCTGAGCCTTGGCCCAGTATTTGAATCGGTCTTTGAGCGCAGCCGCCACGGCGGCGCTCGTCAGTTGGGCTTTGGGTACCGGAGCCGGCCCCGCGCCGAGCTCGGCGATGCGGCGGCCATGGAAGAACTGGTCGACGATGTGGGGCACGATCAGCTGCGGCACGCCGCTGCGTAACGCGGTCGCGGTCGTGCCCGCACCGCCATGATGCACGAGCAAATCCACGCGAGGGAACAACGCGGCGTGCTCGACGTCGCCGGTCGAAAAGACGCCTGGCGGCAGCTCGACGCCCGCGTCTTCACCCTGCGACGAGTGGAGGATCACCCGCGCCCCGTAGTGCTCGAACAGCTCGCTCGCGACGCGCACGATGCGCGCTCGATCGACGGTCGGCATGCTACCGAAGCCGACGTAGACGACGGGGGCCGCCGCCGCCGAGCCCGCTCCGGCTCCGCGCAAAAAGCGCTCCAGCAGGTCCGGCAGCGGAGCGAGGGCGGCGGCGCGCGGCACGAGCGCCGCGACGTGCAAGTTTCGTCCTGGCACGTCCGGCGGCAAGGCGCCCATGACGTCGTCTTGGGCGAGGATGACGTCGGTCGCGTGAATCTTTTTCCACGCCGCGCGCTCCGGCGAGAGTCCGTGCTCGCTGCGGAGCGCGTTCAGCCTGCTGCCCAAGGTGATCTGGAACGTGCGTGTGAACAATGACCACAGCGCCCGGTTTCCGAGCTGAGGCAAACCGAACAAGGGCAAGACCGCTGGTGGATGCGCAGCCGAATGCATCGCGCTCAGCGAGTAGCAGCAGAAGACGTGCGGCACACCCAGGCGATCGGCGACGACCTTGCCCGCGAGACCGAGGCCGGCCCCGACAACGATGTCGTGGTCGTGCGGCGCCACGAGCAAGTCCGTGACCTGGCGCGTGAGCTGCGCGCGCAGCAGGCGGATTTGGCCCGGCAGCGCTCGCGTCGGGTGCTGCTCGGTCATGTGGCGATTGGCGCGCATCAAGACGTCGATGTCCTCGCCCACCGGTACGAAACGAAAGCCGCTCCGCTCCGCTCCGCCCCGGAAATTAGGCGGCGCGGCCAGGGTCACGCCGTGACCGCGCCTCGCCAGCTCCTCACCCAGCACGAGCTGCGGCTGCACGTCGCCGCGCGAGCCCATCGGCGCGAGCAGCACCTTCATCGAGCGCCGGCTGTCCATCTCACCCGCGCATAGTACAGGGGGCGGTTGCCGAAAAGGCGTGTTGTTGCGAGGCCTACTTGCCGACGAAAGTCGTGACCGTCTTGCTCTCGAGCGCGGCCGTGAATCTGCCGCCCGTCACCGCGACGGCCGGCTTGGACGCGAGGTTGTCGGCGGCAGACGTGACCCACGGCGTCAGCATCGCGGGGGCCGTGCCGCCGCCGATCGTGAGCGGCACCATCGCTGCCGCCCCGCCCTTGTTGATCGCCACGATCACCACCGTGCCGTCGTCACCCTTGTAAGCAGAGAGCAGGATGTCGGTCGGAATTGCGCCCGTGATGTCGACGCGCGTGTAGCCCGGCCGGATGAACCGACTGTAGTTGCCGAGCGTGTAGCGGCGCTTGGTATCGGTCGCGCCGGTCTTGCCGAGCCGCAGGCCCTCGTTGTCGTCGGTGTTGTAGGCGTTCCACCACCACCATAGCCAGGCCGACGCTTCACCGACCGTGACCGCGTCATGAATCCAACCCGCGACGGCGATGCCGTTGTTGATGTCGCTGCTCGGCCCCTGCTCCGGCCACCACTTCACACCGGACATCTCGGTCTGCCAGACCGGCTTCTTCTCCGGTACGTCGGCGGGCCAAGGCTCGGCCTTTTGAGTGTCGTACTGGTGCACGCCCATGATGTCGAACGCGGCCCACGCCGTCTTGTCCTCGAACAGCGCGTGTCCGTAGTCGTAGCCCTGACCTTTCGCGCAGTTGGTGCCGGGGAAGCCGCACTTCAACGGATCGGAGCTGTTCTTCTTTCCCGGCTCCGAGCCGGAGGCGGAGTCGTTGCTCCAGTTGTGAAGCCACTCCGAGGCTTCTGGCGCGATGACCTTGATGCCCGCCGCCTGCAGCTTGGGCCCGACGACCTTGATGAACGCCACCATCTCCGCCGCCGTGTACAGCGTGGTCGGGTAGTTGCCGTTGCAGGGCTCGGTGTAGCCGCACGACGCAAAATCCGGCTCGTTCCCCGGTGACATCGCGTAGAGGCCGTTGTCTTTCGCGAATTTGGTGATGGTGTCGGCCCAGGCTTCGTAGTTCTCCGGCTTGACGTGGCCGCCGTCGTTCTCGGCGCTGTCGACGAAGGTGTGGTCGGTCTTGAAGTTGCCGGGTGGGCTCCAGCAGGAGCCGATGATCATCTTGACGCCGCGCTCCTTGGCGAGCGCGATATCACCAGGGATGTTGTTGCTCATCCAGCCGCCCATCGAATTCATGCCGACGCGCAAAATGGACAGCCCGAGGCCGTTGCCGCTGGTGTTGAACATCGCGTCAGCGTCCGCCGGCGTCATCGCGGTCGCCCACGTGTTGTTGATACCGAAGCCTTCCATCTTCTGCTTGGCTTGACCGAGCTGCACCGTCACGTCGGTCGATGCCACGCCGCCGGAGCCGCCCGCGCCGGAGGCGCTGCCGCCGGTGCCGCTGCCGCCCGTCGCAGGCGAGCCGGCGCCGCCCGCAGCAGCCCCGCCCGTCCCGATCGCAGAGCCTGCGACGCCTCCACTACCGCTACCGCCGCTGCCGCTGACACCGCTACCGCTCGCGCCGTTGCCGCCGGCGCCGCCGGCGCCGCTGACCCCGGGGCTGCCCGCCAACGACGCGCCCGCTCCCGTCGAAGTGGCGCCCGCCGATCCCGCCGTTTGATTGTCGGTCGAGCAGCTAGCTCCCACGACGGACATCGCACAGCCCACGACAAGCACGCAGACGCGGCTCATTTGCATGCGACAACGTTTGTCTCCAGCCGCCGGGGAGTCAAGCGCTAGCCCGTGTTCGACTCCCCCACTCGCTCGCTCGCTCACGCGACGCCGCAAACATCGTATCACTCCGAACCAGATCGTGTCGGAACGATGCGCGCCATTCCGACGCAGCGCGGCTGCTCGATGGCCTGGCGGCAGAGCGTCAGAGGGTCTGGACTTCGATGTGCTTGACCCACGTCGTGCCCGTGCCGCCCGTCACCTCGTTACCAAACTCCACGGTAGCGATATAGTGATTGGGGTCGATCAGATTCTGGTCCACGAGCACGCGCGTGAAGGCGGGAATGTCGATTTGACCCTTGAGCTGAGGCTCCGGCCACTTGAATGAAATGAGCCGCCAGCTCGCCTCCGACGCGCCGCTACCGTTCGCGCCATTCTGCACCCACAGCTCGTACGGCTGACCGTTCACGACGGGACGGCCCACGAGCGCGCCGCCGGGTTGGGCTACGCCGCCGCTGTCGAGCCAGAACATGACTTCGGCGGTGATGGAACGCGGCGCGGCGGGGCCGCTCTCCACGCGGCGATTCACGATCCAGATCTCCGGCGCGAGGTTGTAGCTTCCGGTGATCTGGCTCTCCACCTCGTACACGAGGGTGAGCTTCGAGAAATCACCGACGCGCGTCGGTAGATGGGGATCGGTGGTTTTCCCGCCCGTCCACGGCTTCCAACCGAAGATGATCTCCGGGTAAGAAAAGACGGTTTGATCCGTGCCCGGGAAGCTCCAGGTCCAGCCGCGCTCTTTCTTGCCGTCCACGGTGCGCTTCAACAAACACTGTTCGAACGAGCCTTGCGCCTTGCCTGAGCCCCATTGATTGTTCTCGTAGCGATAGGGCCCGTCGGCGACCGCATAGCCGTTGTTGCACTCGCTGCTCACGCCCGGCTCGTACTTGCCGGGAGCGTTGTGCGCGTCTCGCCGCAAGCGGCAGGCACCGATCGCGAGCGAGCCGAGGGCAAAGACGAGCGTGAGCCAGGACAGGCGCGGCGCAAACACGCCGCGGAACCTACTACTTTTCGCGGCCGGCACTCCCCGAAAAGCCGTCGCCGGTTGGCCTGTAGGCGAAGGTGGTTCCAAGCATCGAAAGCGCTGGTGTAGACGTAGTCCGGGAAGCGGCTCCTGCGCCACCGAGCTGAAGCGATACTACGACTGCATGAAGGCGCAGACCGACGTCTGCGGTCAAGCTTGCTCGCTCGACATCGCCAAGTGTCAATGACCCGCGACTGAGCGCCGCGAGCCCGCCCACGCCGGTGAGTCGAACCGTCGGCTCTCGCCGTGCGGCGCGCGGGCCGGAGTCAATCCGCTCCGTCTCGCGCTTACGACCCGAAGGTTCGAGGGGCGACGAGTGACTCTAAGCGAGTCATGACCCAGAGTAGCAAGCAACGTTGGTCGGGGGTGCGTGGCGTTTCGTCACTCGCGCTCGTGGTGGCTGCATGTAGCAGTGTCGGTCCAGACCCTGAAACGGTGGGCTCGACCGCCGCCGCCCTGGTCGGCGCCGACTACACGCCGACCGCTGCCGCCAACGTGCTCGGGCAGTACTCCGGCAACGTGCCAGGTGGCGAAGGGACCGCGAGCCTGATCGACGGTAGCTCGGCCACGAAGTACTACGTGAACAAGCAGCAGCTGTGGCTGCGCTACCAGATGGCGCGGCCGACGATCATCACTTCCTACGACGTGACGTCCGGCAACGACTTTCCCGGCCGCGATCCCAAGAACTGGACGTTCGAGGGCTCGCTCGACGGTTACACCTGGACGGTGCTCGACACCCGCACGAACCAGACGTTCGCGAATCGCTTCGTCACGAACCCTTACACGTTCGGCAATACGACCCCCTACCTGTACTACCGCCTGAATATCTCGGCAAATCAGGAGGGAAAGGACGCGACGCAGCTGTCGGAGCTCCGCGTCGGCGGCTCGCTGCCGAGCGGCACCGTTCCGGCCGCCACCAGCAACGTCGTCGCGAGCGTGAGCGGCACGACCGCGAGCGTGAGCTGGCCGCCCGTCAGCGGCGCGAACGGCTACTTCGTCCAACGCATGGGCGATGATGGCCAGCGCCTCGTCGAGGTCAGCACCACCGCCACCACTTTCACCGACGCCAACCTGTCCCCCGGCACGCCGTACATTTACCGCGTGCAAGCGCGAAGCGGCGCCCTGCGCGCGCTGCCGACGGTCTCGAATCGAGTCCTCGTCGCGCCCGCCACGACGGGCTTGAAGGACTTGACCGCGCTGTCATCGCTGCCGCCCTCCGATCAATATTCGACGACCGGGCTCGAGGGCGTCGAGCAGATCACCGACAACTCGCTCGCGACCAAGTACT
>Ga0164241_10001868_pt1 | contig 24343 bp, 22 predicted proteins | sample OricomyardsoilBY_FD_108780 | JGI IMG/M metagenome (GOLD analysis project Ga0164241, IMG submission 108780) | Backyard soil microbial communities from Emeryville, California, USA - Original compost - Back yard soil (BY) | ecosystem: Environmental > Terrestrial > Soil > Unclassified | place: USA... | reverse complement strand
CTTGGCCGCGGCAAAGAACAGGGTGTTGGCCAGGGCGACGGCGAGCGCCGCGTCCACGGCGTAGTTGCCCATGACGGCATAGGTCAGCGAGGTCAACCCCGATCGGTCGGCCCCGTCCGCGGTGGCCGCCCGGTGGAAGATCTGCACCCCCTTGGTGGTCAGCTCCCGGCTGCGGAACGCCGCGACCCTGGTCACGGTCAACTTCTTGGGGCCGGTCCGCCCGCGGCCGCCGGGCCGCTGGCCCCTGGCCGGGTCCCCGGCGACGGGCAGCTGCCCAGGGCTCGCCGGTCGGGGCGGGCCGCCAGGGTGGCCCTGGCCCGCGGGCCCCGGGCCGGCCGGGTCGGCCGCGCCACCGGGCGGCGCCGCGAGCGGCTCCTGATACGGCGGCAGGTGGCTGCCCCGGGGGCTCGGCTGGTAGCGGGGTGGCTCGGCCGGCGGGGGACCCCAGCCGGCGCCCGACCCGGGGGGCGGGGGACCGACCGGTCCGGCGGTCGACGGCGCCCCGCCCGGGGGCTGGCTCGGAGGCGGGTACGGGTAGGGGTAGGCGCCGGGGTTCGGTCGCCGAGGGAGCTGCGTGGTCGGCTGCTCGCCGGTGGCTCCGGACCAGTCCTGCTGCGGTTCTTCCGCCCACTGATCGGGTGTGGAAGCGGACGCTTCCCACCGTGGATCGGGGTCGGATCGGGGCACTCATCCATCCTGCCGCATCTGTGTGACAGTGAATGGCGCGCCGGGCCGGCCGGCCGCACGTCGCCGGCCGGATCGGGTGGACTTGCCGATCTCCCACCGTGGACATGTTCTGGCATGGATGTGCATGGCCCGAGCCCGGCCGACGGCGCCGTCCCGCCGGATGCTCGCAGTGCGGCATCATGGCCGGTGTGAGCTTTGTGGTAGCCGAAGAAGTGGTCAACGAAGAAGTGGTGGCCGAGCCTGCGCAGCCGAGCCCGGCCGTGCTTTCCGACGAGCTGATCGACATCGCCCGTGCCGCCGCGGTCGAGGAAGCGGGTGCCGACGCCGGCGTCGGCGACTACCTCGGCGCCCGCGCCGAAGACGTCGTCGCAACCAGCGCCGCCTTCGCCGCCACCGACCGGGGTTACCGCGGCTGGCACTGGCTGGTGACGATCGCGGTGGTCGATCCGGAACACCCGACGATCAGCGAGGTCGTGCTGCTGCCGGGCGAGGGGGCCCTGCTCGCGCCGGCGTGGGTGCCGTGGGACCAGCGGGTCCGGGCCGGCGACCTCGGCGTCGGTGACCTGCTGCCGACCCCGCCCGACGACGCCCGGCTGGTGGCCGGCTACCTCGACTCGGACGACCCGGCCGTCCACGAGGTCGACTTCGAGTTCGGCTTCGGCCGGGTCCGTGTGCTCGGCCAGGAGGGTCGGGACGAGGCCGCCAGCCGCTGGCACGACGGTCCCTTCGGCCCCGCCGCGCCGATGGCCCAGCAGGCCCCGGCGGTCTGTGCGTCCTGCGGTTTCTACATTCGTCTGGAGGGTCTGCTCGGCCAGGCGTTCGGGGCGTGCACGAACGAGTTCTCGCCGGCCGACGGCCGGGTGGTCGACGTCGCCTTCGGATGTGGTGCCCATTCGGAGACCGTCGTGGACGCGCCGCTGATTTCCGCGACCACGGCCGCGGTGATGGACGAGGTGACCCTCGAGGTGCACCACCGGCCGGCGGTCGGTGCGGACACCGAACCCGAGCCTGCGTCGGCGCAGGTCGGGGCGGAGATCGAGGTCGCGGCCGTGGTCGAGGAATCCGTCCCCGAGGTCGAAGTGGCCGGCGACCAGACCGTGGAAGCCGTGTTCGAGACCGGGGTGGCGACGGCCGGAGCCGAAACTGAGGCCGAACCGGCCGAGGCCGTTGAGGTTGCCGAAAGCACCCCCGAGGTCGAGGAAGGCGAACCCGGACCCGAGGTCGATGCCGGCGCACGCACGGCCGACGGCGAGCGGGCGGAAGCGGTCGAATCGTCGACCGAACCGTCCGCGGCCGGCTCCTGACTGGGGCTCGGTGACCGCACCCGACCCCTTCGGCACCGCCGACCTGCGCCGGGTGGTGCTGGCCGCCTGGGCCGCGTCGCCGGCCCGGTTCCGCGAGGACGCGAACGCCGAGGACCTGCTGGCCGCCGGCGGGTACGCGGGCCGCGCGCTGGTCGAGCTGGCCGCCAACGGCGTCGACGCCGCTCGCGCCGAATCGGCGCCGGCCCGGTTGCGGATCCGGGTGATCGGCGGTGAGCTACGGGTGGCCAACACCGGCGCCCCGCTGACCGCCGCGGGCGTGGCCGGGCTGGCGTCCCTGCGGGCGTCGGCGAAGCGTGACACCACCGGGTCGGTCGGGTTCTTCGGGGTGGGTTTCACCGCGGTGCTGAGCTGGACGTCGGCGCCGCGTGTGGTGTCGACGTCCGGCGGCATCCGGTTCGACGCCGCGGCCACCCGGGCGGCGGTGCACGGCCTGTCCGCCGCGGTGGACGAGGAACTCGACCGGCGCGAGGGCCACGTGCCGGTGCTGCGCCTGCCGTGGCCGGCCGACCCGGCCGAGCCGCCGCCGCCGGCGGGCTTCTCGACCGAGGTTCGGCTGCCGCTGACCGCTGCCGCACGGGTCGAGGTGACCGACCTGCTGACGGATCCGGACGGCGTCGAGGACCTGCTGTGGGCGTTGCCCGAGCTGACCGAGATCGACCTGCCGGACCGGATCGTCCGCCGGTACGCGGGGCATGACGGCACCGTCGTCATCGACGACGGCGACCGTACGGGCACCTATCGGGTGCTCACCCGATCCGGTGACGTGCCCGCCGATCTGCTGGTCGGCCGGCCGGTGGAGCAACGCGGCCGCACCCGCTGGACAGTGACCTGGATCCAGCCCCTGGACGCCGACCCGGTCGACGTTCTCGGCGGGGCCGGCGCCCCGCGGCACACGGTCGGCGCGCCGACTCCGACCGACGAGCCACTGACCCTGCCGGCCCGATTGGTCGCCACGCTCCCGGTGGACGACACCCGTCGCCGGCTTGCCCCGGGGCCGCTGTGTGACTACCTGCTTGACCGGGCCGCGGACGCGTACCTCGAGCTGGTGCTGGCCGCCGATCCGGAGGGTCGGTGGCGCCTGCTGCCGACCACCGGCTTCCCGGCCGGCCCGGTCGACGGCGACCTGCGGGCCGCGATCAGCCGGCGGGTGGAGGCGACGCCGCTGCTGCGCACCGCGGTCGGGGACTGGGTCACGCCCGGCGGGGCCTGCTCGCTGCCCGGCGTGGATGCCGAGGGCGCCGCGGCCATCGGGCAGGCGATCCCCGAACTGCTGCCCCCGATCCCGCCGGCGGCGCTGGCCGTGCTGCGTCCACTGGGCACGTCCACGCTCGGCTGGTCGCAGGTCAGCGCCGCACTGGCCGGTTTGGACCGGGCGCCCGCGTTCTGGTCCGGGATCTACCGCGCCGCCGCGGACGCCGATCCCCGCCCGCGCCCGGACGACCTGGCCGACATCCCCGTCCCGCTGGTCGGCGGACGCCGCGCGGTCGGCGCCCGTGGTTGCCTGCTGCCGTCCGTGCGGACCGACGGGAACGGGACCGGCGGCATCGACGGCGATCTGGCCCGCCGGATCGGTGACGTTGTGCCCGACCTGCGGGTGATCCATCCGGATGCGGTGCACCCGCTGCTGCACCGGCTCGGCGCCACGCCGGCGGAACCGACAGCGGTGCTGGCCGACCCGGCGCTGTCCGCCCGGCTGGGGGCGCTGCGGCACGACCTGGAGGACATCGACGTCGACCCGGTCGAGGTGCGCTCGGTTGCCGGCGTCGTCCTGGATCTGCTCGCCGCGGGCGGTGACCCCGCCCCGACGGTGTTGGCCGACCTGGTGCTGACCGACGAGGACGGCAATCCATGGCCGGCGGCGGAGTTGCTGGTGCCCGCTGCGGCGATCGCCACCGTGCTCGATCCCGAGGTCGACCAGGTCGTCGTCGAGTCGCACTGGTTGACCCGGTACGGCGCCGACCTGCTGGTTCGGGCCGGGGTCAGAGACACCTTTCCGGTCGTCACCGTCACCGAACCCGTGCCGCACTCCCTCTCCGACCGGCTGCCCGATCTGGACGAGTGGGCCGAGTTCGGGCGGGCCGACGGGCCGTTCCAGGCGCTGGCCGACCTCGATCTCGTCGACGAGGACGGCTGGCCGCAGGCGTTGGAGCTGATCGGGCGTGACCCCCGCGCCCGGGAATGCCTGGCGCCGACGGCGGCCGGACCGTCCTACAGCGGCTGGTGGATCGGCCGGCATGCGCTGGTCGGGGGTCGTCCGCCCGGCCATTGGCGGCTGCCGGCCGCAAGCGACCTGGCCGAGCTGTACGACCGGCTGCCGATCGACCTGGACGCAGGCCTGGCGCGGTGGATCGGGGTGCGTACGGACCTGGCCGCCGCGGCCGCCGACGATCCCACCGACCTGCTGGAACGGCTCGCCGATCCCGGCCGGACGATCGCGCCGGCCCGGGTGCCCCGGCTCACCGCGGCGGTGGTCGCCGCGTTGGCCGGCGCCGTCGATGTCGACCTGCCGGACGGGGTGCGCACGCTGTCCGGTGCGGTTGTCGACGCGGAGTCGGCTTCCGTGCTCGACGACCCCTGGTGGGTGCAGGTCGAGCCCCCCGACCGGTTGGTCCCGGGCGGCGCCGATCCCGAGGCGGTCGCCGGGGTGCTCGACCTGCCGCCGGTCTCGACGCTCGGGCCCGGGTCCGTCCGGACATCCGGTGCGGCCCCGCCCGAGGCGGAGTCCCGGTGGGGCCGGGCGGCCGAGGCCGTCGGTCTCGAATCCGCTTCGGTGCCGCTGACGATCGCCGCGGACCTTCGAGTGACGGTCACCGATCACGATGCCGCGCCGGTGGGCTGGTGGTACGCCGTCGGACGGTACTACTCGGACGGGTCGAGCGAGTCGCTGGGCCGGCTGGCCGCCTGGGCCGCCGGCCGCTGGTCGTTGCGCCATCTGGCGGTCGCGGCCGCGGCGCAGGACGGCGCACGGCTGGCCGAGGCCGGCATCGACTGATCTGTGGTCAACCCGCGCCGACCCCGAAACGCAGCATCCGGCGCAATCGGTCGACCTCCACAATGGCAGTTCAAGAAGGCGGCCTGTGTGGATATCGGAGCCGTCAGATCTTCTCGTCCAGCGCCATCCGGTTGGCCGACCGCTTGCCCAGCCGCGCCGCGCGCCGCTGCCAGCCGTAAAGGGACAGGCCCAGCAGTCCGGTGAGGAAGCCGGCCAGGCAGGTCCAGAGCCAGATCATGGCGTCGTTGCTCTGCAGTTGGGGGATGAAGAACAGCAGCACGACGAACGCGACCAGCCAGATCGCCGTCCCGGGCAGGGCGATGTGCCAGACGCCCGTCGTGACCGGCGGGAGGGCCGGCGGGCGGTAGGCGCCGTCGGGGCCGGAGGTCGGATCGGACGTCACCCCCCGAGCCTACGAGTCCGGAACCCGCCGCAGCTCCAGGTGCTGTCCGAATAGTCCTGGTTGCGACGTTCTGTGTCTTCGGTGGGATAGGCTGTTCGGCGTGCCGGACGTCGATGCACTCGCCAGCGAGCTGCGCCTCGCCGTTCATCGGATGACCCGGCGCCTTCGTCAGCAGACGCCCACCGAGGGCCTGACGCTGACCCAGTTGTCGGCGCTGAGCGTCATCTGGCGCGAGGGCCCGCTCACCGCCGGCGACCTGGCCGCCAAGGAGCAGGTGCGGCCGCCGTCGATCACCCGGGTGCTGACGGGACTGGAATCGCTCGGACTGATCCAGCGCAGTGAGAATCCGCGGGACGGGCGGCAGGTCCTGGTGAACGTCACCGACGAGGGCGATCGGCGCCTGCGGGTGTACGTGCGGGCCCGCGAGTTGTGGTTGGAGCGGCAGTTGGCCGCGATGACGGCGGACGAGCGGGATGTGCTGGCCAAGGCCAGCGTGCTGCTGGATCGGCTCGCCGCCCAGCAGGACGAGGCAGAGGAACCCGACGGGGGCGCCGGGGTCCGCGCGGCGGGCTGAACCCGCCTACATGTCCATGCCGCCGTTGACGCCCCACACCTGACCGGTGATGTAGCCGGAGGTGTCGGCGGCCAGGAAATGCACCACCCGGGCGATCTCCTCCGGGCGGGCGAACCGGCGCAGCGGGATCTTGTCCATGATCCGGTCGATGACCTTCTGCGGGACGGTGTCCACCATGTCCGTCTCGACGTAGCCGGGCGTGATGGTGTTGACGGTGATGCCGATCGGGTTGTTCTCCAGCTTGCCGGCCTTCTGCAGCATGAACGCGGACTCCCGGGCCAGCGTCTTGGTCAGCCCGAACAGCCCGGACTTGGACGCCGCGTAGTTCGCCTGCCCGATGTTGCCGACCTCGCCGATGATCGACGAGACGTTGATGATCCGCCCGGTGCCGCGCTCCACCATTGACTTGAGCGCCTCCTGGGACAGGTAGAACGCGCCGGACAGATTGATCGCGAGCACCTTCTCCCAGTCGGCGTCGGTCAGGTTCAGCACCGTCTTGTCGATGGTGATGCCGGCATTGTTGATCAGGATGTCCAACGAGCCGTGCTCCGCAACGACCTCGCGGACGACCCGCCGGCAGTCGTCGCCGACCCCGATGTTGCCCTGATGGATCGACCCCTTGACCCCCTCGGCCCGGATCTGGGCCAGGAACTCCCGCGCGTGCTCGACGTCGCGCCCGTAACCGGCGGCGACGGTGGCGCCCTGGTTGGCCAGGCTGCGGCTGATGGCCGCGCCGATACCCCTGGTGCCGCCGGTCACCAGGGCCACCCGGCCGGCCAGCTTGGAGCCGAAGCCGGCTGTGCCGGCGGCCTGCGGTGCGGCAGTCATAGGTCTTCATCCTTCGGCGGGTGGCTGATGCGATCTGAGCCCGATTGTTTCCCAGACCGCAGGTGTCCGCTCGGCTACCGAATGTGACGTGGTCCGTCACGTTCGGATGTCAGCCGGTGTGCGAGCGCGTCCACCCTGGTTGCGGGAGGATGGGTCGGGTTCCGGGATCCGGGATCTGCGCCAGCAGGCACGTCAGGTATTTCGTCAGCGGCAAAGGAGCGCGGCATGCAGCCGTTCGTTATCAATCGCCATGATCGGTTGGTCTTCCCGTCCAACTTCATCCCCGACCTGGACTTCTCGGTCATCGAAACCGAGGATCAGCTCGACCAGGTCATCCGCCGGGACTTCGAGACCAAGGCCCCGTCGGGCACCGAGATCGGGGAACGGATCGCGGCCGGAAAGTACCAGGACCGTACCCACCTGATGCGGGACGTCGCACTGAACCTGTTCTGGGTGAACCGGTTCGCGATGACCATGTACGAGAAGGTGCCGACCCGCTGGCGGGACGTGCCGCGCAGCCGCGGCAACGTGTTCCTGCCGGTGGTGGTGCCGTGGCAGGACAAGGAGCGCAAGGTCGGCGCCGTCGCGCAGGCGTGGGCCGATCTGCCGTCGGCCGGCGATGCCGAGACCGAGCAGAAGATCTGGGACACCCTGTTCGACATCTTCAGCAACCGGGTGCATCACGCCAGCGCGCTGGTGGCGGTCCAGCCCACGGTGGCCGAGGCGCTGGCCGATCCCGGCCAGCTGACCTGGGTGCTGGGCAACTACGACCCGGACTACCCGGCGTTCACCTTCGCCGACATCGTCGACGCCCAGGAGGAGGTGGCCTCGCTGGAGGCGTTGCGCCGCTGGTCGATGGTGCTGCACAACCAGTACCTGTGGGACCGGTCGGCGGTGACCCTGAACAAGCTCGGTGACCTGCAACCCGACGACGTCGTCGTGGTGCTCAAGCCGAAGAATGCCGATGTCGAGCGGTTCCTGGACGGCGTGAAGGGCGCGCCGCGGGCCAACATCGGCCCCCGGGTGGCCTCCTTCGCGCCGGAGATCGAGACGAAGCAGCCGATCCGGCCGTACCCGGCGATCGACATCCGCAAGCAGTTCAAGGTGCTGCCCAAGATCGAGTCGCTGGCTGTGGTGCGCGGCGAGATCCTTTGCTCCAACGACGATCTCATCCGCAACACAGCCTACTGCTGGTCGCCGATGACGGCCGAGGAGATCAGCTACAAGACCGGCATCGAGACCCGCATGTATTCCAAGCGTGGCCTGGACGAGCTGTCCCTGGACGCGGCCAAGGCGGCCCTGAAGCGGGCAGGTCGCGAGCCGGAGGAGATCGGCGCGGTCGTCTTCTGTTCGTGCACCAACCCGCGGTCGATGCCGTCGATGGGCACCTGGTTGTCCGGCCAGCTCGGCATGCACCAGACGCACATGTCGGCCGACATCACCGCGGCCTGTGCCGGCCTGCCCTACGGCCTGTCCGAGTGCATCCGGCTGCTGCAGGAGGTCAACCGGCCGGTGCTGCTGGTCTGCGGGGAGAAGTTCTCCGACAAGATCGGTACCGTCCGGCCGTCCCGGATGATCTTCGGTGACGGGGCCGCGGCGTTCGTGCTCGCGCCGGCCGCCGAGGGCGAGGACACCGACATCGACCTGATGAACTCCTACGCCGGCGGCCCGGTCAGCCAGGTCAACTCGATCATCTGGCCGAACGCCGCGTTCGACAACAACATCACCGTGTTCGGTCCCGAGGTCAAGGCGCTGGCCGGCCGCTACCTGGCCCAGATGATCAACGAGCTGGAGCAGGAGGCCGATCCGCTGGGCGAGAAGAAGTCCGCCTGGGACACCGTCGAGCTGGTGGTGCCGCACCAGGCCAACAAGACGATGGTCATCCAGCTGGCCGAGAAGGCCGGGCTGTCGCCCGACCTGATCTACTTCGACATCGAGCGGGCCGGCAACACCTCGTCCGCCAGCATCCCGATCGCCATCGCCGACGCGGTGGCCGACGGCGTGATCAGCAAGCCGACCAAGATCTTCGCACCGGGGTTCGGTGCCGGGTCGGTGGGCGGCTACACGATCATGACGATCGACCCGTCCGTCGTCGTCAGCGCCACCGAGGACGTGCCGATCGTGCAGGCCCAGCCCTCGGAACCCGGCGAGACCGGTTCGGAGTCCGCGGCCGCCGCCTTCGGCTGAGCCCGACCCGGCGCAACAGCGACGCGAAAGGCCCCGCACGGTCACCCCGTGCGGGGCCTTTTCGCAGTGCGCTGGAGGTCATGCCCAGTGTCCGGGCCCGACATCGCGCCACCCTTGCGCACGTCGCGCCGCCAATTGACGGCGCGACGCACGCGTTCGTGGCGCGAAGCGGGCGCCGGTCGGCCGGTGGCTACATGTCCAGGCCACCGTTGACGTCGATGATGTGGCCGGTGACGAACGAGGCGTCGTCGGAGACCAGGTAGGCCACCGCGCCGGCGATGTCCTCGGGCTGGCCGGCCCGACCCAGCGGGTTCTCGGCCATCTTGGCCTGCGCGGCCTCGGGCATGGCCTTGGTCATCGCGGTCTCGATGAAGCCGGGGCGGATGCCGTTGACGGTGGTGCCGAAGCGGGCCAGCTCGGTCGCGCCGGAGCGCACCAGGCCGACCACCCCGGCCTTGGCGGCGATGTAGTTCATCTGGCCCAGGTTGCCCATCTTGGCCACCACGGAGGAGATCAGCACAACCCGGCCGGGGCCCTCGGTGCGCAGCCACGGGGCGGAGGCACGCAAGCCCTCGAAGACGCCGGTCAGGTTGACCTTGATGACCAGATCCCAGTCGTCGTCGGTCAGCTTGTGGAACATCTTGTCGCGGGTGATGCCGGCGTTGCCGATGTAGGTGTCCAGGCCACCCATGGCGTCGGCGGCCTGCTGCCAGGCCTCGCGAAGCTGTACGCGGTCGGTGACGTCGCACTTGAAGCCATAGGCGGGGGTGCCGGTTTCCGCGGTGATCTTCTCGGCGGTCTCCTTGGCGCCGGCCTCATTCATGTCCAGGAGACTGACCGCGATGCCCTCGGTCGCGAGTCGCGTCGCGATGACGGCACCCAGGCCCTGGGCCCCACCGGTGATGATCGCCTTGGACACGCTGTAATTCGCAGACACGTGCTTGATACCTGACTTCCTGGGTCGAAGGGTGAACGGCGGCCTGATGCAGGTTCGCCAAGGCAGACCTCGGCGACGAGCGCGGACCTGAGGATAGTGCCCGCACCCGTCCCGGGGCTCGGTGAACTGCTACTTACCGAAGACGTAGGTGCCGGGCGCGTCGCTCAGCGGCGGATGGGCCTGGCTGCCGATCGGCGGCGGGGCGATCTGCTTCCCGGCCCGCTCGGAGATCCAGGTGGCCCAGTCCTCCCACCAGGTGATCGGCTGCATGGTCGCCGCGGCCAGCCACTCGTCCGGGTTCTCGGGCAGTTCTTCCAGGTCAGCGGACCAGTGCTTGGACTTGGGGTTGGGCGGGTTGACGATGCCGGCGATGTGGCCGGAGTTGGACAGCACGAACCGGACGTTGCCGGTGGGGATCAGCGCGCCCTTGTAGGAGCTGCGCCACGGCGCGATGTGGTCCTGCTCGGCGGCCAGGAAGTAGAGGTCCTGGTCGACCGATTTCATGTTCAGCGTCTCACCGGCGATCTCCATCACACCGCGGGCCAATTGGTTCTTCAGATAGCAGGACCGGAGATAGAAGGAGTGCATGACGGCGGGCATGCGGGTGGAGTCGGCATTCCAGGTCAGCAGGTCGAACGCGGGCGGTTCCTCGCCCTTCATCCAGTTGTTGACGACGTAGTGCCAGATGAGGTCGTTGCCGCGCATCAGGTTGAACGTCTTGGCCATGTTGTCGGCCGGCAGGAACCCGGTCTGGTTCATCTGCTGCTCGAGCTTGGTGACGCTGACCTCGTCGGTGAACACGCCAAGCGCGCCCGGCTGGGAGAAGTCGGTCAGCGTGTTCAGGAAGGTCGCGTTGTTGATCCGCTCCTCGCCGATGGCGTCCAGGTAGGTCAGCGAGATCATGGTCAGGGTGCCGCCCAGACACAGACCCAGCAGGTTGCACTTCTCCTGGCCGGTGATCTCCTGGATGACGTCCAGCGCGGTGATCGGCCCGTTCAGCAGGTAGTCGTTCATGCCCACGGATCGCATGGACTCGTCCGGGTTGCGGTAGCTGATCAGGAACACGGTGTGCCCGTGGTCGACCGCCCATTGGACGAGGCTGCGGCCCGGCGAGAGGTCCATGATGTAGTACTTGTTGATCCACGGCGGGCTGAACAGCAGCGGGATCTCGTACACCTGCTCGGTGGTCGGGCTGTACTGGATCAGCTCCATCAGGTCGTTGCGGAACACGACCTTGCCCGGGGTCACGGCCAGGTTCTCGCCGACCTCGTACACACCCTTGCGGTACTGCTGCGGCATGCCCTCGTTCTCGGCCAGGTCCTGCAGGAAATTCTGCGCGCCCTTCAGCACCGACAGGCCGCCCGTCTCGACGGCCCGCCGAACCGCGTCCGGGTTGGTGGCGAAGTTGTTGGTCGGCGCGACGGCATCGACCATCGCTTGGGTGAGGAAGGCGACCTTGACCCGCAGTTCGTCGTCGATCGGCACGCCCTCGACCAGTTCCTCCAGGGCCTGCTCCCACAGCTCGTACTCCTGTCGCAACAGCCAGAACGCGGCGTTGTCCTTCCAGGTGGCGTCGGCGAACCGCTTGTCCCGCTTCTCCTCGACCGGTCCGTCGATCTTGGCCCCGACGGCCCGCGCCCCGGCAGACGCCCAGGCCCGCAGGATCCCGGTGGTGTACCGGGTGCCGACCTCCAGCGCCAGGTACGGCTCGGTGGCCAAAGCCATCGCCGTGCGGGTGAAGGCCGGGATGGCCGCAACGGCGTCCAGGCGGCCCAGCGGGGTGTTGGAGAAGTGGTCCTCGGCCCGGTTGAGCACCTCGGAGATGCTGGCCCGCACCCGCTTGTCCAGTTCGTCCCACGGCGAGGCCTCGAGGGTGGGATCCGGCTTCGGCTTGGGCCCCACCTCGTCCCAGGACAGGTCCAGCGGCTTGGCGTCCGTCGTGGTCATCAGGCATCTCCTCGGTCGGCGGTGGGGGTGTGGTCGGCGGTGGGGGTGGAAAGGTCGTGGGTGGGGATCGGGATCTCGGCGGCTCCGAGGGCGTCGGGTTGGGTGCCGCCGTCCCGCCGGCCGCGGCGGCGGCGCTCCAGGGTCACCTGACGGAAGGCCAGGTAGGACTCCTCGAGCGCCTTGCGCTGCTGGCCGGTGAGATCGGGGTCCGAGCGGATCGCGCAGACCACCGGCGGCGGGTCGCTGTTCGGGTCGGGCTCGGGGGGCGGTGGGCGCAGCGAATCCGCCGACAGCTGGAGCGAGTCGGCGATCGCGTTGAGCACCTGGTCGGACGGATCCCGCAGCCCGCGCTCGATCTGCGACAGGTACGGATTCGAGATCCCCGCCATCGCGGCGAGTTGCCGCATCGGCAGCGAGGCCATTTCCCGCTGCCGGCGAATCATCTCGCCGAGTGACATCGACTCGGACCATGAATGGTTCATCAATTCCAGCCTAAGTGCGGGTCGACCTGGGCGTAGGTTTGCCGCGCGATCCAATGTGTGAGGGTGGATTCATGTCTGGGAGAAATCTGCCATCGAGTGCGATTCCGGACGAAATGTCAGAATGGCAAATTGCGCCTCAATCGGCTGACCAGTTCGGCGGCGGCGCCGGGCCGGTGGTGCGCATCGCGGTCTCCTCACCACGAGGGGCGTCGACGGTGACTCCCGGTTAACTCTCGATTCGCAAGTTAGCAGTGAGGTTGCTAACCGGCTAACGAATCTGCCAGTTATGTGACCACCATCACACTTTGTGAGATCGGTCACTGGTGCCGGAACCACCCAACCGGCCGCACGAAGACCCTTCCGAACCCCGGAATCGCCCGCCCCCCAACGCGTTCTGCCCGGCGATGCAGCGATGCCCGGCCGACCGGCACGATGAGGGACGTGAGCCTGGACCGAGTGAACAACAAACGCCGCGCGGGCCTGCCGCGCGTGGGCGGCCGCCGGGTCGCCGGCCGGCCTGGGGGACCCGGGTGAGCCCGCGCATCGACATCGACGACCCCGATGATCCGGCGCTGTCCGACTTCCGCGACCTGAAGCGGGCGGATCGGCGACCGGATCGGCCGGGCGGGCGTGGGCTGGTCATCGCCGAGGGCACGGTGGTGGTGCGTCGATTGCTCGCGTCGGCCTACCCGGTGCGAGCGCTGCTCGGCGTCGCGCGCCGCTACGAGGAACTGGCCGACGATCTGGCCGGACTGGATGCGCCGTATTACGTCGTCGACGCCGACCTGATGGCGACCGTGATCGGCTTTCATCTGAACCGCGGCGTGCTGGCCGCCGCCGATCGGGTCCAATTCCCGGCCGCCGCCGAACTCCTGCCGCGGGTGCGGTCGGTCGCCGTGCTGGAGGGCGTCGGCGACCACGAGAACCTCGGGTCGATCTTCCGCAACGCCGCCGGTCTGGGGGTCGGTGCGGTGCTGCTCGGCGAGGGTTGCGCCGACCCGCTGTACCGGCGCAGCGTGCGGGTCTCGATGGGCACCGTGCTGCACGTGCCGTTCGCACCGCTTCCCTGGCTGGCGCAGGGGATGGACCTGTTGCACCGCAACGGATTCCAGGTCATCGCCCTGAGCCCGGCCGGCGAGTGCCGGCTCGCCGACGTCCGCCCGGCGGGCCGGGTCGCGCTGCTTGTCGGGTCGGAGGGGCCCGGGCTGACCGAGGTGGCCCTGCAGGCGGCGGACCTGCGGGTGCGCATCCCGATGCACCGCGGTGTCGATTCGCTGAACGTGGCGACCGCCGCGGCCATCGCGTTCGCCGTGATAGGTGAGCGGTCCGCCTGAACAATCCGGCGAGGTAGGAGCCGGATTACCTGCGCCCGCTCCTCCGGCGCCCGGACCCGTTCGGCCGACCAGCCGATCCGGCCACCGGCTGATCGGGCCGGTGCGGCACACTGGGCCGGTGCGCCTTGCGTCGAGTTGTCCGAGTGGCGTGATCCGGTGACCGACGACATCGACCCTGCGATGTCCGACCAGGACCGCCGGGCCCGGCTGCGCGTCGTCGCCGACTCCGAGGCCGGACCGGAGGCGACGGACCTCACCGATGACCTGGTCGACCACGATCCTGCCGACCACGATCCTGCCGACCACGATCCTGCCGACGACGATCCTGCCGACGAGCCGCAGGACTGGGCGTGGGTCACGCAGTGGCGCGAGTCGAGCGAGCCGACACCGTGGGCCACCGGGCTCCCGTTGGCCGCCTTCGCGGCCGTACTGGCCGGCGTGGCGATCTGGGTGCTGTCCGCGGGTCTGGTCGACCGGCCGGTGCTCGCCGTGGCGCTGAACCTGCTGGTCGCCGGGGGGCTGGTGCCCGCGATGTGGCTTTCCCGGGGGTTGCCGGTGTTGCGCTGGTTCGCCGGTGGCGCGGCGGTCGGTGTGGTCGGCGGGTGGGTCGCCGCGCTGATGATGCTCCCGGCGAACTGACTCCTTCTGGTGGCAAAGCGTATTACTGCCAGAGCAATTCAGACCTTCAGTGTTTCATCGCCATGGTGTCGACTTGATCCGTGACAGACGATTCATATTCATTGGTCCACCGGTTGCGCCGGCTGTCCAGCACGGTGGTCAGCGACGCGCTCGATGCCATCGGTCTCCCACCGGGAATCGGTGAGCTGCAACAGCAATGGGACGGTCCGGCGGTTGCCGGGGTGGCGCGCGCGGTCGAGCTCGAGGCGGACCCGGGCGATGCGCCCGGCCCGCACATCGCCACCCAGGCGATCACCGCCGCGCAGCCGGGGGACGTGATCGTGGTCGGCAACAGCGGACGCATCGACGTGTCCTGCTGGGGCGGACCGCTCTCCCTCGGCTGGGTGCAACGAGGTCTGGCCGGAGCCGTGGTGGACGGGGTCTGCCGGGATGTCGCCGAGGCCCGCGAGCTGAACTTCCCGGTCTTCTCTCGCGGCACGATTCCGCGCAGCGCCCGAGGTCGCCTGCGGCAGAAGGCAGTCGGCGGAACGATCGAGTTGGCCGGGCTGACCGTCACGGACGGCGACCTGCTGTTCGCCGACGACTCCGGCGTCGTCGTGGTGCCCCGGGCCGAGGCCGAGCACGTCCTGGAGTGTGCCGAGCAGATCGAGGGTCGCGAGCAGGGCATCGCCGCGGACATCCGCGCCGGCGCCAGCATCACCCAGGCCATGCACGACGCCGGTTGGCCGGACGGCCGGTCGGCTCCGTCTCCTCACCCCACCGGAAAGCAAACACCCGGTGATCCCCAACACCCCGACCCGGCAGGCGGTCGAACTGCTCGCCGGCCTGCCGACCGCCGCCGTCTCCGATGCGCTGGACAAGCTGTCCCTGCGCGGTTCACTGTTGGGTATCAAGCCGGTGGGCGGCGGCCGCCGGATGTGTGGTCCGGCGTTCACGGTCGCCTACGCGCCGATCGGCGCGGGCGAGGCCGGCACCGTGGGTGACTTCCTGGACGACGTCCCGGTCGGGGCGGTGGTGGTGATCGACAACGACGGCCGGCCCGACTGCACCGTGTGGGGCGGCATCATGACCCACATCGCGTCGGCGGCCGGCGTCGCCGGAACGGTCGTCAACGGGGCGTGCCGCGATCTGGCGGCCGCCGAGTCGACGGGATACCCCCTGTACAGCGTCGCCACGTTCATGCGCACCGGCAAGGACCGGGTCCGGATGGTCGCCGTCCAGCAACCGGTCGTGGTCGATTCAGTCACCATCAATCCGGGTGACCTGGTCTGCGGTGACGACGACGGCGTCGTCGTGGTCCCCGCCGACCGCGCCCCGGCGGTCGCGGAACTCGCCCGCGACATCGACGCGGTCGAGGCCCGGATCGTCGAGGCCGTCCGGGCCGGGTCCACCCTCGTGCAGGCCCGCAAGGACTTCGGCTACCACACCCTGCAGACGGCCCGATCGACGTGATGCCGCCGGAGAGGGTGCTGAGCCGACCGCCGGTCACCCCCGGGCCGGGGGCTCCTCCATCCGGTCACGAGCCGTGTCCGTCCGCTCGCTCGTCGTGTCGGCTGTCGGTACGCTGGGCACATGAATGCGGCAAGCGCCGGCCCCTATGTCGTCAGGTCACCGTTCGTCGGTGTCTTTCTACGGAGGCTGTCGCCGGACTCGGCCCCGCTCGTCGAGCCGGGAAGTGTCGTCGCGGAGGGCCAGTCCGTCTGCGTCGTCGAGGCAATGAAATTGCTCAACGAGGTCGAGGCGGAACAGCCCGGCGTCGTGGAGCAGATCCTCGTCGAGGATGGCGCCCAGGTTGAGTTCGGCCAGGCTCTGATCGAGGTCCGCGCTTCCTAGCGGCGGCCGGCCGGACCGCCCGAGATCCGTGCATTGACCGCCGCACCAGTGCCGATCAGACGAGGATCGACGTCCAAGACGTCCAAGGCCACCAGCGGCGTTCATCGCGGTCGTTTCCGGGCACCCAGGTTGTCCACGCCCGGTCCTTGGGCCCGGCTGGAACACTGAACCGACGGCACGTGGGATGGACGGCGGGGATCACGGTGGTCGAGGTGCGCGAGGCCCGGTACTTCATCGCCGTCGCCGAGGAACTTCACTTCGGTCGCGCCGCCGATCGCCTGCACATGTCCCAGCCGCCGCTGTCCCAGGCGATCAAGGCCATCGAGAGCCGGCTCGGTGTTTCGCTGCTGCAGCGGTCCACCCGCGAGGTCCGCCTCACCCCGGCCGGATCGGTGTTCCTCGATCGATGCCGCGGCCTGGTGGCGGCCGCCGCGGACGCCGAGAACGCCGCTCGTCAGGCGGCGAGCGGGCAACTGGGCGACCTGCGGATCGGGGCGGTGACCTCGGCCTTCACCGATCCGCTACCGGAGATCCTGCGGGTCTTCGCCCAGCTGCACCCGCGGGTGGAGGTGCACCTGGCGGAGGTGGACACGCATGAGGCGATCCAGGCCCTGTTCGACCATCGGCTCGACGCCGCGGTCGTGCGCCAGCTGGCCACTGCGCCCGGCCTGGAACGAGAACGGTTGCGCCAGGAGCGTTTCGTGCTCGCGGTACCCGCGGCGCTGGCCGGTTCGATCGGAGGGCGGGCATTGCGCTCGGCGGCGGAACTGCCCTGGATCTGGCTGCCTCGCGCGATCTCCCCCGACTATCACGACCAGGTCGTCGCCTGCTGCCGGTAGGCGCTCTCCGTGGCCTCCCGACCCCCGGCAAGCTCCAGCGAACGGTCGAGCTCCTCGGCCGGGATGACGACCAGGCCGTCCCGGTCGCCGACGACGATGTCGCCGCGGCGGACCGTCAGGCCCGCCAGATCGATCGGGTCGCCGATCGTGCCGCGGTAGGTCTTGGTCGTGCCCCGGATCGACAGGCCGCGGGCGAAGACCGGGAAGCCGGCCCGGCAGATCTCGGCGGCGTCGCGGACGGCACCGTTGATGACCAGCCCGGCGATACCGACGAGTCGCGCGGCGGCGGTGAGCAGGTCGCCCCAAGGCGCCGGCCCGCTCGAAACCGTGCGCATCGGCGACCAGGATGTCTCCGGGGCGGGCCCGCAGAATGGCGGCGTGCAGCATCAGGTTGTCCCCCGGACCGGCGTCGACGGTCAGCGCACGCCCGGCCAGGGTCATGCCGGCATCGATCGGTTTGATGCGCTCGTCGACGGCGCCGCGCTGTCCCTGCCCCTCGAAGATCGTCGCACTCCCGAGCCGCACGAGGCGGTGCAGCTGGTCGGCGGTCGGAACACTCACCGGGAACTCCTCGGGGTCGGCACCGCAGCGGGGTGGGTGACGAAGGTGGTGATCCGCGACCACATCTCGGGCGCGTTGGAGTACATCGGAAAGTGTGCACAGTGCGGGATCTCGGCCAGTTCGACGCCGTTGGCGGCCAGGTGGGGCAGGGAGGACAGGGTGTTGTTCTGCTCGCCGTACATGAACATGGTGGGCAGCGGCAACGCAAGGAACCGGTCCATCAGGCCGCCGTTGTCCGAGAGTTCAACCATGGAACTGAAGATCGGACCGACGGCCCCGGCCCGGACCTTCTGCGACAGGCCGGCGGCGTACAGGGAGCTGCCGTAGAAGCGGGAATCCCATACGCGGTCGATGAAGTCGGTCAGGAAGTCCTCGGGATCCTCGTGCGGGTGGGTGACGATCTGTCGGCTCAGGAAACAGTTCCTCCGGGGAGACGTTGCCCTCGATGTTCACGAAGGAGGCCACCCGCTCCGGGTGCCGATCGGCCAGCATCAGCGCGGTCAGCCCGCCCATGGAGTGACCGACGACCTGGAACCGATCGACACCGCGGGCGTCGAGAACCTTTTCGGCGACCGAGACGAGGAACGGGATGGAGATCGCCGACAGGTCGCCGCAGGTGCTGGCGCCGCAACCGGGCGCGTCGTAGGCCAGGACGGGCCGGTCGGTCAGGGACGGCTGCTGGATCACATCGGCGTAGTCCTCCTTGGTGGACCCGAAGCCGTGCAGAAGACCAGGGGCAGGCCGCTGCCGTCCCGGTGCATGCCGGCGATCTGCACGGTGGTGCCCTCGACGCTGCGCGGCAAGGTGAACGGTCGAAGCTTTCGGGGGCTGCCATCGGTGTTCCTTGGTCGTCGTCAGGATGTCCACGACAATTCTCACGGGTCGGGATCGAACAGTGAAGGTCTGAATTCCTCCGGCAGCGATACGTCGGCTGAATCAATACCCGATCCCGCCGGGTTCGTTGGTGCGGGGTGGCGTCGAGTCTGCGGGTCTGCCTGTGCCGATCGCCGGCCCGGCGACCGCCTGCCGTCAGATATCCGCCACTGTGCGGATGTCTCGTGCCGTCCGCATCGACAGGATGGGCTTGAGCCGCCCGAGACCCGGGCCGGCCGGATCGGACCGAGGAGCGTTCTTCAGATGACCCAATGGACCGCAGCAGGAGCCTTCAGCAAGGACGCCGGGACCGACTACGAGGCGCGGTGCGTCCTGGGTAAGGCGGGATACGGCATCGGTGACGTCGGGCTGGTGCTGTCCACCCTCGACCGGATCGGCGACGACGGGCCACAGGCCTGGTTCGACCAGTGGTCGGCGACTGCGCAGGGATTGGCCGACCGGGCGGATGCCGCGGCGGCGTCCGGCCACCGGAGGACCGCCAGTTGGGCGTACCTGGCCGCCGCCCAGTACTTTGCCACCGCCCTCGGCGCGCTCGACGGGCTGGCCGACCAGTCGGTGCTCACCCCGACCTTCGCGTCCCAGTTGCGGTGCTGGGAGGGGTACATCGACGCCGCCGACGGCGCCTTCGTGCGGGTCGACGTGCCCTACGAGGGCACGACGTTGCCCGGCTACCTGCTCCGCCCGGACGCCTCCGGTGCGTCGCGGCCCACCCTGGTCGTCACCAACGGCAGCGACGGCTCCTTGCCGGGGCTGGTCGCGGACGGCGGCGTCGCCGACGCCCTGCAACGAGGCTGGAACGCGTTCGTCTATGACGGGCCGGGGCAGCAGTCCATGCTGTTCCAGCGGGGGGTGCCGTTTCGCCCCGATTGGGAGGCGGTGCTCACCCCGGTCGTGGACACCCTGGTCGCCCGCGACGATGTCGACGCCGACGCGCTCGTCGCCTTCGGGATCAGCCAGGCCGGTTACTGGCTCCCGCGGGCCCTGGCGTTCGAGCACCGGTTCGTCGCAGCGGTGGCCGACCCCGGCGTGATGGACGTGTCGACGTCCTGGCTGCAATACCTGCCGCCGCCGATGATCGCGCTGCTGCGCAGCGGGGACAAGGCCACGTTCAACGGCTACCTGGAGCAGATGGGTGGCGATCCGGACGCGGAGCGCACCTTCTCGTTCCGGGCTCGCCCGTACGGCAGCCAGAGCGATCCCTTCGACGTCTTCACCGCGGTGATGGCCTACCACCTGCGGGACGTCGTCGGGCAGATCACCACCCCGTTCTTGCTCACCGACCCGGAGGGCGAGCAGTTCTGGCCCGGCCAGAGCAAGGACCTGTACGACGCGCTGACCGGCGAGAAGCAGCTCCTCGGGTTCACCGAGCGCGACGGCGCCAACTGGCATTGCGAGCCGATGGGCCGGCACCTGACCAACACGCAGGCCCTGGACTGGCTCGCCGACCGCCTGGCCGGTCGCTGACCGGACCCCTTGGAATCAGTCTTCCAGCTTCTGAAAGGATCTGTCATGAAACCGCTTTCACTCATCCTCGGCTTCATTCCGTGGATCGCGTTCTCTTTCCTCGCGCACCGGATCGCCGCCGACGCCGTCGCCTGGAGCGCGCTGATCGGCGTTGCCCTGGTGCTGGTCACTGCCGCGATGCAGAAGCCCATCTGGCCGCCGAGCGTGCTCAACATCGGCATGCTGCTGCCGCTGACCCTGATCGCGGTCGTCGGCTTCGTCGGCGGGCCGGACGTCGACGCATGGCTCTACGACTGGGCGGTGCCCGGGGTCGGCTTGTTCCTGGGGTTGTTCATCCTGGTCCTGGTGCCGTTCGCGCCCTTCACCGAGCGTTTCGCCCGGGAGTCGACCCCGAAGGCGTACTGGGGATCGCCGACCTTCAACAAGATCAACCGGGTGCTGTCCGGTGCCTGGGGTCTGGCGATCGTGGTGATGGGGGCGTGCAGCCTGCTGGTTGCGGCGCTGGACCTGTACAGCGACGATGTCGCCACGCCGGCGTTCGGCGAACTGCTGCTGAACTGGGTGATCCCGATCGTCGTCATCGTCGGCATGATCAAGTTCACCGTCCACTATCCGGAGAAGGTGCGCGCCCAGGTGCGGGGTGGGCACGACCCGGCCGGCGTGACGACCGGCTGATCTCCGGTCGCGCCCGGCTCCGCTTCCCCCGCGTGGTGAGGAACCCTCACCGACCGGGGTGACGTCAGGGGCCGGGCGCCCAGATTCCCGGGTCCTCTCCACCCAGCCGCCAGAGTCCGATGCCACCGAGCCGGTAGATCCGCGCCAGATCGAACTTCGCCTCGATGCTGCGGTCGTTCTCATACCACACCTCGTGCTGGCGTCCGTCGTCGGCGGTGTAGCTCAGATGGGGACTCACGCTGGCCTCGTCCCATTGCTCGTCGACCTGGTAGCGGTCGGCCAGCGCCTGGACCTGCTCCCAGGTGACCGCGGTTCCCCGCGCGTCCACCCAGTCGTATCCGTACAGCCCGACGCCGAGAACGACCTTCTCAGCAGGGATCTGCGACACGGCGTACTGGATGACCCGCTCCATCCAGCCGTACGGGGCGATCGGCCCGCTCGAACTGGTCTCCCAGTGCCAGTCGTAGGTCATCACGAAGATCATGTCGGCCACGTCGCCGATGGCCGCGTAGTCCTGCGCCTGATTCCGGCCGTCGTAGCCCTCGTCGCTCGTCTTGGGGTGCACGGTGACGTACAGGAGCTTGTCGATCCCGTGCAGGGAATCGGCCAGTTCCCCGACGAACGCCGAGAACGCCGATCGATCGGCGGCGATGAGGTCCTCGTAATCGATCTGGATCCCGTCGTATCCACTGGTCGTCACCAGCTCGACGATCGAAGCGATATGGATGGCCCGCAGCCCGGGATCGTCGAGGACGGTGGAGATGGTGACCGGGTCCCACGCGCCTTCGGTGGTGTTCGCGATCGTCGGGATCACCGAGAGCCCGCGCTCGCGGAGCCAGGTGGCCTGGACTGCCTCGCCGGCCGCGTCGATCCCCACCTGCGGCACCACCGAGCCGTCTGCTGCGACGGAGTAGGTCCAGGGAGTTGCGACGGTCAGCGACTGGCCGTTGGCCTCGATGCTCCGGCGGGCGGCTTCTTCATCCCAGTAGGGAACCGCACCGATCACCACCGGCACGTCGTAGCCTCCGGTTCTGTCGTCAGTGTCCGGCACCAGGACCGTGACCGCGGCGATCGCGGTCGCGGCGATCGCGACCACGAGCAGGACCAGCAGGATCCGGCGCGGTGGACGCCGCGGTGACCGACCGGCGGGGACGGCCGGCCGATCGCTGATCACGGTGCTCACGCCGCCGCCCCCTGGGCGGCCTCGCAGGCTCGGCCACCCGATCGGGGGTGGCGGCGCCTGTGTTGATGGTTCGCTCGGCAAGCCTCGCTCACGCCGCCGCCCCCTGGGCGGCCTCGCAGGCTCGGTCACCCGATCGGGGGTGGCGGCGCCTGTGTTGATGGTTCGCTCGGCAAGCCTCGCTCACGCCACCGCCACCTTTGGCTGCATCAGCTGTCGCAGACTCGAACACTCACGACGATGTGTCGACATCGTGCCCCGCCCCCCGTCCCCAAGGTCGAGCAATTCCCCTGATCGATGATGCCCCAGGATCGGCGCCGGCAAGGCCGGCCCGATCGACGAGGATGTGGCGCCTATCCCTGGATGGAATGTGCTTCGGCGGAACGGCTCCGGCGCGGCGACACGATGGCCAGGGTCGCGCCGACAGCCAGCAGGGCGATGCCCCCGATGAGCCAGGTCTGCACGTCGAGACCGGCCCCGGTGCTGGCCAGGGATGCCGACGTGACCTCATCGGCCATGCACGCCTCGATCCCCTCGGCGAAGGCGTTCGTGCCCAGCAGCAGAAATCCGATAACGAGCGTCACCACAGTGGCGGACTTCCTGATCATTTCCTTCTACCCCCAGTCGTTGGGTTTCCGTCCTGCTCGGACGAGCAGAACGCGTGATCCTTCTCGACGACACCGTTTGTGCGGAGCCGGAGCTGCCGGTTCTGGGAGGCCGGGCTCCGGGCGACGCGCTGGACCGACCTTCGGCCGGTCGGCAGGGCCCGCGGTGTCGTCCGGGCCCTGCCGAGTTGCTCGCGACTAGCCTCGCATCTTCTCGGGGGTCAGCACGAAGGTGTTCGGCCCCGGGTTCTCGATGCTCGGTGCGACCGGCGACGCGACCGGCGCCGGGATCTCGTAGTGCTCGGTGATCACGTCGCCCTTGGCCTTCGGCTCCTCGGCGGTGAGCGGGGCGTCGCCACCGATCACGGTCGAGGAATTCAGCGTCAGGGACGTCGCCCGCAGAGCAGGTGCCGCAGCCGTACCGCTGACCATGCTCAGGTCGTCAACCGTGAGAGTCCCGTTCTGGAACAGGTTCAGACCGAAGCTGACGGCGGTCGCCCCCGCCGGGACAGTCGGCGTGTTGTAGGTGGCCTCGGCGTAGGTGCTGGAGGCGGCGAACCACTCGCTCGACGTCCAGTACGCCCAGGTGCCCAGCGCCGTCCGGTAGTACAGATCGAACTGGGTCGGGACGTCCGACTTGTACCAGGCCCCCAGGGTGTAACTCTGTCCGGGGGTGACGGTCGGCGAGTACTCACCCAGGTCGAGGGTCGGCATCAGCCGGGCCGCGCCATCGACGTACCCGGTCATGGTCATGGTCACCGCACTGGTCCCGGTGTGCGCATCGGCCGTCGTCACCCACGACGGGGTGTTGGTGCCATAGGCAACCGCCGAGAAGCCCTGCGGCAGTCCGGTGGCCGTATCGAGAGTCTCGAGCGACGGGTTCTTGATCGCGTTGACCCCCGCAGCGGCCTCCGGCGCGACCGGCCCGGCCACTGCCGGGGCAACCGTGCCGCCGATGACGTCCTGCACCCGCTCGACCACGGTGCCACGGGACGCCCGAGGGGCGAGCCAGGCGACGAACTGCTGGAACACGACCGGGCTCACATTGGGATCGGCACAGCCATCGCAGATGTCGTGGAAGGTCAACTGGACCCAGCCGCCGGCGGCCTCCGCCTGGGTCACCTGAGTCTTCAGGTTCTCCAACGTCCAGGCCGCTTCGACCTGGTCGGGTGCCTTGGTCAGGTACGGGTCGGCGGGCGGGATCGTCTCGGCGAGCGGGTACGACGCGGACGCCGCGTTCGTCACTGTCCTGATGTCCCCCAGCCCGCGTCCACTGTTGTCGCCGCAATCCTTGACCAGCGCCTCGACAGCCGTGGTCGACGAGGCGAACGGGTAGGCGAAGTTGGTGACCGGCAGGCCCCAGTTCGCCCAGTTCACCCGGTCGTTGCAGATCTGCCGCTTGGCCTCGTCCGACGTGAGGGTCGCCAGATCCGGATGGGTGATTGTGTGGGTGCCGATCTCGTTGCCGTAGGCCGCGATCGCCTTCACCTCGTCCAGGCCGAGGAAGCCCGTCGCCCCGACGAATCCGGAGTTCATGTAGAAGGTGCCGAGCATGCCGTACTGCTTCATGGTCTCGAAGGCGACCTGCTGGCTGGCGTGGCCGTCGTCGAAGGTCAGCGAGACGATGGTCTTGGCCGCCGGCGGTGCCGCGTTCGCCGGCAGCACGATGGCCACCGTCACGCCGGCGACCATGGCGATCGCCGCCGTGATGGCGGCGATCACCCGGCCTGGGAGCCTGGACCGCCGGCCCCCCAGAGAAGTCTTGGACTGCATGGTCAATCCCCCGGTCTGCGAGTCATCTTCACGGAAATTGGTCATCTGTCATACCCCGAGGACGTAGCCGGCGACGTCGGCGACGATCTTGGTGGTGCCGGTCGACCCGTTGAAGAACTGCACCTTGCCGTCAGCCCCGACCGGCACGATCACCAGGTTCGATCCGTTCTGCCCCTTGACGAAG
>Ga0164241_10001867_pt1 | contig 24346 bp, 23 predicted proteins | sample OricomyardsoilBY_FD_108780 | JGI IMG/M metagenome (GOLD analysis project Ga0164241, IMG submission 108780) | Backyard soil microbial communities from Emeryville, California, USA - Original compost - Back yard soil (BY) | ecosystem: Environmental > Terrestrial > Soil > Unclassified | place: USA... | reverse complement strand
GGCTCCTCGTCTGTCGAGACTGTCAGCGATCCTGCGAGAACTTCAGCGGGATCGCGCCGCAACCTTCATGGGCAGCGCCATCGACCTTCGGTGGCTTCAGGCGAAACTTGTGGCCCGCACGCACGGCCGCTGCGTCGAGTTTTTCGAAGCCGGATGAGCTGTACAGTTCCGAGCTGATGACCTTGCCCTTCGAGTTGTAACAGACCAGGACGATGGCCGTCCCCTCTTCGCCCTTCTTCCTCGACTCGGATGGATAGATTCTCATGATATCCGGCATGTAGGTCAGCTCGGCTGTTGGCGTCTTGTTCTGCTGCTCGCCGCCTGATGCGGAATCCTTCGAACGTTCACCTGCTTCGAGCAGCGAGAACTTCGCGGGAACAATGACGCAACCTTCCTGCGGAATGCGATTGACGGTTCCAGGCTTGACGACGACATCGCGGCTGGCACGGAGCGCCGCCTGATCCAGGCGTTCGAAGCCCGATGATTCGTCTATGTTGGCAGTATGGACTCGTCCCTTGACGTCGAAGCAGATGCGAACCTTGACCATCCCCTGTTCGCCGGCGTCCCTCGATTCGGGCGGGTAGTACTCACTGAAATTGGGTTTGTATGCATAGCCTGCCGGAGTGATCACATCCTGCTGGCTTGCAGCCTGCGCAATCGTCATCGCTCCGGCCAGACCCGCCATGGCTGTCAGCAATTGACGCCTTCTCATGGTGATTCCCTCCTGTAGCGGCTGCGATTTCACGCCACCGCGTGGATTCTTCCTTGCTGGTCGCGATCGAGAATATTGAACGTCTCAAAAGGGATCAACCCGCGATCCGGCTGATCATAGCGGCCTCGTCCGGACGAACGGTTCATCCAGCCCGACAAGCGGCGGCCAGGCCGACCAGCGGCACCTGCCACCCGACCGGCGGCGTGGCGCTGCACGCTGCGCACTTCTAGCATGGACAGCGAGGAGTCAGATCCATGCCAGACCTCAAGCACATCACGGACGAGGCGGGTCGCGTCGATCCCGGTATTGCGCCCGCCCCCGGCAACGGCGAGCCCCGCACGGGGCGCGCACCGGATCGCGAATGGACGTTGAAGATGCGCCAGGAAGCCCGCGAAGCCGGCTGTGATCCGTACAACAGCGTCGGGTCGGGCGTATTCAAGGTCGGCTGAGCCGGATATCCTCGCTCCATGAGCGAACTGACACCCGCCCGCATCATGCAGGTCGGCATGGGCTACTGGCCCGCGCGCACCTTGCAGACAGCAGCCAGCCTCGAACTATTCACGAAACTCGGCAAGGGCGGCATGACGGCCGAGCAGCTGCGCACAGCGCTCAAGCTCGCGCCGCGCGCCAGTCCGGATTTCTTCGATGCCCTGGTGGCGCTGAAATTCCTCGAGCGCGACGGCGACGGACCGGGCGCCATCTATCGCAATTCGGAAGAGGCCGCGATGTTTCTCGACAGCGCGAGCCCGGCCTACATCGGCGGCTTCCTGCAGATGGCGCACGACCGGCTGTATCCGTTCTGGTCTGGTCTGCGCAAGGCGCTCGAATCCGGCGAAGCGCAGAACGAAGCCACGCACAGCGGCAAGTCGCTGTTCGCCGAGCTCTACGCGGACCCGAACCGGCTCGAACAGTTCATGGCCGCGATGAGCGGTGTCTCGAGCGGCAACTTCGCATTGTTTGCCGGGAAGTTCGATTTCTCGAACTACAAGACGCTGTGCGATGCAGGCGGCGCCGAGGGCATCCTGTCGATGATGGTGGCCCGCGCGAACCCGCACATGACCTGCACCACCGCCGACCTGGCCGTGGTGGAACCGATCGCGAAGCGCAAGATTGCCGCGGCCGGTCTCTCGGACCGCGTGCACACCGCCGCCATCGATTTTCTCAGCGGCCCGCTGCCCAGGGCCGATGTGATCACCATGGGCATGATCCTGCACGACTGGAACCTGCCCATCAAACAGATGCTCATCAAGAAGGCTTACGAAGCGCTGCCCGAGGGCGGAGCGTTCGTGGCCATCGAGCAGCTGATCGACGACGCGCGCCGCGAGAACGTGTTCGGCCTGTTGATGTCGCTGAACATGCTCATCGAGACCGGCGACGGCTTCGACTTCTCCGGCGCCGACTTCGCGGGCTGGTGCAAGCAGGCCGGCTTCCGCCGGTTCGATGTCATGCCGCTCACCGGTTCGGCCAGCGCGGCGATTGCCTACAAGTAGGAACGCCTCAAGGCCTGCGGTAGTGAAACGGCGGCGTATCGCGTGACGGCAGCATCTCGCCCGGACGCGGGCCGTCGCTGGCCCACCCTTCCTTGTAGAGCACCTGGTAAGTCGGATGCAGGTGCAGGCGCTTGAACTTCCACACGCCGCTCTCCTTCACCAGTTCGTTTTCGTAGATGCCGCCACCCCAGATCGGGCGCCCCTCGCTGTCGCGCGCCAGCTGCAGCATGCGCGAGCGGATCCTTGCGCTGCGACCGTCGGCCGCGACATGGATCACGGGCTGCAGCTGCAACTGGCTGTTCAGGGCATCCTTCACTGGCCCTTCCGGACCCAATGCCTTCAGGAACCCGAGGATGTTGTCGCTGCCGGCAATGCGCATGCCTTCAACCTCGAACACGCCATCGGCCGTGAACAGCTGCGCAATGTCGGACCACAGCGATTTCTCGCTGTAGTAGCCATAGGCGTTCTGCAGGTTCTCGATCTCGTGCCAGTCCATCACGCGCTGTACCTGTACGAGGGCATTGGCGATCTGGCGGTCCGTTGGTGCCTTCAGCGATGACCCCGACGGGAAACGCGGCGCATTGGCCGGTTGATCGAAATGCAGCGGCGGCGTGAAGACCGCGGGATACGCCTCGTATTGCACCGTGGGCGGACGATCTGGCGGAAATACCTTGCTGGGCGCAGGTGCGGGCAATGCACTCTTCCCCCAGCCCTGCGCATAGTCCGTGGCCAGGATGGTGTACACGTGCATGGCCTGGATCATCCAGGTGTCGCCCTGCTTCGCGTAGGTGTTCTCGGCCACGTTCTGCACGATGCGCGCGGGCTCGCCTCCGCCACCCACGAACGCGAGCTCGAAGATGCGCGCCTGCGCGGTCTTGCCATCCGTTGCAACGGTGACGATGGGTTCGATCTGCAGGTGATCGTTGAGCTGGCCCTCGCGCAGACCGCGCGGCCCATCGAGTTCTAGTGCGCGACGGATGTGATCGCGCCCGATGTACACGCCGGCCTGCCCGACTTCGCGCGTGCCATCCGGCGTGAACAGCGCCGCGGCCTCCTTCCACATGCCGCGATCGATGTAGTACCCCCAGGCATTCTGCAGGTTCTGCACGGCCAGCTCGTCGGCGAGCTGCTGCGCGCGCAGCACCAGGCTGGCCGGAGGAAGATTCCCCACCACCGCCTTCACGTTCTGCGGCGGCCGCATCGTGCCGCGATTCGGATACGGGAATGGCACCACGCAGACGGAAACATCCGCCTCGCAGGGATCGCGCCAGTCGCGATCGGCCGGATGCGCAAGATTGAAGCGTATGGGTGAACGGTCCGCCGCGCCCGGCGTTCGCGGTGCCGGCTTCGTCCAGCCATTCTCGTAGCCGCCACCCGAACCCGCGTAAGCAGTGAGCACCTTGATCTTCCATTTGCCGTCCTGCTTCACGTAATCGAAGCGGTACAGCGAATCGGCCCAGGTGGCCGAGGAACCGAAGCGGCCGAGCATGCCAAGCACGCGCCAGCGACCCGTGGCGGTGGTGCCATCGGCGGCGAGATCGATCACCGGTTGCAGGATGGTGTGGTTGTAGATGCGCCCCTCGGCCAGGCCCTGTTTGCCCTGCCCCAGGTTCTCCACGAACATCGCGCGGATGCTGGCCTTGCCATCGAAGCCACCGCTGGGGTAGTTCGCGATCGCGTCGTCGGCGAACAGGTTGGCCAGGTCATCCCACAAGCCGCGGTCGGCGTAGTAACCGTAGGCGCGCTGCAGGTTCTTCAGGGTGCGCACGTCTTCGGCGCGTACCACTGCGGTCTCGAGCTGGACGATCTGCCCGCCGTTGGCGGGGCCGGCCGCGGCAGCCAATGCCTGGCCGCAGACCCACGCCAGCACAGTGGCGGCCACGATCATTGCGGTCCGTCGAATTCGGCCCATGGTGGCTCCCCCGTTGGTGGCACAAGTCTAACGGCAGCGATGCGCCCGGAACCACCGCGCCGTACACTGCAGCGCAAAGGGGGATTCCATGGGCCGACACCAGGATCGCTGCATCATCGTCACCGGCGCGGCGGGAGCGATTGGCTACGCCACCTGCGAAATCCTGGCACGCGAAGGGGCCAGCGTGCTGCTGGTGGACATCAATGCGAAGGGACTGGCCGAACGCACCGCTGCCCTGCGTGCTGCCGGGCATCGGGTGGAGCAATGCGTCGCGGACTGCGGCGAGGAAGCCGATGTGAAGCGCTACGCGCAGGCTGCGCTCGACGCCTTCGGCCGCATCGACGGCTTCTTCAACAATGCCGGTGTGGAGGGCGACCTAGCGCCCACCCATGAATACAACGTGGCCGAGTACGACCGCATCATGCGCGTGAACCTGCGCGGCGTGTTCCTGGGCCTGCGCCATGTGCTGCCCCACATGGTGAAGCAGGGAAAGGGTTCGGTGGTGAACACGGCCTCCATCGGCAGCGAACTGGGCCTTGCCGGAGCCTGCGCCTACAACGCCGCCAAGCATGGCGTGGTGGGCCTGACGCGCACCGCCGCCAGCGAAGTGGCGCAGAAAGGCGTGCGGGTGAACTGCGTGGAACCGGGCGTGATCGAAACACCGCTGCTGGTGGAAGTGCTGGAGAAGATGTTCCATGGCGACATCCAGAAGGGGCTGGACACGCTGGGCAAGGTCGCTACGCTCAATCGCTGCGGCCAGCCGGTAGAAGTGGGCAATGTGGTTGCCTTCCTGCTCTCCGACGAAGCAAGCTTCGTGAACGGCGCCACGTGGGAAATCGACGGCGGCGCGATGGCCACGATCAGAAACGATATTTGAGAAACGAACTCACCTTGAGGGGATATCCATGAAGTACCTGTTTCAACTGGCCGTACTCGCTGTAATCGCCGTACCGGCAATGGCGGATGTCTCACTGAACGGCGCGCGCATCGGCGCGAAGGACACTGAAGCCGTGGCGAAGTTCTACAGCACCGCGTTCGGCATGTCCGAAGTGCAGCGCATTCCGCAGCAGGGCCAGAGCGGCCCGGAGATCATGCTGAACTTCGGCAAGACACCGGCGGCCGCGCAGGCCAACCGCAACAAGCTGGGTGGCTCGGACATCGTGATCATGCCGCGCGCATCGGATGACGTGAAGGACGAGATCCCGCATGTCGTGTTCAATGTGACGGACATGGACGCCGTCGTGAAGGCTGTGAAGTCCGCGGGTGGCAAGATGGCGCGCGAACCGTTCGTGTTCGGCGGCACCATCAAGATCGCCATGGCCGTCGACCCGGCCGGAAACCAGATCGAGATGATCCAGAACGCCGGGCAGGTTACTGCCCCGAAGTAGTTTCGCCCTGGCGGGGCCTAATCCAGCCCCGCCTCCTTTAATACCGCCCCGGCGACGTTGAACCCTTCAGCGGCCGCCGGGATGCCGGCATACAGCCACACCTGCATCAGTGTTTCGCGGATCTCGTCCTTCGTCACTCCGTTGGCGATCGCGCCCTGCACGTGATACTTCAGCTGCGGGCTGCGACCCAGCGTGGCCAGGATCGCAATCGTGAGCATGCTGCGCATCTTGTGATCCAGCGGCGCCACGTTCCACGCCTCGCCGAAGCACTGCTCGGTGACGATCTCCTCGAAGCGCCGCCGGAACGGCGAGGCGTTGTTCAGCGCATCTTCGGCGCCGGCCTTGCCGAACATCTTGCGCCTGAGGGCGAGGCCCGCTTCTTCCAGCTTCTTGTCCATGTCACTGCTCCGTCTTTGCTGTGGCCGCCGCCTCGAAGGCGACGAAGGCCTTTGAACTGTCCGCACTGGCGCCCAGCTGCTCGCGCGCGGCGGCGAAGCGCTCGCGCGCCTGCCGGAACAGCGGCAGGTCGAGCCCGATGTCGTCACCGAGATCCGCCGCGATGCGCACGTCCTTGGCAATGAGGCCGAGCGCAAAGCCGGTGGCGAATCGTCGCGGGATCACATGCTCCTTCGCCACCAGCTCGGTGACGAAGCTGCGCCCGGTTGAATCATTGAGCACATCCACCATGGTCTTCGGGTCGAGCCCGAACTGCTCACCGAGGGTCAGCCCTTCGGCCACCGCGATCATGGTGGAGCCCGCGATGATGTTGTTGATGGCCTTCATGGCATGGCCATTGCCCAGGCCACCCAGTACGAACAGCTTGCCACCCATGGCGGACAACACCGGTGTGACCTTTTCGAGAACCTCGGCAGAACCACAGCCGATCATGATGGCCAGCGTGCCGGCCTCGGCCCGCGTGCGCGCGCCGGAGACCGGCGCATCCACCAGCGTGATGCCGTGCTCGGCGAGTACCGCGCCCGTCTCGCGCGTGAGCAAGGGCTCGGCCGAACTCATGTCGATGCACACAGCGCCGGGTTTCAATGCCTTGAGCAGCGCCTGCCCGTCGGCACGCGTCAGCACGTCCTGCACCACCTTGCCATCCGGCAGCATGGTGACGACGAACTCGCAATCACCAAGACCGGCCAGCGACTCCGTCGCCGCGCAACCCAGCTCCTGTGCAACCTGGGCCGCGCGCCCGGACGCCACATCATGAAGAGTGACCGCAAAGCCCTTGCGCACGAGATTGGCGGCCATGGGCGTACCCATGGTGCCGATGCCGATGAACCCGACGCGTGTCATGCGCACCCCCGTCTTGCAGAGGGTGCGACTTTAGCATCCCGGTCCGGCTGCGATCAGAACCGGTACTGGCCCGTCAGTGACAGTGTCCGGGGACGCGCATTGATGACTTCCGCATAGCCGGAAGACGTCGTCAGTGACGAGGTCCCTGCCAGGCGGTACAGCTTGTCGCCGAGATTCTGCCCGGCCAGCGTGATGCGCCACTTTGCGTCCGGTGACTCCAGGGTGGTCGATCCGTTCCAAACGGTGACGCCGCCGGTCTGCGAGATCTCGGCCGAATTGCCCGCATCGAAGTACTGGCCACCGGTGTAGCTGGAATCCACACGCGGCGTGATCGTCCAGCCATTGCCCAGCGCGAAAGTGTAGGCCACGCCGATGTGCGTGGTCCAGTCCGGCGTGAACGGCAGCTTGCTGTCGAGGTTGGCCGTTGCGGTCGGCGTCTGCGGCGGCGAGCCGACTGGCGGCGGATCGATGATGCTGTCGAAGCCCGAATCCAGGTAGCCCGCGCTGGCGTCGATGGTCAGGTTGGTCGTCGGGGCCCAGTACACCTCGAGTTCGCCACCGTCTATGGAAGCCTTGCCGGCATTGAACAGCAGCGGCACCACGCCCAGACGATAGGTCATCTGGATGTTGTCGTAGTTGGTGGTGAACAGCGCCGCGTTCACGCGCAGGTTGTCCAGCGGATTGAGCTTGGCACCGATTTCCCAGGTGGTGGCCGTTTCCGCACCGAAGGAGAGCGGCGCGTTGCCCGGGGGCGTGGCGTTGTAACGCTGGTTGAAGCCGCCACTCTTGAACCCTTCGGAGTAGCTCACATAGGTCATGACAGCGTCGTTCCAGCGGTACTGCACACTGCCGGACAGGGTGGTGTCGGTAAACGAGCGCTTGAACTGGTTCGTGGTCAGGAACAGGCAGCCTGTCTGGGTGGGCGGCGTGCCGCCGTATGGACAAGTTGCCGACGGTATCGCCGGCTCGGGTGCCGTGGCGGGCGAGACATTGAACATGATGCCCTTCAGGGTCTTGGACTCATCGGTGTAGCGGATGCCGCCGGTGGCACTCAGCTGATCGGTGAACTTCCAGGTCCACTCGGTGAACGCCGCCTTGGACTTGGTGCCCAGCCACACGCGCTGCGTGTCGTAGGAGGTTCCAGGATTGGAAATGGCCACCAGCACCCGGTCGAAGGTGTCTTCGTCGAAGTAGTACAACCCGAGCACACCATCGAGGCGCTCGCCGGAATACACGGCCTGCAGTTCCTGGCTGAACTGCTTGCTGTGGCTGCTGTAGTTGGTGTGCAGCACCAGCAGCGGCGTGTTGTCCGCGTCACGCGCACCGGTCCAGCGCAGGTCGCGATCGGCCGTGATGGACTTGAACGTCAGCTGGTCGTTGTAGTTCCACTCGGCGACCAGCGAGCCACCGCGATTCTTCAGCGTGCTGAAAGCCGGCGCCGTACCGCCATTGGTGAAGTTGCCCAGGTACTGCGCATCGTTGCCGCAGGTCGGGTCGGCCTCGGGCCCAACAAGAGTGGGAGGAGGGAATGGGTCCACCACATAGGGACAACCCGCATTCTGGCTGGCAATTGCCACGAACAACGCGGATTCATTGATCGACTGGAACACGAATGGCGAGCCGTTCTCCTTCTGGCGCGCGCCGTCGTAGCGCAGCGTGAAGCTGAGGTTGTCCATCGGCTTGAAGCGAAGCGCGACCTGGCCATTGAGCGAATCCTCGTCACCCAGGTCCTTGTTGTCGAACACGCGCTTCACGTAGCCATCGCGCTTGTGAAAACCGCCCGAGGCACGCGCCGACCACGTGCCCGTGTCGAACAGGTCGGCGGCGACAAACCCGTCGATGAGGTTGTCATAGCCGACGGACGCGCGCGCCAGATTGCCGGCGCCTTCTCCCGGACCATTGGTGGTCAGCAGCACCGCGCCGCCGATGGTGTTGCGCCCGAACAGCGTGCCCTGCGGTCCGCGCAGCACCTGCGTATTGGCGATATCGCGCATCTCCATGGCGCCGCCAACCGAGCGGCCCATGTACACATCGTCGATGTACAACCCCACACCGGGGTCAACGGCCGGCGTGGCATCGGTCTGCCCGATGCCGCGAATGAAGACCTGTGCTGCCGAGTTGTTGCCGGTCAGCGTGCCGTAGCTGTGGAACTGCAGGTTGGGAACCACCTTGTCCAGATCGGTGGTGCCGGTGACCTGCATGGCCTCGAGCGCATCGGCCGACAGCGCGGTCACGGCGACCGGTGTGTCCTGCAGGCTTTCAGCGCGACGCCTGGCCGTGACCACGACTTCGCCGAGTACCGTATCTCCCGCGGATGCCTGCTGGCCATCGGCCGCAACGGCACGCCCCGCACCACCCAGCGTCGCAGCCGATGCGATCGCAACAGCCACTGCGTAACCCAATCTCGACACTCGCCTGTTCCTGGCAAAAGACATAAAGACTCCTTTAGTCACCCCGTTTACAAATTGAGCGTGCGGCACGCAGCGCTGCGGCTGTTTGCACGCGCCGCATACTAGCGTACGGATGCACGCTGGCGTGGAGGTTCTGCGCATCGCGAAGACCCCGTCGATGCGCATCAGGCCTGTCGGTTCGCATGCGTCCTGATACTTGGACATTTGAAGTGCTTTCTTGGAAAAACGATGCACGTGTGTGTGCCATGTTCGCAATGAACGCGCAGAACCTCATGCGGTGGCTTTTGGCGCGCTGCGATTCTGCTAGGCTCGCTGGCTTCCAAGTTGCTCGACACCAGACCCGGGGGTTCTTTATGAATTTCATTCGTCGATCCACGCTTGGCGTCGCGCTTGTCGGCGCTGCAGCGTGTCTTTCGTTGAGTATGTGGTCCGCCTCCGCGCTTGCGCAGGCACCGCCGGGACCAGGACCAGGGCCGGGGCCCGGCCAGGGCCCGGCGCGCGGTGGCGGCATGGCCGCCGATCCGCGCGCAGAACAGCGCACCTATCATCTCGACGGCGCGAACATCGATGTGCCGTACTGCCTGTACAAGTCCTCGAAAGTTTCGAAGGACAAGCCCGCACCGCTGATCGTTGCACTGCACGGCATGGGCGCTCCGCCCACCATCATGTGCAACAAGACCTCGATCGATCTGGCTGAAGAGAACGGCTACATCCTCGTGGCACCGATGGGCTACAGCACCATGGGCTGGTTTGGCTCGCCGGTGATCAACATGGGCGGCGCGGGGCGTGGCGCAGGCCGCGGTCCTGGAGCGCCAGGTGCGCGGCCAGGTGGCGCAGGTCCGGGCGCGGGTCCTGGTGCAGGTGCAGGGATAACGGGGACGTCAACGGTACCCGGGCCGGGCGGACGTCCGGGTGGTGCTGGTCCCGGCGCGGGTCCGGGCGCCGCCGCCGCCCCTGCCGCGAGCAATGAGGACATTGCGAAGTGGAGCGAGGCGGACGTGATGAACGTGCTGGGCTTCATGCGCAAGGAATTCAATGTCGATCCGAAGCGCATCTACCTCACGGGCCACTCCATGGGTGGTGCCGGCACGCTGTTCCTCGCCTCCAAGCATGCCGACCTGTGGGCCGCCGCCGCACCGGTGGCGCCGGCTGCATTCATGATGGAGCCCACCCGCGCGGACTACCTGAAGAAGATCCAGGCCGCCAACCTGCCGCTGCTGATCGTGCAGGGTGATGCGGACACGGTCGTGACGCCGGATCATTCAAAGAACTGGGCGGCCACGGCCCAGGAACTGGGCATGAAGGATTTCAAGTTCGTGCTGCAGCCCGGCATCGACCATGGTCCGGTCATCACCAGCAGCCAGAAGGACGTGTTCGACTTCTTCAACGCGCATTCGAAGAAGTAGGTCGTTGATCTGCACGGCCGGTCACCGCAGGGTGGCCGGCCATTTTTTCAGCCTGCCGCAGGCTCCTGCGGCGAAATGCTTTCCGGTCCGCGCTGACGAAACACCCGTGGGGAAGCCCCCGCACGACGCGTGAAGAAACGCGTGAAGTAGGCGGCATCCTCGAACCCGAGCTCGGTCGCAATGACATGCACCGCCCTGTCGGTGTAGTGCAGCAGGCGCTTGGCTTCCAGCAGGATGCGCGCATGGACGAGCTGCATGGGTGAGCGGCCGGTCAGCGCGAGGCATACCCTGCGCAGTCGCGAGGGCGACACATGCAGTGCGCTGGCGTACTCGTCCACCTTCTGGCTGCTGCGGAAGCGGCGCTCGATCAGCGCAAAGTATTGCTCCAGCAACCGGCGTTCCTGCCCCACGGCCGGATCGGTGAAACTCGTGCGACGCTGCGCGAAGCGCAGCACGTTACCCAGCAGCACCTCCAACCAGCCATTCAGCGCCAGGCGATGGCCACTGTCGGCAACGGGAAACTCGCGCGCCAGCATGCGCACACTGAGCGCGAGGTCGGTGGCGCGCAGTTCGGAGCCCTGCAGTTCCAGCACCTGGGGGCGCGCAAACAGTGCCGTGATTCCCGGCTCACGCTGCACCATGTCATGCAGCAGCTCCTCCGATATCGAGACGACGTGTCCGGTGGTGCCGGGCTCGAACTCGAAGCCGTGCACGGCGCGTGCCGGAACAAGGATCAGCGCGGGCGGCCGGTATTGGGCCTGCACGCCATCGAGCATGGTCACACCGGTACCGCGCAGCACGAACACCAGCTGGTGCAGCACCTGGTGCATGTGCGGATCGATCTTCCACTGGTGACGGGTGCTGCGCGCCTCGATGGTCTCCACGTGCAGCATGGAACCCGGTGCGGGGCGCGGGGCCTCGCCGTACAGGAAGTACGTGGGAATTCGCCGGGCGGCGCCGCTGCGGACCATCACCGGATAGTAGGTACGCCCGGACGGCGAAAATAGTTGTGCGAATAGTCCAATTCTCCTGCCACCGGTTACAACACGCCGCGGCCATTTGCGAACAGAATGTCCGGGTCTTTCAAGCGAGGTCCAGCGTGCGTACTCAAGTGGCGATCATTGGTGCAGGCCCTTCCGGACTGCTGCTCGGCCAGCTCCTGCACAAGGCTGGCATCGACGCAGTCATCGTGGAGCGCCAGAGTGGCGATTACGTGCTGGGGCGCATCCGCGCCGGCGTGCTCGAGCAGGTCTCGGTCGACCTGATGGACGAGATCGGTGTCGGCGCGCGCATGCACAGGGAGGGCCTGGTTCACGAGGGGTTCGAGATGCTGGTCGCGGGCCGCCGCCACCGCGTGAACATGCATGAACTGACCGGGGGCTCGGCCGTGATGGTCTACGGGCAGACCGAGCTCACGCGCGACCTGATGGAGGCACGCGCCGCGGCCGGGCTGACCACGTTCTACGAAGCCCAGGACGTGGCCGTGGACGGCTACGACGGCGCGCATCCGGGCGTGACGTTCACGCACAACGGCAAGCCGCAGCGCATCGACTGCGATTTCATCGCCGGCTGCGACGGATTTCATGGCGTGTGCCGCGCCAGCCTGCCGGCAGGGGCCGCGCGCGAATACGAGAAGGTCTATCCCTTCGGCTGGCTGGGCGTGCTGTCTGAAACACCGCCGGTCAGCGAGGAGCTGATCTACGTGAACAGCGAGCGCGGCTTCGCGCTGTGCTCCATGCGCAGCCGCACCCGCAGCCGCTACTACCTGCAGGTGCCGCTGACCGACCAGTTGTCCCAGTGGTCCGACGACGCGTTCTGGAAGGAGCTGAGGTTGCGACTCGATGTCGAGGCCGCCGCAAGCCTTGTCACCGGGCCATCCATCGAGAAGAGCATCGCGCCGCTGCGCAGCTTCGTGGTGGAGCCGCTGCGCTTCGGGCGCATGTTCCTGGCTGGCGATGCCGGGCACATCGTGCCTCCCACCGGCGCAAAGGGCTTGAACCTGGCCGCCACCGACGTGAAGTACCTGTCGGACGCGTTCATCGAATACTTCAGGGACAAGAGCAGCGCGGGCATCGACCACTACTCGGAGAAATGCCTGCGGCGCGTGTGGCGCGCCGAGCGGTTCTCGTGGTGGTTCACCAACCTGATGCACCGGTTTCCCGAGGACGGGCCGATTGCCGCGAAATTCCAGCTCGCCGAGCTCGACTACCTGCTCAACTCGCGCAATGGATTGAAGACCATCGCGGAGAATTACGTGGGCCTGCCGCTGGAATTCGGCGACTGAGATTCATCCGGCTGTCAATGCGCCCGGGCGCGTTCTTCTTCCCGCATGCCGCGCAGCGTGTTGGGCAGGCCGTAATTGCCTTCCTGACAGGCATATTCGAACAGCGGATCGGTGGAAATCTCCATCGGATATTCGCCGCCCCAGCTCTCGTCCCACAGGCTCGGGTCGCTGACCATGAATTCGTAGCGGATCGACTTCGGGCCGGTGCGCGTGATCTTCTCGATGACCCGGGCTTCCGGCCCCATCGGGATCGCGGCCCCGCGCGGCAGGAACTGGTCGGAGAAGCCCGTGGTCTCGATGACCAGCGTGTCCCCCTCCCAACGGCCCCAGGAATTTCCCTGCCAGCGCTTGAGCCCGCCGAAATCCGGCCTGCTGTCGGCCAGCGGGATCACGCGCGCGTCGTGGATCATCTCCGTCATCAGCACCACGTAGCCCGGGCTCTGCGCAATCTGCACCAGCGTGTTGTAACCGACCGGTCGCAGCGGCGGACCTTCATGCGCCCACAGCAGACAGCGCTCCTGCAGCGGCCGGTTCTGCGCGCTGTCGAAGGCATGCGCCTGCTGCCAGGCGCGCGCCGCATCGCTGCGCTGCTGCGCGTCGGGCCGCAGTGGCGGCATGCGCCCATTGGCTGGCGTGCTCAGAATGGAGGTACGCGGATTGGTCACCATCGGGCTCTGGTCCGGGTTCAGTGCGTAGTCGGACGTCTCGTAGTGCACTTCCGAGACCACCGTCGTCGTTTCGACGACCGCCGGCGCATTCCTGCGCGCTGCATATTCCTGTGCGCTGTAGATCGCCTTGTCCCCGAGTTCGAGCGGACGCTCGAAGGGCACATTGGTGTTGTTGGTGTAGACACCCTGGATCAGCGGGTCACCCCATGAGGTGCGAGGTGCCTCGCCCCGATCGGCACCGGAACAGGCCGCCACCCCCAGCAACAGCAGCAGGTGTGCACGCAGGAGAGTGGATTGAATCTGGCGTCCCATGCCGGGGCAACTGTAACTGCATTTACAAGCTGTCGACCAGACAGGGATACTCGCCCGCTACCAGGTTCAGAACACGCACTTACGGGGGGAATCCAGCATGAAGCACGGACCATCACGGGCACGAATCGGAGCGCGGGGCATATGGATGGCCGTCTTCGCGACGCTGGCCGTTGCGCAGCAGCCTCCGGCACGACAAGGCGGGCCGCCCACTGCAGCCCGCGGCCCGATGACCATCCAGCCGGATCCGCGCACCCAGCAGCGCAGCTACGACTTCAAGGACACCAACGAAAAGTTGTCGTACGTGCTGTTTGTGTCGTCGAAGGTTTCGAAGGGCCGCAAAGCGCCGCTGATCGTCGCGCTGCACGGCCTCGGCGGTGACGGCAACTTCCTGGTGCGCGACCGTCTGGTCGACCTAGCAGAGGAAGGCGGCTACATCGTCGTCGGGCCGCTGGGCTACAACGTCAGCGGCTGGTACGGCTCGCCGGTGATCGCCATGGGCGGTGAGCCCGTCCCTCATCTCGCTGAGCTGAGCGAGAAGGACGTGATGAACGTGCTGGAGATGACGCGCAAGGAGTTCAACGTGGACCCCGACCGCACCTATCTCCTGGGGCATTCCATGGGCGGCGCCGGCGCGCTGTTCCTGGGCCAGAAGCATGCGCAGGAATGGGCAGCGGTCGCGGCGCTCGCGCCGGCCGCGTTCATGATGGAGCAGAATCGCGCGGACATTCTGGGCACCATGCAGAAAGCCAATGTCCCGGTGCTGATCGTCCAGGGCGATGCAGACCCGGTTGTGCCGCCGGACAACACCCGGCGCTGGGGCGCAACGCTGAAGGAGTCGGGCATGAAGGGCGAATACGTGGAGCTCAAGGGCGCGGACCATGGCACCGTGATCGCCAACGGCATGCCCGATGTGTTCAAGCTGTTCAACGGCACCGTGAAGAAGCACTAGCGCGAGGGCGATTCCATGACCAGCAAGCGTGCAACGATTGTCATCGTCCATGGTGCCTGGGTTGGCGGATGGCGCTGGCGCAACGTGGCGGATCAGCTCATCGATCGCGGCCATCACGTCTTCACGCCGACGCTCACCGGCCTCGGCGAGCGCGCGCACCTGACCAGCCGGAGCGTGAACCTTTCCCTGCACGCCCAGGACGTGGCCAACCTCATCCACTTCGAGCGGCTCGACAACATCCTGCTCGTCGGCCACTCCTATGGCGGCATGCCCGTGTCGGTCGTTACCGGGCTGGTGCCGCCCGGCACCATCGGTTCGCTCATGTACCTGGACGCCTTCTTTCCCGAGGATGGCCAGAGCCTCAACGACCTGGTGCCGGGCCCACCGCATCTGCCCGAGCATGCCGACGACTACCTGGTACCACCGCCCCGCGTGAACGTGGTCGGCTTCAATGCACACATGGATCCGGAAGCCCGCGCGGCCTACGAAGAGCGCCGCATGCCGCAGTCGATGTACTGCTTCCAGGAGAAGGCCCGCGTCACGGCCGCGCGGGAAGCCATTGCGCAGAAGACCTATGTGCTGGCCACCGGCTACAAGAACGACACCTTTGCGCTCGTGGCCGAAAAGCTGCGCCAGCGCGCCGGCTGGCGGGTCGAGGAAATGCCCTTCACGCACGACCTGATGCATGTGGCGATGAACGAAACGGTCGCCATGATCGAATCGGCGCTGCCATGATCGAGGTCAAGCCACTTCACCCGCGGTTTGCCGCGGAGATCATCGGCCTCGACACCGCTGCGCCGATCACGCCGGAAATCGTGCAGGCCGTCGAAGCGGCCATGGCCGAATACGCCGTCTGCGTGGTGCGCAACGCCAGCCTCACCGACGCGGACCACCTGCGCTTCAGCCGCGCCTTCGGCCCGCTGGAGCTGCCGCCCGGCAGCCGCGGGCGCATCGCCAAAGAGCTCTACGACATCAGCAACCTCGATGCCAAGGGCGAGATCATTCCGTTCGACCCGAACGCCAAGGCACAGCCCATCGACTTCGAGCGCTTCCACACCGACAGCCCGTTCAATACGCAGCCCACCAAGTGGTCGCTGCTGCTGGGTTACGTGGTGCCGCCCAAAGGCGCCGAGACCCTGTTCATCGACACCCGCGCGGTGTACGACGACCTGCCGCAGGCGATGAAGGACCGCATCGAAGGCCTCACTGCCGAGCACGACATGTTCCAGGCACTGGAACGCACCGGCGTGCAGTTCGGTGACGAGAACATGCGCAGGATGTTCCCGTGCCTGCCGCATCCGCTGGTGCGCACCTCGGCCAACGGCCGCAAGGCGCTGTACCTCGGGTGGCATGCCATCGGCATCGTGGGCTGGCCGAAGACCGAAGCCTGGGCATTGCTCGACGAGCTGTTCGCCATCGCAACCCAGGAAAAGTACATCTACTCGCACCACTGGCGGCAGGCGGACATGCTCATCTGGGACAACCGCTGCACCATGCACAGCGCCACTGCGTTCGAACGCTACCAGTACAAGCGCGACTGCCGCCGCACCACCATCAACGAATACGGGCCTGAGCGGCCCGGCATCGAAGGTGCGCCCCCTGCTGCCGCCACGCGCTGACGCCACGCGCTGACGTCTGAATGGAAGAGCCCGAGATCACGCCGCGCAAGCTGCTCATCGCGGTAACCTGCCTGCTGGGCGCGACCTTCGTGCCGTACGTGGAGGCCACCATCAGTCCATTGATGATGCTGCCGATGACCGAAGAGTTCGGGTGGACGCGAACCCAGTTCTCGCTCGCCAGCACATTCTTCTTCATCCTGGGCACGGCCAGCGTGCTGCTGTTCGGAAAATTCGCCGACCGCTACGGCCCGCGCCTCATCCTGTTGTTCGGGTCGGTGTGCGGCGGCGCCACCATGCTGCTGCTGTCGCAGCAGAACGCCGAACTCTGGCGTCTGTACCTGGCCTATGCGCTGCTTGGTGCCTGCGGATCGAGCGGGCTGGGCTACACCAGGATCATCGGCACCCTGTTTTCCCGCCATCGCGCCAAGGCGCTGGCCATATTCGGGGGCGAATCCATCGTCGCGTTGGGCACATTGCCGCTGCTGACCAACGCATTGAATGTGCACCTGGGCTGGCGTGGCACCTACGTCGTCTACGCAGTGGTCATGTTCGCGCTCACGCCGGTCATCCATCTCGTGATGCGGGGGCCGGGGCTCAACCAAGGCAGCCGGTCAAAGCCCACCGGCGTTGCCGCTGTCGCAACGGGAACACCTCCTCCTGTACCGGAGGGCATGACCCCCGCTCAGATCAGGCGCGACCGCGTCTTCTGGTTGATCGTTCTCACTGCCGTGCTTGGCGGCGGGTTCAACGTCGGATTCACCGCGCACATCATCGCCGCCATCACCGATCGGGGCTTCTCGTCCGACGCCGCCGCTGGCGTGCTTTCCGCCGGCACGCTCCTGGGTCTGATCGGTGCTGTCTCGATCGGATTTGCGCTGGACCGGTCAAGGACGGCGCGGATCATGTCGCTGTACGGAATGATCTCGGCGCTGGGCATCAGCCTGTTCGCGGTGGCCAGCCTCACATTCGGCGGCCTGCCGCTGCTCGTCACGGGCCTGGCCGTGCAGCGAATCGCGATGGGCGCACTGCCCGCCGGCACGAACTACCTGCAGACCCGCTTCGTCGGCATGCGCTCCTTCGGCGAGGCCTTTGCCATGCAGGTGGTCGCGCAGGGAATCGCCATGGCCCTCACGCCGCCACTGTTCGGATTGCTGTTTGAATGGACAGGGTCCTACACGCCGATGTACTGGAGCGTATTGGTCGCGGCACTCGCCGGTGCCGGCGTCTACCTGATGCTCGGGCCGTATCGGTTCGGAACGGTCGCAGCGAAACCGCGCTAGCCCTGCTCCGCCGGCGCAAACGTGCCGTACCTGCGCCCGAAATACAGCAGCGGCTCGCCTTCGCGTGTGTGCGCGGACTCCACCAGGCCCACCACGATGGCGTGATCGCCGCTGATGAAGATCTGGCTGGTCGCGCATTCGATCTGCGCCAGGGAGTCGGCGATCAGCGGCACGCCGAGTTTTTCGCCGGTTTCGAAGCGCATGCCGGCAGTCTTGTCCTGCCCTTTCACGGCGAAGCGAGTGGCGATGTCGGCCTGGCCCGCACCCAGCACACTCACGCCGAAACGCTGGCAGGAAACCACCACCGGATAGCTGTTGGCATTGTGCTGGATGGCGAACATCACCAGCGGCGGGTCGAAAGAAAGTGTCACGAACGTCGAGACCGTCAGCCCCGTGATGGCATCGGTGCCGCGCTCGCGCGCCGTCACCACGGCAACCGCACCGGCCAGTGTGCGTCCGATCCGTCGATAGTCCTCACCTGATATGGGCATGATTGAGCAGCGAGCATGCCTGCACCTTCCTCATGCCGCAATGAGGCAAATGGCTGCACTATTTTTCCGGACTGGCTTCGGCTCATGCTCCGGCGATCATGAGCACCGCGGTGGGGGAAGCAGGCGCAACCGACAGCGCAAAGGCGCTGCTGTCCCGTGGTTACAGGGCCTGGCTGGTGGTGGTCCTGGTCGTGCTCAGCGCGCTGAACTTCGCCGATCGCGCGGTGCTCTCCGTGCTGGCGCAGCCCATCAAGGAAGACCTGAAGCTCACCGACAGCGAGCTCGGCATTCTGCAGGGCCTGGCGTTCGCCATCCTGTATTCGGTGCTGGGGTTGCCCATCGGCTGGCTGGCCGAACGCGTCAGCCGCAAGAATCTCATCGCCGCCTGCGTCGCCGTGTGGTCGGTGATGACTGCGGCCTGCGGAATGGCGGGCGGTTTCGTGTCCTTGCTGCTGGGACGCGTTGGGGTGGGCGTCGGTGAAGCAGGCTTCCAACCAGTAGCCTGGTCACTCGTGGCGGATCACTTCCGCGCCAACCGCCGCGCGTCGATCACGGCCATCATCCTGCTGGGTTCGCCCATCGGGTTTCTCATCGGGCAATCGGTGGGCGGAATCGTTGCCGCCACGTGGAGCTGGCGTGTCGCGTTCTACGCGCTCGGCATTCCCGGGTTGCTGGCCGCGTTGATCGCCTGGATGACATTGCGCGAACCGCCGCGCGGGCTGGCCGAGGGCGCAAAGACCGAAGCGCCGCCATCGGTTCGCGCCGTGGTCGGCACCTTGTGGGCCAAGCCCGCATTCAGGCACCTGCTCGCCGGGTTCACCCTCAGCGGTTTCGCGATGAACGCGGTCGCACAGTTCGTGCTGCCGTTCTACCTGCGCGGTTTCGCCGTGCCGCTGGCCACGCTGGGCGTGGTATTCGGCACCGTTGCGTTCACCTCCAATGGTCTTGGCATGTTGCTTGGGGGGTTTGGCTTCGATCGGCTGTCGCGACGCGACCTGCGCTGGTCCATGTGGGGGCCAGCCATCATGCTCGTAGTGGCTGCCCCGCTCTATCTCGGCGCCTTCTCTGCAGACACTCCGATGGGGTCGCTGGCATTGATCTGGTTCGCGAACTTCAGTCTGGCGACCTACATGGCGCCGAGCCTGGCCACCGCGCAGAATCTGGTCGGCCCGCGCATGCGCGCGATGACCTCCGCCATCGTGGCAATGGTCATCGGCCTGCTCGGCGCCGGCCTCGGCCCCACGCTGCTGGGCGTGGCCAGTGACCGCTATGCCAGCGCCTTCTTCACCGGCGGTGATTTCATTGCCAGCTGTCCGGGTGGCATGGCTCCACCGGGCAGTGTCGCGGCGCTGGACCTGGCCTGCCGCGAGGCTTCCGCCTCCGGACTGCGCGCGGCCTTGATCAGCGCGCTGGTGTTCTTCCTGTGGGCATCGGTGCATTACCTGCTGGCGGCACGCACCCTCAAGCGCGACCTGTACAGGCCGGCCGCAAGCTGATTACAGCGGTCGGCGCCGGCTCATCTCCAGCATCAGCGCAGCGGATTCTTCCTTCGCCTCTGCAAGACCATCAGCCGACCCCACTGGCAAGCGCTCAAGGAGTTGCCGTATCAGGCGGAAGTAACTGGCCTGCGCGCTGGCTGGCAGCCGTTCGGCCAGCGATGGATGAAAGCGCGCCTCGTACGCGGCAAGGCAGCGCGAGAACAGATCGATGATCGGGCTGTCCGCCAGCCGTGACACGCAGTGCACGAGCGCGAGCAGATCGTAGCGATCGAATGAATCGCGACCCTCGAGCCGTGCAAGTGCCGCCTGCAACGGCAGGCGTTGCGGGCCATCGGCGCGAGACACCGCCAGCGCCGGCACCTGCGCATTCAACTGGAACAGACTGGTGCCGGCGGACATCGGGTCAAGCCGCTCCGCGATCAGGTAGGCCAGCACCAGGCGGATGCTGCCGGTGGCGCGCCGGTCGCGCACCACCAGGCCATTGCCGCGGCCGCGCCGGCACTCGACCAGGCCTCGGTCCTGCAGCAGTCGAATCGCCTGACGCAGCGTGAGGCGACTGACTCCGAAGCGTTCGCACAGGTCCCATTCGGAACCCAGCCGCGCGCCCGTGCGACCGGTGCGCGCGATTTCCGTCGCGAGGCGCCGCGCAATGACAGCCGGCAGCGACCCGGCCTCGCGGGTGGCCGGCACTTGCGTGCCCGCGGGGTGAGCGTCTTCGCTGCACTCCAGTGCAAAGCGCGCAAGACACCGCGCCAGCAAACGCACCACGGGCTCCGTTGCATCGGTCTGCCAGGCCTGCATCATTTCGAGTGCCGCACTCGCATCCTGCAGCGCGCGCGCAGTCGCGCCCGTATCGCGCAGGTGCTGAGCCAGTTCCGCGGCAATGGCTTCCGGCGTGGGTTTGGCCAGGATGAAGCCACCGCAGGGGCCGGGCCGCATGCGCCCCAGGCCGCGCCGTTCCAGCAGGCTCACCGCCTCGCGCACCACCGAGCGACCCTGGCCGTAGCGTTCGGTCAGCTCACGCATGGAACCCAGTGCATTGCCCGGCAGCAGACCGAGGGCAACGATGTCGTCCTCGATGAGCTGGGCCAGCTTCTCGGCCGCCAGCCGCTGGGCCGGTTCACCCTCGCTGGTCGAGGCCAGGTATATGCGCTCTGATGGCTTCATGCGGCGCCCCCGGCGCCAGGAAAAAGACACACTATTTTTGGCCAGTATGGCCTCGCAGACTCGATCCTGACCATAGCCGGGGGGCACAAATGGCGGCCGAATTCGTGGATTCCTTCATTCGCTACTCCGATCGCACCGCGGAAGGCGGGGTCATCCGCGGCAACAACGACTATTCCTTCGCCATGGAGGACCACCCGGCGCGCATCCACAACGCCCGGCTGGAGCAGATCGACTTCAACAAGCAGGGGTTCACCCTGGTGAAGCATTCCACCGATGTGGATTTCACCAGCATGGAAGACGTGCAGCGCCGCTACCACCCCGAGGTGTGCCGCATCGTGAAGGAGGTCACCGGCGCCAGCGAAGTGTTTGCCTTCATGGGCATTCTGCGTGGCGGCGAGAAGGACCTCGGCGGCGGACCCGCGCTGAGCGCGCATGTGGATTTCAACGAGGCGGCACTGCGCGGCTGGGCCACGAAGTTCGCGCCCGACCGCGCAGAGGAAATGCAGCACCGCCGACTGATGAACGTGAACGTGTGGCGCGGCGTGAAGCCGGTGCTGAACAGCCCCTTGGCGGTGTGCGACGCGCGCACCATCCAGCGCGGCGACTGCATGACGGTGTATTTCGGCGAAGGCGGCACCACCGCCGCGATGGCAGGCAAGCCCGGCGGTTTGAACATGGCCTACAACCCCAACCATCGCTGGTACTACTACCCCGACATGCAGCCCGATGAGGTGCTGGTGTTCCGGCTGTTCGACACGGCGGACCCCGAGTGGCATGTGACGGCACACTCTGCTTTCGTCGATCCCACTTCCGACCCGGCCTCACCCAAGCGCACCAGCTTCGAGATCCGCACGCTGGCCGTGTTCTGACCCGAAGGAATTGTTCCATGCCGAAAAAGACATTCGCCGCCATCGTGCAACGCACGGAAAAGTGGGACCGCACGAAAGAAGCGCATCAACAGGAAGGCTTCGCCGGCCACGCCGCGTTCGTCGGCGGACTGGAGAAGGAAGGCTTCATCGGCATGGCGGGCCTCATGATGCCCAGCGAGGAAGTGCTGTTCATCTTCCTGGCCGACAGCGAGGAGGAAGTGCGCGAGCGCATGCGCCAGGACCCATGGCAGCAGGATGGGCACGCGAAGCTCACCCGCGTCGAGGAAATCTTCATCCGCATCGGCGCGCCGAAGCAGGACAACTGAGGACAGAACGATGGAGGTATTCGTATTCGACTGGATGGCCTACGGCGAGAGCGTTGACCGTTTCCGCGTGGACGGCAAGATGCCCAAGCTCGGGCGCAAGGAGTTCAACCCGCAGGTGGCGGTGGACACCTACCGCAATCACCTCGCCGGCTGGGTGGAGATGGAACGCCAGGGCTTCGACGGCATCGCCATCAACGAGCATCACTCCACGCCCTTCGGCCTGAACAATTCGCCGAACCTGATCGCGGCGGCCATCTCGCAGCTCACCACGAAGATGAAGATCCTCGTGTACGCCAACCTGCTGCCGCTGCACGACCCGCTGCGGCTGGCCGAAGAGATGGCCATGCTCGACTGTCTCTCGAACGGCCGCATGATCTGCGGCGTGGCGCGTGGCGCGCCGCGCGAATACAAGATTTACAACGTGCCGATGAGCGAGAGCCGCAGCCGCTTCGAAGAAGCCTTCGAGGTCATGAAGCGCGCCTGGACCGAGGAGACCTTCAGCTTCGAAGGCAAGCACTACAAGTACCAGGATGTCTCCATCTGGCCGCGCCCGGTGCAGAACCCCTACCCTACCGTGTGGGTGCCGGTCACCGGCTCCAAGGAAACCGTCGAATGGGCGGCCGCGAACAACCTCACCATCACGCCCGGCGTGTTCCGCGGGCCCATGCGCGAGGACAGCATCAGGTACTTTTCCGATTGCCTGGGCAAGCATGGCCGCAAGGTGTCGCCGCGGCAGATCAGCATCATGGTCGATTGCTACGTAGCCGACTCCAAGGCGCAGGCCGTGGAGGAATATGGCCCCTACCTGTGCTACCTGTTCAACACGCTGCTGCCCTACGGGCAGGTGTACCAGAAGGAAACCAAGGGGTATTACAGCAGCACCGCTTTCGAGCATCTGCGCCAGGGCACCAAGGGCACGCTGGCCGAAGACGCCACCATCTTCAACGAATGGACCATGGAATCGGTGCGCGCCGCCGCCGAACACATGCCGCTGGGCACCGCCGATGAAATCGTCGAGCGCATCATCGACGAGTGCAACGACGCTGGCGCGGATTCAGTGCTGTTGATCTGCAATCGCGCGCATCTGCCGCAGGAGATGTTCCTGAACCAGATACGGCGCATTGGCGCCGAAGTGCTGCCGCGGTTGCAGGCGCACAGGATCACGGCGGTACCGCACGCGGTGGAGTGAGGTGTCGGCCTGAACGGTTAGCCTCCGGTTGCGGGCCTGCCAGCATCCCCATGCTCCTCCGGAATGGCAGCTGCCGTCTGGCTGTCACAGTGTCCATACCTCCACGGTAGAGTCACAGAAGGTCATCCTGATACTTCTATTGCTGGTGACGAGGTACCGGAATGGTCATTTGTGGCATAGATTCCGAACCCTATAAGACGAGGATTTGGCCGGACGTGCCGCATATGACTCCGGACAGGACAAGACCAGCAAGATCAGTGGGAAATAAGGAAATCAGAATGTTGAATTTTCTGCGATCCGGTTATGGGACGGGTTTGTCCAAATATGAACTTCTGTGGACAAACATAATGAGTCGTTATGCGACTGCTACGTAGATTGCTCGCGGCACTTGCTGGCACTGCCATTGCATTGGCAATCGCAGTGATCTTCGCTTTGTGGGGCATCTCTACAGATCAAACTGGCGAGGCCGGTGATGCCGCTGCACGAGGCGCAGCCGGATCTCCTTTGGTGGCGTCCCTTCTCTTCATCTTCTACTTGGCGCTTGCCAACCTGACACCTCTTTTCAAGTCTCGCCCCTACCTGGGCGCTGCTGCATCGGTCGCCATAGCGACGGCTGCTTTCGTGCTAGTGCCAAGCGCCGTCTGGTTCATCTCGCAGGGTTCATTGCCAGGGCTGGTTCCGATTCTTGGTGGCCTATTGATGGGCATTTGTTGGCTTGTGCCAGGTGCGTTGGTGCAGGTGCCTATACTTCACGGGCTTCGGCCCGGGGTTTCAAAGCAGGCCGGCGCCGACCATGCGTAGTGCAATAGTTCAGGTGGCTCATCTCATGGTTCGACGACAGTCGCATAACAAGTCGCTGCTGCGGTCGGGTGGCCGGTGGTACTTGGTATGCAAGTCGCTGGCAGTCATCGATAAAGTGCCCGTGATCAGCCTCTGCGAGCCACCCGCCGCAGAGCTCAGTCGTTGAGGTTGTAGAAAATCTGATCTCTGGCGCGAGTGGTTGCATCGCCGCGTGGATCGACGAGTCGTTCAACCGCTGATGGCAGAGGCTTGGTCGATGACCGCTAAGTGCAAT
>Ga0164241_10001866_pt1 | contig 24346 bp, 22 predicted proteins | sample OricomyardsoilBY_FD_108780 | JGI IMG/M metagenome (GOLD analysis project Ga0164241, IMG submission 108780) | Backyard soil microbial communities from Emeryville, California, USA - Original compost - Back yard soil (BY) | ecosystem: Environmental > Terrestrial > Soil > Unclassified | place: USA... | reverse complement strand
TCCACGACTCCTACGACTACCCGCGGATGATCGAGCTGCTGCTCGATCCGCTCGGTCCCGGCGGCTCGCGCCGCTACGTCGGCGCGGTGTACGACGTGCACGCCGAAACTCCGGTGACGGTGCACCCGCGGACCGCCGGACCGGACGCGATCCTGTTGCTGGACGGCATCTTCACCCATCGCGACGAGCTCGCCGGGTACTGGGACTACTCCGTTTGGCTCGACGTCCCGTTCGCCGTGTCGATTCCCCGCGGCGCGGCCCGCGGCTACGGCGACCCCGACCCGCGGGCCGAGACCAACCACCGCTACATCGAGGGTCAGCGGCTGTACATCGCCACCTGCGACCCCCGCTCGCGCGCCACGGTCGTCGTCGACAACACCGACCTCGCGCGTCCGGTCCGAGTGACCTGACTGTCCTCTGTGGAACAAGCGATCGGCTTGATCACTTTCGCTGGCGCACCGCGGAAGGTAGTACCGTATAAGGCAGGCCGGGCTCGATCGGGGGAGGACTCGACACGTGAAGATCCGGGTCCTCGGGCCGTTGGAGGTCTTCGACGGCGCCTGCTGGTCCGGCGTCGGCGCCGCGAAGCTGCGGCTGCTGATCGCGACCCTGCTCATCCGCCCACGTCAGGTCGTGCCGATCGACCAGCTCGTGCTGGAGCTGTGGGGCGACACGCCGCCCAAGACCGCGACCACCCAGGTGCACGGCTACGTGCTGCGGCTGCGCAGGCTGCTCGGCGATCCCGACGGCCGGCTGCTGGTCACGGCCGCGCCCGGCTACCGGCTCGTGCTCGGCGACGGCGACACCGACGTCCACCGCTTCCTCGCGCTGTCCGCCGAGGGCCACCGCCAGCAGCGCTGCGGCGGCTACGAACGCGCGGCCGAACTGCTCGGCGAGGCGCTCGCGCTGTGGCGCGGCCCGGCCTTCGCCGACGTGCCGGAGTCGGCGGCCGTCGCGGTCGAGGCCGCGCGGCTCACCGAGCAGCGGCTGACCGCGCTCGACGTCCGCGTCGACGCCGACCTCGCGTGCGGGCGGCACACCATGCTGATCGGCGAGCTGCAGCAGCTCGTCGAGGAACATCCGCTGCGCGAGCAGGGCTGGCACCGGCTGATGCTCGCGCTGTTCCGCGGCGGCAGGCAGGCCGAGGCGCTGCAGGCGTTCCAGCGGGTGCGCACGATCCTCGTCGACGAGCTCGGCGTCGAGCCCGGCGCTTCGCTGCGCGAGCTGCACCACCAGATGCTCGCCGGCGAGATCGAGTCCACCTCGCGGGAGTCCGGGCCGCCCGCCGTCGTCGTGCCACCGATCTGCCAGCTGCCCGCCGACGTCCCCGACTTCACCGGTCGCGACGAGCCGCTCGCCGCCCTCACCGACCTGCTCGCCGGCCGCGCTGCCGACGGCCCGCCGCCGGTCGCGGTGATCTCCGGCGGCCCCGGTGTCGGCAAGTCGACGCTGGCCCTGCACGCCGCGCGCCAGGCCGCGCCGGGGTTCCCGGACGGCCAGCTCTACCTCGACCTCGCCGGCACCTCGCCCGAGCCGCGTGACCCGGACGTCCTGCTGGCCGAGGTGCTGCACGCGCTCGGTGTCACGGGGGCGGCCGTGCCCGACGGCCTGCACGCCCGGGCCGCGCTGTACCGGTCGCTGCTCGCGGACCGCCGGATGCTGCTGGTCCTCGACGACGCGGCGCACGCCGACCAGGCCCGCTGGCTGCAGCCGCCGACCGGCACCTGCGCGGCGATCATCACCAGCCGCGCCGTGCTCACCGACCTGGCCGGCGCGCGCCACATCGAGCTGGACGTGCTCGACCCCGGCGCGGCGCGCGACCTGTTCACCTGCATCGTCGGTTCGGAGCGGATCGACCGGGAACCCGACCACGCCGCGGCGATCCTGCGTGCCTGCGGGCACCTGCCACTCGCGATCCGGATCGCGGCCGGCAAGCTGCTCGGCCGGCCCGCGTGGTCGCTGCGGGTGCTCCGCGAGCGGCTGGAGGACGAGTCGCGCCGGCTGTCGGAGCTGAAGCTGGGCGACCTCGGAGTGCGGGCGAGCTTCGACCTGTCGGTGCGGCTGCTGCCCGACGACGCGGTCACCGCGCTGCGGCTGCTCGGCATCCTGGGCCCGCTGTCCGTGCCGGGCTGGGTCCTCGGCCCGCTGCTGGACCGGCCGGATTCGCGCGACGTGCTCGACACGCTGGTCGACGCGAACCTGGCCCGGCTCACGACCATGGACGTCGCCGGCCAGCCCCGCTACCGGCTGCACGACCTGTTGCGTGCGTACGCGGCGGAGGCGGCGGACGCGATCCCCGCCGAGGACCGCCGCGCCGCGGTGTCCCGGCTGCTCGCCACCTGGCTCGACCTCGCGTCCCGTGCGACCGATGCGTTGCCGCCCAGCCTGTTCCGGCCGCCGCCCGGTTCCGCGCCACGCCTGCGGGCCCGTGCCGGCGTGGAGCGGCGGGTGGTCGAGGACCCGGTGAGCTGGTTCGACACCGAGCGGGCGGCGCTGCTCGGCGCGGTCCGGCTGGCCGCGGACTGGGAGCTGGCCGACCTGGCCTGGGAGCTCGCGACCGTCGCGGTGCCCTACTACGACCATCACAGCCGCTACGAGGACTGGCGGCGCGGGCACCTGGTCGCGCTCGACGCGGTCCGGCGGGCCGGCAACCGGCTGGGCGAGGCGGTGCTGCTGCGCGGGCTCGCCCAGGTGCAGATCTACCGGGACGACTTCGCCGAGGCGACCGCGAACCTGCACCGGTCGGTCGAGCTGTTCCGGCAGGTCGGCGACAAGCTCGGCGAGGGCCTCGCAACCGCGGGGCTGGGCACGATCCACCGGGTCCTCGACGAGCGCCGGCCGGCGCTGCGCCACGCGACAGAGGCACTGGAGCTGGTCACCGCGGCGGGCGACCGGCACACCGAGGCGCAGCTGATGAGCGCGATCGGTGCGATCCACCTGGCGCACGGCGACCACGACGACGCCCGTACGTGGTTCGCCGACGCGCTCGCGTTGTGCCGCACGCTCGGCGACGTGCACCGGGAGGCGGTGGTGCTGCGCGAGATGAGCGCCCTGCACGACCCCGACACCGCGCTCGCGAACCTCGAACGGGCCCGGGACATCTTCACCGGCCTCGACGACGACCGGTGCGTGGCATATACGTTGGTGAAGTCGGGCGAGATCCACGCGCGGCGAGGCGACCGGGCCCGGGCGGTGCCCGACCTCGAGCTCGCGGCGGAGATCTTCCGCCGCAACGGATCCCGCCTCGACGAGGCCCAGTGCTGGGAGCTGTTGGGCACGTTCGAGGCGGACAACGGGAACCCGGCCGGCGCGCGGCGGCATCTGGACCAGGCGCGGATGCTCTGGCGATCCGTCGGGGCGACCGGTCGGTTTCCTGCGTGAACCGACTACCCCGCGCCGGCCGGAGTCACGCGGCCGGCGCGGGGCGGTCCCCCTACCCCCTCGGTACAACTAGGCGATCCACTCGAACGAGGCGTTCTCGTTGTACGTGTTCACCAGGTTCTTGCAGGTGCCCGGCGCGATGTCGTCGTGGGCGCCCTGCCAGTTCGAGTTGAAGAACACCCGGGCCGTGAGGTTGTCGTCCTTGTTGCACGCGGACGCGGCGTTGTTCTTCACCAACTGCCCCTTGCCCGCGCCGTCGGCGACGAATCTCACGGTGGAGAAGTCCTTCACCCCCAGCACGAAGTCGCTGAACGACCCCGAGTGGTTGCTGTTGTAGTACAGGCAGAACTCACCCGACTGGCACACACCGTCCAAAGCAGACTGAGCGCTGACGTCCGCGGACGCGGTCCCGGCGAGGCCGATGAGCGACAGCGCGACGATGGGCAGCACCGTGGTGATGGTTCGCATGTGGATTCCCCTCTTTGGTACGTCTCTGGTACGTCGATCGCCGGCGGTCAGTGCCAGCTCAGCGACGCGTTCTCGTTGTAGGTGTTGGTGAGGTTGCGGCAGGTGAGCGGCGCGATGTCGTCGTAGCTGCCCTGCCAGCCGGAGTTGTAGTGAATGCGTGCGGTCAGCACGGAGTCGTTGTTGCACGCGGAGGCCGCGTTGTTCTTCACGGCCTGGCCCTTGCCGTTGCCGGTCGTGAGGAACTTGTAGCCGGCGAAGTCCTCGACCTCGTAATAGAAGTCGCTGAACGACCCCGACACGTCGCTGTTGTAGAACAGGCAGACCTCGTCGATGTTGCACACGCCGTTCTGCTCGGCCACGGCTTGGACGGCGCTCTTCGGCATGCCGCCATGCTTGTCGTGCGTGTCGGCGGCGGCCGTGCCGGCGGTGAGACCCGCGAGCGACAGCGCGGCCAGCGGCAGGAGAACAGCGACCTTGGTTCTGAGAGACATTTGTGGCGTTCCCTTCTCGATCTTCGGCGGGGATCCGTCCCGCTACGGAGAAGGTTGGCCGGGGCGGCTACATCGCGGCTAAGTCCGGCCTAAGCGCACAACCCACGGTTGTGGCATGCCAACAGCGCAGTTGGCTTCCTATCGGCTCGGTCGAACAACAGTGGCTCCGGCCGACGAACTTGCGCGGCTGCAAGGGGGCTGCGGCCACCCTTCCGCTGGGATTCGGCCTCGCCGTCTTCGACGGATGGCGACCCCTGAGCTTGCAGCGCGAACTTTTCGAGGCGATTGGGCCGAACTCCGACCCTGATGCCGAAGATCCGGTCGCACGCCTTTCAGGCGACCCGGCCGAACCCCAGCCGCACCTGACCGGTGGCGCGGTCGACCTCATATTGACCTGGCAAGGGACGCCACTGGCATTGGGTACCACGTTCGACGAATTCACCAGTCTGGCTGTCCGCGCACGTTTGCGCACGCTCGTGCTAACCTGTGCGTATGGCCACCTCTTTGCACAGTGCGCTCGCTCGCGCCGGGCTGCGGGTGGACTCCGCCGAGTTTCTCGCTCTCGTCGAGGATGCCGCGCGGCAGCTGTCCCCCGTCGAGCCCGATCCGGCCGAGTACTTCACCGAGTCGCAGGCCGCGGCGCTCGCCGACGTCGGGCTGGATCTCGCGCCCCGGCGGGCAAAGGAGCGCGATCCGCGAGCGCGGACCGTCGCCCTGCAAGCCGTCCTGCGGGACACGGCACTGACCGTCGCCGGCGCGGCGGAACGCGTCGGCGTCGACGCGAGCCGGGTTCGCCACCGGCTGGCCGACGGCGGGCTCACCGGCTGGAAGGACCGGGGCGGCTGGCAGCTGCCGGTCTGGCAGTTCACCAACGACGATGTCCTGCCCGGCCTCGAGGTGGTGCTTGCCGCGGTGCCCGACGACCAGCCGCCGCTCGTGGTGGCCGGGTTCATGACGACGCCGCAGCACGACCTGCCCACCGCGGGCGAACCGACGACCCCGCGCGACTGGTTACTCGCCGGGCGCGATCCGGCGGCGGTGGCCCGGCTGGTGGCCACGCTGGGCACTCCGGCCTGAGAGTGCCGAACCGCTCACCCTGCGCACCGGTCCGGTCTAGGCTGAGCTAGCTGCCCGACCGCCGGCGACCAGGAGACACATCGAGGAATGTCACGGCTCCCCCAGCCGCCGGCCCCTGCTGCGCTGAAGAAACTGCTCCGCCCGCACGAGGACATCGTCGCGGTGCACTCCGGTACCCGTCTCGTCCGCGTGTTCGCCGCGGCCGGCAGGCACCAGCAGCGCTGGAACACCTTCCGCACCACCGGCCCGCTCCCCCACGCGAGGTTCGACCCGCACCTGCCGCGCCCCGGCGGCGGGCCGGGCGAGACCGACGTCGGCGTCCTCTACTTCGGGCTCTCCGCGCGCACCAGCATCGCCGAGGTCTACCAGCAAACCTCCATTGTGGACAGATGCACGCGCCGTCCGCACCTGGTGGTCTTCCAGCCGCGGCGCACGTTGCGGCTGCTGGACCTGACCGGTCTGTGGCCGACCCGGGCCGGCGCGTCGCAGGAGATCAGCAGCGGTCCGAAGGACGTCACGCAGACGTGGGCGCGCGCCATCCGCGCCGCCTTCCCCGACCTGGACGGGCTCTGGTACCGCTCGTCGATGGACTCCGGCGACCCCGCGGTCTGCCTGTGGGAGCCGCCCGCGAGCGACGCGCTGCCCGCGACCCCGGACGTGCTGTTACCGCTCGACTACCCCGGCCTTGACCTGCCGTTGTCACGAATCTGTGAAGCCCTGAACTACACACTTCTCTAGCTCGTGCTTCGGGTAGGGGGAACCCCACCGGGAAACCGGGGGTCTCCCCGATGCCCCCATAGCCCAAGCCGCCTTAGCGTCAGTGACGAAAGGTTGGTGAGCGGCATCACATCACCGAAGCGAGCAATGACACGAGCAGCGAGAGGTCCACCATGAACACTCCCGAGCACGAGAAGAGACCCCGCGTCTGGCTGGTCGGCACCACGCCCGACCCGGCGGACACGCCGATCGTCCGCGACACCCGGATGCGTACCTGGCAGCCGGGCGAGGACGGTCGCTACCACTCCGCCGACGGCTGGCACCACGCCACGTGGACCGAACTGCACTCGCGGTTCGATTTGGTCGAGGTGGCCTGATCAGGTGTTGGCACCGTCCTTGGCCTCTGCGTCCCGAATGTCGGACGCGGCCTCGTCGAGCGCGCGCCGGTCGTCGCGGCGGGTCTTGAGCAGGCTCGCGACCGCGGTGATCACCAAGACACCCACGATGACCGACAGGGAAACGGCGATGCTCACCGTCGGCACCGGCAGCGGCTGGCCGCCGTTGATGAACGGCAGCGAGTTCGTGTGCAGCGCCTCGAGGACCATCTTCACGCCGATGAAGCCGAGGATGACCGCGAGCCCGATCGACAGGTACACCAGCCGCCTGAGCAGCCCGCCGAGCAGGAAGTACAGCTGGCGCAGGCCCATCAGCGCGAACGCGTTGGCGGCGAAGACGAGGAACGGCTCCTTCGTGAGGCCGAAGATCGCGGGGATCGAGTCGACGGCGAACATCAGGTCCGCCGAGCCGATCGCGATCATCACGATGAACAGCGGTGTCGCGTACCGCTTCCCGTTGATCCGGGTGAAGACGCTGCCTTCGTGGTAGTCGTCGGTGACCGGGAACAGCTTCCTGGCCCACTTGGTGACCCTGTTCTCCTCGTACTCCTCGTCGTCCTCGCCGCCCAGGTTCGACCGGGACAGCTTGACCGCGGTGTAGACCAGGAACGCGCCGAACACGTAGAACACCCAGCTGAACTGGGAGATCGCGGCGGCGCCGACGGCGATGAAGATGCCTCGCAGCACGAGCGCCAGCAGGATGCCGACCAGCAGCACCTTGTGCTGGTGGATCACCGGCACCGCGAACGCAGACATGATCACCAGGAAGATGAACAGGTTGTCGACGGACAACGAGTACTCGGTGATGTAGCCCGCGAAGTACTCCCCGGCGTATGTCCCGCCGGAGAACATCCAGATGCCGATGCCGAAGAGCACGGCCACGGCGACGTAGAAGACAACCCACCTGGCGGCCTCACCGACGGTCACCTCATGCGGTTTGCGATCGACGATGATCAGGTCGATGGCAAGCAGCACCAGGAGGCCGCCGATGGTGGCGAGCCAGATCCACACGGGTACGTTCATTCAGTGACCTCCGGTCCGGACAGCACGTCTGACCGGAGGTCTCTTCCGCCGGCCCGTGACCGGCCGCCGACGCCGGGATCCTCACGAGGCGATCCGTGTTGACGACATCGGCGCGAAGGAATACTCCCCTCCACGTGACTCAATTGTCGCCTGCGAAGCTGGATCGCACCAGTCCAGATTGTCCGAAGTACACATGGTGTTGGTCACATCCGGACGTAACGGGCATTTCGGGCTGACCGGGCAGCCTCTCAGCCACTCTCAGCAAGCGTCGCATACGGTTTCGACGTGGCCCGACTCTCCCGCCCCCGCCTGCGTTGGATCCTGGTCGCGCTCGCCGCCGTCGTGGTCGCGACCGCGGGCGTGGTCTGGCTCAACCGGGCCGACGAACAGCCCGCCGTGCACACGCGGTCGCAGACGCTGAACGGCGCCGACCAGGGCATTCGGCTCGACTCGACGCTCTACCTGCCCGAGCGCACGCCCGCGCCGGCGATCATCGTGGCCCACGGGTTCGGCGGCAACAAGCAGAGCGTCGACGGCGATGCGCGGGAGCTCGCGCAGCGCGGGTTCGTGGTCCTCACCTACTCGGCGCGCGGGTTCGGCCGCAGCACCGGCCAGATCGCGATGAACTCCCGCGACGCCGAGGTCGCGGACGCGTCGAAGCTGGTCAGCTGGCTCGCCACGCAGCAGGAGGTGACCAAGGACGGCCCGGACGACCCGCGGGTCGGCGTCACCGGCGGCTCGTACGGCGGCGCGCTGACGTTGCTGCTCGCGGGCACGGACAAGCGGGTCGACGCCCTCGCGCCCAGCATCACCTACAACGACCTGAGCCAGGCGCTGCTGCCCAACTCGGCCACGCAGGGCCCGACGCCGAGCACGCCGGCGGCCAACGCGTTCGCGCCGAACGGCGTGTTCAAGCGATCCTGGGCGGGCATCTTCTTCGGCGCGGGCGTGGGTGGCGCGAGCCTCGCCGACCCGTCCACCGACGCGATCGAGCCGGGCAACCAGGACGACGACGCGGCCGCGCCGACCGACCCGGGCGCGGCGGCGCCGGACGACGCGGCGCCGTCGGGCGGCAACTCCTCCGCGGGCGCGGGGGGCGGCGGACAGCCGTCGACGGGCAACCCGTGTGGCAAGTTCCGCCAGGACTTCTGCGCGGCCTACGCGCAGGTGGCCACCACCGGGCAGGCGAGCCCGGAGACCGTGAACCTGCTGCGGTCCGTGTCGCCGGCCACGGTGGCGGACAAGATCACCCAGCCGACACTGCTGGTGCAGGGCGAGCAGGACACGCTGTTCGGGCTCGACCAGGCCGACGCCACGGCCCGGCAGATCAGCGAGGCGGGCGGCAAGGTCAAGGTCATCTGGTACACCGGCGGGCACGACGGCGGCAAACCCGGGCCCGAGCTGCGCGGCGAGATGATCGACTGGTTCGACTACCACCTGAACCACAAGGGCGGCGACCCCGGCACCGGGTTCGAATATGCGGTCCAAGGCGCGCTGCGGGTGCAGGGCGCGCCGTCGGTGCGCACGGTGTCCACCTCGACCTACCCCGGCCTGGACGGCACGTCGACCGACCGGCGGCGGGTGCGGGTCTACGGCCCGGAGCAGACGATCATCAACCCGCCGGGCGGCAACCCGGCGGCGGTCAGCAGCATGCCTGGGCTGGGCGCGGTCATCGGCAGCTCATCGCGGCTGGCGGGCCGGTTGTCGATCGACCTGCCGGGCCAGGCGGCCCGGTTCGACAGCCGGCCGCTGAGCTCGCAGCTGTTGATCGCCGGGGCGAGCACCGTGCGGCTGCAGGTGGGAGCGGTGAAGGGGGTGCCGGCGCCGAAGAGCGGCGCGGTCCTGTTCGCGAAGCTGTACGACGTGGGCCCGGACGGCACCCGGCTCCTGCCTGCCTCGGCCGTCTCGCCGCTGCGCATCCCGGCGCTGCCGGCCGACGGGAGCCCGGTCGAGCTGACCGTGACGCTGCCCGGCATCGTCCGCCCGATCGAGACCGACCATCGGATCGAGCTGGTCGTGAGCACGACGGACCAGGCCTACGCGACGCCGACGCAAGCGGCCGCGTACCGGGTGGCGATCTCGACGGACGCCACGGTCGACGCGCCGGTCGTGTCGGGTGCCCGGTCGGACACCGGACCGCCGGTTGGGCCGCTGGTGGGGATCGCTGTCGTGCTGGGCATCTGCGTGCTGGCCGGCATCTGGGGCGCGCTGCGCAGGCGCCGGTCGGTCGACTCGGATGCTGCGCTGGTCGACGTGCCGCTGGTGATCGAGGGGCTGTCGAAGTCGTACCCGGGCGGGGTGAAGGCGGTCGACGACCTGTCGTTCCGGGTGGAGCGCGGGCAGGTGCTCGGGCTGCTGGGCCCGAACGGCGCGGGCAAGACGACGTCGCTGCGGATGCTGATGGGGCTGATCAAGCCAACCGGCGGGTACATCCGCGTGTTCGGCCACCGGGTGTATTCCGGCGCGCCGGTGCTGTCCCGGATCGGCTCGTTCGTCGAGGGGGCGGGGTTCCTGCCGCACCTGTCCGGCCGGGCGAACCTCGAGCTGTACTGGGCGGCGACCGGCCGGCCCACCGGCAAGGCGCACTTCACGGAGGCGCTGGAGATCGCGGGCCTCGGCGACGCGGTCGACCGGCGGGTGCGCACCTACAGCCAGGGCATGCGCCAGCGGCTGGCGATCGCGCAGGCGATGCTGGGGCTGCCGGACCTGCTGGTGCTCGACGAGCCGACCAACGGGCTCGACCCGCCGCAGATTCACCAGATGCGCGAGGTGCTGCGCCGGTACGCGGCGGCGGGCCGGACGGTGCTGGTGTCGTCGCACCTGCTGGCCGAGGTCGAGCAGACGTGTGACCACGTGGTCGTCATGCACCACGGCAAGCTCGTGGCCTCCGGCGAGGTGGACGCCATCGTGGGCGGCAGCGGCGAGGCCACGTTCCGCGTCGACCAGCCCGCGGAGGCCGCCGAGGTCCTGCGCGGCGTCGACGGCGTGGAGGACGTGGTGGTCGACGGTCCCCTGGTGCACGCGGACCTCGACGGTCTGCCCCGGGCGGAGGCCCTGGCCACGCTGATCCGCGCGGGCGTGGCCGTGGAGCAGGCCGGTCCCCGCCGTCGCCTGGAGGACGCCTTCCTGCAACTCGTCGGAGAGGACGCCCGCCCATGACCTCCCGTGACTCGGTCGACCGTCGAGGAGGTCGCTCATGAGCCCGCGTGATCGCGAGCGTGCCGCGGGCACGACCGTCGAGAGCTTCGACGAGCATGAGGTTCATACGGACCCGGCGGCGCTGGAGGTGCTGGCCGAGGCCGCCGCGCAGGAGACCGTCGAGGTCGCCCCCGATGGCTCGGTCGTCGGCTACCGGGCGCGGCGGACGTTGCGGCTGCGCGTGGAGCTGACGCGGCAGATCCGCAGGCGGCGGGTGCAGCTCGTGCTCGGCTTCCTCGTGTTGCTGCCGTTCATCCTGTGGGCCGCGTTCGAGTTCGGCACCGACAGCGGCAACAGGCGATCCGGTGGTTTCGTCGACCTCGCCACCAGCAGCGCGCCGAACTTCGTCGTGTTCGCCCTGTTCGCGACGGGCAGCTTCCTGCTCCCGATGATCGTCGCCCTGTTCTTCGGCGACACCATCGCGAGCGAGGCGTCGTGGTCCAGCCTGAAGTACCTGCTGGCGATGCCCATCCCACGGCACCGCCTGATGCGCCAGAAGGCGGTCACGTCGGCGCTGCTGTCGCTGTTCGCGCTGATCCTGCTGCCCGGCGTCGCCCTGCTGGTGGGCGTCATCTTCTACGGCGCGGGCGAGGCCCTGAGCCCAACGGGCGACGCGATCTCCTTCGACCAGGCCATGATCGCCCTGGCACTGACGATCTGTTATCTGGCCATCCACCTGCTCTGGGTCGCCGGCGTAGCTCTGTTCCTCACAGTCTCGACAGACGCTCCTCTGGGCGCGGTGGGCGGCACAGTACTGGTGGCGATCCTGTCCCAGATCCTGGACCAGATCACGGCCCTGGAAGGCCTCCGCAACTACCTGCCCACCCACTACGCGTTCGCCTGGTCCGACCTGATCTCCACCGACATCGACTGGTCGAACATGGCCGCAGGCGCCCTGTCCGCCGTGATCTACGGCGCCTTCTTCGGCCTCCTCGCCTGGCGCCGCTTCCGCACCAAGGACATCACTTCCTAGGAACTCGCTACAGGAAAGCCACGTGCCTGACACCTCCGGCCATCAGTTGCACGTGTAGAACGAATACACCCGGTAGTGGCATCGCGCCGCCTGATAAGTTGCCGCCCATCAATCTGATGGTCGCAGGGTGCGATGTACGATAGTGCTACGTGTCACCCTGCTAGTGGCGTCTCGTCAGGCAGCAAAGGGGAACACCGATATGGCACTGGGCGGCAGCCGTGTGATGCAGCAGCGTCGACTCCGGGCGGAGCTTCGACGACTGCGAGAGTCTGCCGGGTACACGCAGAAGGCCGCCGCAGCCGAACTCGACTGGTCCACCAGCAAGATCATTCGGATCGAGACCGGCGCCTCGACGGTGTCGAGCGCCGACGTCCGGGCCATGCTCCAGTTCTACGGCATCAATGACTCTGCCAAGACCGGCGACCTCATCGCGATGGCGCGGGCGAAGGAGGAGGCGGCGTGGTGGGACGAATACAAGTCGAACTATCGCCAGGAGTTCCTCGAATACCTGGCGTACGAGGACTCCGCCACGCGGATCCGCCAGTTCATCTCGTTCGTGATTCCCGGTCTGCTGCAGACCGACGAGTTCATGCGGGCGTTCTTCACGGGCTACAAGGAGAGCACGGAGTGGATCGAGCGCAGCGTCAAGGTTCGCACGCGACGCCAGCTTGCGCTGACTCCTGAGCAGGGCAGGAAAGCCCTGTTCATCATCGACGAGTCGGCGCTGCACCGGTGGATCGGCGGCGCGGAGGTCGCCCGACGTCAGTTCGACCATCTCCGGCAGATGGCGAAACAGCCGAACGTCGACATCCGGATCGTGCCGTTCTCCCTTGGCATGCACCCCGGGATGCGGGCGTCGTTCACGATCCTCGACTTCGCGGCGCACGACGAGGACACGATCGTCAGCGTCGAGAACCCGGAGCAGGACCTGCTCGTGAAGGACAACGCCGACTCAACAAGCAAGTACCTCGAGATCTTCGAGCAGCTCGAGGAAATCGCGACACCGGCGGACGAGATCGACGCGGCCCTCGACGCCGTACTCGACAGGATGCAGCTAGCCCCGTAGGCACGGAGGGGAGGTTCGGTCGTGCGATGACATCGCGAACCAGCGAGCACAACTGCGACCCCAGGACCGACCCCGCGGCGGTTCTGGAGGAACTCCCCCAACCGCGGCCGCCCGAGCCGACGATCGAAACCGGCCCGCCCACCATCGGGATCGTCACGGCGATCCCGGAGGAGTACGCCGCGATGTGCGCGCTGCTAGGCCAGCCGGTCGAGCGCGACATTCCTGGGGACCCGGCGACCTACGTCCTCGCGTCCGTGCCGAGCAAGTCCGCGGCACGCAACCATCGCGTCGCGCTGACGTTGCTCGGTGCAACGGCCACCGACGCGGCGGCGGACGGGTGCACGCACCTGCTGCGCAGTTTTCCGTCCGTCGCCGCGGTGCTCATGGTGGGCATCGCGGCCGGCATACCGAACCTGCGGCAGCCCACGCGCCACGTCCGGCTCGGCGACATCGTCGTGGGCACGCGGGACTTCATCGACTACGGGCACATCCGCCGCGTCACCGACGGCGAACAGCAACGCCGGCAGTTCCCCCAGCCGTCGCCGCGGTTCGTGCGGTGCGCGGACATGCTGAAGGCCGGCGAGCTGGGCGGAAAACGACCGTGGGAACACTGGATCGACCCCGGCAGGCCGGCGAACCTCGTGCGGTACACGCGGCCCCGCACCGACCTGCTCCGCGACGCCGCTGGGAAAACGGTGGCCCACCCCAGTCGTCGCCAGAGTGAGCACCCGGCGAACGGCATGCCCAAGGTGCACTACGGCTCGATCGGCAGCGCCGACATCTCCCTGCGCGATGCGGCGACACGCGACGAGCTCGCCGCACGGTACGGATTCCTCGCGGTCGAGATGGAAGGCGCGGGCATCGGGCGCAGCAGCTTCCAGAACGGCAAGGAGTGGTTCGTCGTGCGCGGCATCAGCGACTACGGCGACGGCCACAGCGACGACGCGTGGCGCCGGTACGCCTCGCTGACCGCGGCCGCTTACGTGCGGGCCCTGCTCGCCAAGTGCCTGCCGTTCGAGTTCACCGCTCTCAGCGGCTGACCCTGCGCAAGAATTCCGCCCAGTTCTGGCGGTCGAACTTCAACGCGGCACCTGAGCGGTACTTCGAGTCGCGCACCAGCACAGCGCTGCCGGAGAAGGCGATCTCATAGCAGCCCTCCTTGGCACTGGCACTGCTCTTCCGCCAGACGAGTTCCGATCTGGCTCCGCGACATTCGCTGTGCTCGACCATATGCACCCCAGACCTCGTGAGTCCTCGAGCCGAGAGTAACCGATGTGCTCGGCAAATCCGTATCCCTGCCCCGCCGAACCCGCTGGTCCGATGCCACAGCCCAGTCACAGAACGCGTTCGATTTCGCCGTTGTCGAGCGTCGCGGAAACCAGGTCGACGACACCGCTGAGCAGCGCACCGGACGTTGTGGTGGCGAGATAGTGGGGCGAGTCGCCGTGCTCCACATGGAAATCGAGGGCGCTCATCAGGTACGGCGAATAGAGGACCATTGCGTCCCGGGAATCCAGGTCGACCGCGATTGCCGCGAAGCCGGGAAATGCACGCGACTGATACACGTGCAGGCCGTCGGTCACCGGGCCGTGACGTTCCTTGAATTGTCCGAATGCGACGATCGACGAACGGATCTTCGCCGCCAGATCCTCGTTGCGGTATCGGGACAACGTGGCGGTTGCCTCGCAGGCCGGATCCAGCAGCACAGCCCGGTAGGTGCCGCCACGCGTGAGGAATTCCAGGACGGCGTCGCGGAAATGAGCCGGACGTTCGGTCGTGGTCAGCGCACGCGAGCAGGTGCGCAGTGCGGTGCCGAGGTCGACGACGTCCGTCTTGGCCGCCCGCACCAGGCGCGCCTTCTCGACATGGCTCGGGCGTTGTGGTTGGGCGAAGACGGGCCTGCTGCCGTCGAGTCCGGTCTTCGCCAGCCAGGCCCGGCGCGCGTCCTGCGCGCTGCCACTCGGAGTCATCAGGTAGACGTCGCTGCCCTCGTGGTTGCCGACGTGCACGAAGTCGCCCGCATGCGGGCCGGCCACCTCGTGCACCGCCGCCGAGATCGACAGGCAGTCCGGCGGGGTCAGCTCCTCCAGGTGCGCGGCGAGGTTGATGACCGGCGAGTGGATGGCGCCCGTGCCACCGTCGGCGGCGTTGCGGATCGTGCCCTTGTGCACGGCCACGCGCAGGCGCAGCTCGCCCCGTAGCTCGGTGCGGCGCAAGGCGTCGCGCAGCCCGCGCAGGTCGACGCGGAGCACGTCGCGGGCAGCGGTCAGCGCCACGTCCCTGGCCACGCTCTCGTTCTCGTCGTGCACGGCCAGGATGCCGCCGTCGCCGCGCCAGGACCACAGTTCGGCGCGGGCGCAGCGCGCCTCGCCCGCCACCTTGCCGATCCGCGCGACGGCCCGCTCGCGCAGCTCGTCGAAAGCGTGCACCACGCGGTCGAGCGGGTTGTGGCGCACGATGCTCGAGTACCCGGACGCGTCGACGACGATCAGGTAGACGTTGTCGTACGTGTGCCCGGGTGAGAACCCAACGGCCATCGACGCCCCCGGCGAGAGACTGCTCCCAGCATGACGAGCGTGACCGGGCAGCGACAACTCTTGCGCCGGCCGTGGCCCGGATGTTCACTGCGAAGGTCGGGGACGCAGACCTCACCCACGACAACCGGAGGACGCACGATGCCCCGTCCCGTGCACTTCGAGATCCATGCCACCGACCCGCAGCAGGCGGTCACGTTCTACGAGCAGGTGTTCGGCTGGAAGATCGAGCAGTGGGGTGACCAGCCGTACTGGTTGATCACCACCGGCGACACCAGCCCCGGCATCGACGGCGGGCTCGTGCCTCGGCGCGGGCCGGCACCCGCCGCGGACGCGCCCGTCAGCTCGTTCGTCAACACCATCGACGTGGCCGACCTCGACGCCACGCTCGCCGCGATCGGCAGGGCCGGCGGCACGGTCGCGCTCGCCAAGCACGCCGTCCCCAGGATCGGCTGGCTCGCCTACTTCAAGGACGTCGACAACAACCTGTTCGGCGTCATGCAGCCGGACGAGCAGGCCGGCTGAACGTCAGTGCCGTGTGCGGCGGCTACGCAGGTAGTCGCCGACCACCGCGGCGCCAAGGCCGTCCAGGTCCGGATTGACCACGCGGCCGCCGCTGCGCCGGGCGATCATGTCCACGAACTGGGCCAGCGACGGGTCCTCGCCGAGCATGAACACGGTGACCGACGCGCCCAGCTTCGCCAGCGCGTCCACCTCCGCCACCGTCTTGCGCAGCGTGGCCGGCAGCGGCGGGTAGTGGAAGACCTCCTCGCCGTCGCGGTTCAGGTGGGCCGTCGGCTCGCCGTCGGTGACCACCAGGACCACCGGGTGGGCGTCCGCATGCCTGCGCAGGTGCCGGGCGGCCAGCAGCAGCGCGTGGTGCAGGTTCGTGCCCTGCTCCCACACGCCCTCCAGGCCGACCAGCTCCGCCAGCTCCACCGACCGCGCGTGCCGGCCGAACGTGATCAGCTGCAGCGCGTCCGTGCGGAACCGCGTGGTGACCAGCTGGTGCAGCGCCAGCGCGGTGCGCTTCATCGGCACCCAGCGCCCGTCCTGCACCATCGACCACGACGTGTCCACGCACAGCGCCACCGCCGCCCGCGCCCGCTGCTCGGTCTCCGTCACCTCGACGTCCACCACGTCGAGTGACACCGAGTCGCCGGTCGAGGCCGTGCGCAGCACCGCGTTGCGCACCGTCCGCGAGGTGTCCCACGGCTCGGTGTCGCCGAACTGCCACGGACGGGTCGAACCGGTCGGCTCCCCCGCCGCGCCCGCGTTGCGCGAGTCCCGCCTGCCCTGGCGCCGCGCCGCGGTGAGCACGTCGCGCAGCGCCGTCTGGCCCAGCCGCCGCAACGCCTTGGGCGACAGGCGCAGCGAGCCGTCCGGCGCCCGCTCCAGCAGGCCCTGCCTGCGCAGCTCGCGCTCCAGCTCGGACAGCCGCCGCGCGTCGACCGCGGCGTCCTCGTCCAGCTGGCGCTCCAGCGCCTCGACGTCGATGTCCTCCAGCCGCGCCCCGGGATAGGACTGCGCGAGCTCCTCGGCCAGCGCGTCGATCTCCGCCAGGTCGGCCATCGCCTGCGCGCCCTCGCCCATGCCGAGCGGCTGGTTCCCACGCATGCGCGCCGAACCGGTCCAGTCCTCGCCCGGCCGCAGCGCCCGAAGGTTCGCGTCCAGCGACGCGATCTGCTCGACCAGCCGCTGGTCGCCGAACGCACCCGCCATCAGCTCCGCCAGCTCCGCGCGCTGCTCGGCCGACATCGAGTTCATCATCCGCTGCGCCGCGGCGGCCCGGGCGGCCAGCGCGTCGATCAGCTCCTCGGTGTTGCGCGGGTTCTCCGGGAAGAACTCGCCGTGCTTGCGCATGAACTCGTCGAACTGCTCGGTGGTGTCCTCGCCGCGCAGGTGCGACAGCAGCAGGTCGTTCAGGTCCGCCATCATCTGCCGGATGCGCTCGGTGTCCTCCGGGCTCATGTTCTCCAGGGCCTGCTTCATGCCCTGGAACCGGGACTCCATCAGCTCCCGGCCCAGCAGGTCCTGGATCTTGCGGTACGACTCGCGCGCCTGCTCCGAGCGCCAGTCGTACTCCGCAAGCTCACGCACGGCCGCCGCGGTGCCCGACGGCAACGCGTCCAGCTGCGCCTCCCGGAACCGGGCGTCGTCCGACGGGTCCTGGAACAGCTCCGCCTTCTCCGCCCGCACCGCCTCGTCCAGCAGCTCACGCACCTGCTGCAGCGTGCCGTCCAGGTTGTGCCTGCGCTGGATCTGCGAACGCCGCTGCCACAGGCGCCGGGTCAGCTCGTCCAGGCCCGACGTGTTCCGCGTGCCGCGCCGCAGCATCTCGTCCAGCGCCGAGCGCGGCGACCGGCCGTCCATCACGTCCCGGCCGATCGCGTCCAGCGCGTCGCGCAGGTCGATCGGCGGCGCGAGCGGGTCCGGCCCGTCGTGCCACGGGCCGTAGCTGAACCGGTCGGGGGCGGTCATGATGCCGCCTCCGCGGAGAAGAGCACGTCGGCGGAGGTCACGGCCCGTACACCGTCATCCCGCCGTTCTCCTCGGAGTCCTTGGCCAGCTTGCGCGCGAGGTACAGCGACTCGAGCGCGAGCTCGACGGCGGCCGCGATCCTGCCCGGCGGGTCGCTCGGCCCGACGTCCAGCCGGGCGGCGACCTCGTGCAGGACGGGCAGCTCCGGCAGCGCGCCGAGCACCTCGGAGCCCGGCACCCGCTCGCCGGTGGCCACCAGGTGCCCGTCGACGACGACGTCCACGAGCGGGCGCAGGTCCAGCCCGGCGAAGTGCACCTTCGCGGTCTCGGCCACCGCGCGGCGCAGCAGGTGGGTCAGGTGCTCGGCCTCCCGGCCCTCCTCGCCCGACTCGAACTCGAGCTTGCCGCGCAGCACGCCCGGCACGGCCTCCAGGTCGATCGGCCGCGCGATCGGCGGGTCCTCGCCGATCAGCGCCGCACGGCGCAGCGCCGCGGCCGACACGGTCTCAGCGGCGGCCACCGCGAACCGGGCCGATACCCCGGAGCGCTGGTCGATGGCCGACGACTCGCGCAGGTTGCGCACGAACCGGGCCAGCACCTCCAGCAGCGGGTCGCCCACCTCGGCGAGCAGCTCCGCCTCCTGCTTGATCACGTCGATCTCGGCGGCCACGGTCAGCGGGTAGTGCGTGGCGACCTCGGCGCCGAACCGGTCCTTCAGCGGCGTGATGATCCGGCCGCGGTTCGTGTAGTCCTCCGGGTTCGAGGTTGCCACCAGCAGCACGTCGAGCGGCAGCCGCAGCGTGTAGCCGCGCACCTGGATGTCCCGCTCCTCCATGACGTTCAGCAACGCCACCTGGATGCGCTCGGCGAGGTCGGGCAGCTCGTTGACGGCCACGATGCCACGGTGCGCCCGCGGTACGAGTCCGAAGTGGATGGTCTCGGGGTCGCCGAGCGTGCGGCCCGCGGCCACCTTCACCGGGTCCACGTCGCCGATCAGGTCGCCGACCGACGTGTCCGGGGTCGCGAGCTTCTCCGCGTACCGCTCGGAGCGGTGCCGCCACGCCACCGGCAGGTCGTCGCCGAGCTCCGCGGCGCGGCGGCGCGACTCCGGCGTGATCGGGTCGAGCGGGTGCTCGCCCAGCTCGGCGCCCGCGATGACCGGCGTCCACTCGTCGAGCAGGCCGACGATCGTGCGCAGCAGTCTGGTCTTGCCCTGCCCGCGCTCGCCGAGCAGCACCACGTCGTGGCCGGCCAGCAGCGCGCGTTCCAGCTGCGGGAGCACGGTCCGGTCGAAGCCGACGATGCCCGGCCACGGGTTGCGCCCTTCGCGCAGCGCGGCGAGCAGGTTTTCACGAATCTCCGTCTTGACGCCGCGCGGCACGTACTCCGCGGCACGCAGCTCCCCCGCCGTCTGCGGGAGCCCCTCTGGTGGGATCACCTGTCCTGTCACCTTCCCGACGCTACGCACGATCGGCGGAACGGTCGACGTGGAGCAGCTCCAGCTACTCCGCGTGCACGTCCTCGGGGTGGCCGTGCCGCAGCGCCTTGCGGTCGCTTGCGAAAATGATCATCTCGGCGACGTTCAGGCCGATGAGCACGACCGCGAGCACGCCGAGGGTGGCCAGCGCGGGCAGGGTCGCCGCGAGCGGCACCAGCGCCAGGATCACCGCGGCTGCGACGAGCCGGAAGACCTTCAGGTTCCGGTAGCAGCGGTACGAGAACGCGACCATGGCCAGCAGGTACAGCACCACGCCGCCGTACATCGCCCACAGCGGCATGCCCTTGAGCGGGTCGGACAGCGTGTGGTGCTCGGTGTCGCCGACGTACTCGAGCACCTTCTTCATGCCCAGCGCGAGCAGCACGATGCCACCCATCATGGGCAGGTGCAGGTAGGTGAAGGCGCTGCGCGCCATCGCCACCCGGTGCTCGCCGCGGGCCCTGGCCAGCGAGTGCTCGCCGAGCAGCGCCGAGGTGTCGAAGTAGACCCACCACAGGCTCGCCGAGACCGACAGGCCCAGCGTGGCCGCCACGAGGATGGGCCAGGAGACCGGCAGATCGGTGACGCCGACGCCGATGGCCACGATGGACTCGCCGAGCGCGATGATGACGATCAGCCCGTGCCGCTCGGCGAAGTGGCTCGCCGAGTTGATCCGCCAGCCACGGGAGCCGATGACCAGCGTGCCGCCGTAGTCGGCCACCACCGCGGCCACCCACAGCAGCAGCTGCGCCTGCCCCGACGTGTTCGCGGCCAGCAGGAGCAGCACCGTGCCGCCGACCATCGTCGGCGCGAACCTCGCGACCTGGCGGTGCAGGCCGGCGTCGTCGCCGCTGATGATCCAGAACAGCACGAGGTGGGCGAGGCGCAGCACCAGGTAGCCGAGCGCGAACACGGTCGGCCCGTGCAGACCGCCCGGCAGATCCACGAAGGACTCCGGGATCGCCAGCGCCAGCAGGAACATCGCGGCCATCGCGACCAGCAGGGTGACCCGTGCCCAGCCCTCGTCGGCCTTGACCACATTGGACAGCCAGGAGTACCCGACCCAGCACCACCAGACCACCGCGATCAGCAGCACGCCGCGTAGCAGGCCCTCGCCGGAGGGGTCGTGCGCCATCAACGCGGTGATCTGGGTAAGCGCGAACACGAACACCAGATCGAAGAAAAGCTCTAGGGTCGTGGCGGTGCTCGCTTCCCGGACCCGCTCGACCCGGACCCGTGCGGGATGTGTCATGCGCCTAGTTTGCCCACGAACGGCCAGGTTGGGGAGGGTGACCCGGGTATGTCGGAGGAGCAGCTCGAACTGCGGTGGGACCCGCGGCCCGGCGACTGGGGCGACGCGCTGCGGGCGGTCACGCCGATCTACCGCTGGTCGCCGTGGTTCGCCACCGTGCTCGCGACGTTCGGCGCGGTGCTGGTGGTCATCGGCATGCCGCTGCCCGGTTTCTTCGGGATCGCGTGCGCGCTGCTCATCGGGTTGCTGCCGATGGTCGACGTGTACCTGTCGTTCCGCCGCAACCCGGTGGCCGCGGCGACGGTGACCGCGACCGCGGACGAGTCGTCGATGCGGATGATGACCATCGACGGCACCGCGTACACCGACCTGCGCTGGTCGACGCTGGCCGGCTGGCTGGAGACCAACCGCAGCTTCGTGCTGCGCACCGAACGGACGGCGACCGCGCTGTTCCCGGTGCCCAACCGCGCGTTCGGCGCGCAGGACGAACGCCGCCGGTTCCGCGAGCTGCTGGAACGGCAGGTCGGCCCGGAGAAGCGGTGATCGAACAGCCACCCGCCCTGAACGGGTGACGTTCGCGATCGCGTACCCTGCGTTCGTGTCATCCCCCAGCGCGACAATGGCGGTCTGGTCCTCGGCCTGGCTGAGTGGTGCCGCTGCCGCCGATGATGTGCTCGACGCCCTCCAGGACTGGGCCGAACTGCACGAGGTCGTTGCCGCGGAAGAGAATCTCGCGGCCTCTTTGGAAATCCCGCTGCGCGGTGAACCCGGCGGCGCACCCGCGACGTTCCTCGCCGCCCTGCGCCGCACCGGCGTCGGCAGCGGCCGGCTGGTCATGCCGGTCCCCGGCGACGTGCGCGGGCTCGGCGGCGCGAGCGCGTTCGCGACCGAGGCGTTAAGGGCGGGCGAGGCCGTCGTGCTCGCCAATCTCGGGGTCGTCCCCGAGCGGGTCGGCGAGGGCATCATCCGCTGGATCGTCTTCGAGGTCTCGCAGACCGCCCCGGCGTCGAACGTGCCGCTCGGCGAGGCCGAGCACGAGCTGACCGGCGCGATGCGCGTGGCCGCGGGCATGCTCATCGAGCTGGGCGTGGCCAAGCAGCGCGACGGCGTGCGCGAGGAGCTGCAGGCCAGGGTGGCCGAGCGGACGAAGGCCAGCTGGCCTGCCGGAATGCCGCCGCGGGCGCTGCGCGTGCTGCAGCGGGCCGCCGAGGTCTCGGCGATCCTGGAGCTCGCGATGGAGGACGAGCCGGGCGGCGCGCTGTCCGCGTCGTCGGCGCTGAAGCGGGCCGAGGCACTGCGCCCGCTGTTCTCCGCCGTCCGCACCGCCCGTACCGCCGCGGTCGCGGAAGCGATCCGGGCTTTGTCCGATCACGCCGACCGTCTCTGACGGGTTCGCAACAAATTCACCAACATTGCGGGTAACGGCACTAGCCTGTGCCCGTGCTGATCGAGCGACGACTGCACGCGGGCATCCGGGACGGAACGGTCACCGTACTGTTCCGCCGCTGGCGGCGCAGGCAGGTCACGCCTGGCAACGTGTATCGCACGGCTGCCGGGCGGATCATCGTCGAGTCCGTCAACGAGGTGTCGCCCGCGCGCATCCGCCACGCGGACGCGGTGGCCGCCGGCTACCACACGGTCGCCGAGGCGGTCGCGGACCTGCACGGCGACGAGACCGACCCGGTGTACCTGCTGCGGCTGCGCTACGTCGACCAACCCGACCCGCGCGAGGTGCTCGCACACGACACCGAGCTGTCCACTTCGGACGTCGAGGAGCTCACCCGAAGACTCGCCAGGATGGACCGCACGGCGACCCGCGGCCCATGGACCGAGGACACGCTCGACATCATCCGGCGCAGACCCGCGGTGCGCGCGGGTGACCTGGCCGAAGAGCTCGGGCGCGACATGCTTCCGTTCAAAGTGGACGTTCGCAAGCTGAAGAACCTCGGCCTGACACTGAGCCTGGAGAAGGGCTACCGCCTCTCCCCGCGCGGCGAGGCCTACCTGCGCCTGCGCTGAGGCTCGCAGCACAGCGGCGCGCACGGCGCACCGTTGATCGTGCAGCCCGCCGCGGGCAGGTCCGACAGCCTGCGCGCGGGCACGCCGTCGAGGTGCTCGCGGACCAGCTCCACCACCAGCTCCGCGAACCGCGGGTCACCGCTGGGCGCCGCGGCGCGCGCGAAGCCCATGCCGTGGTCGGCCGCGCGCTGCGCCGCCTCGGTGTCCAGGTCCCACACGACCTCCAGGTGGTCGCTGACGAACCCCACCGGGCACACCACGACGGCCGGCACGTTCTTGCCGGCCAGCACGTCGAGGTGGTCGAGGATGTCGGGCTCCAGCCACGGCACCTGCGGCGGACCGGACCGGGACTGCCACACCACGTCGAAGTCGGCCACGCCCGCCTGCGCCGCCACCAGGCGCGCGGCCTCCGCGATCTGGCGCGAGTAGCGGCCGCCGCCCTGCTCCGGCGGGCCGGACGCGGCGTCGGCCGCCTTCGGCACCGAGTGCGCGGTGAACACCAGCCGGTACCCGGCGAACTCCGCGGCCGCCGCCCGCACCGCGTCCGCGTACGCGGTCACGAACAGCGGGTGGTCGAAGAAGTGGCGCAGCTTGACCAGGTCCGGCGCGCCATCGCCGGCGGCGGCGCGCGCCCGCTCGATGTCCTCGTCGTACTGCCGGCACGCCGAGTAGCCGCCGTAGGCGCTGGTCGGGAACACCAGCGCGCGGCGGACGCCGTCGGCGGCCATCCGCGACACCGTGTCCTCGACCATCGGGTGCCAGTTGCGGTTGCCGAAGTACACCGGCAGGTCGATGCCGGCGTGCGCCAGCGCGTCGGCGACACCGCCGATGGCCCGCCGGTTCAGCTCGTTGATCGGCGAGACTCCGCCGAAGGACTGGTAGTGCTCCTCCACCTCGTCCAGGCGTTGCGGCGGCACGCCCCGGCCGCGGGTGACGTTCTCGAGGAACGGCCGCACGTCGGCGGGCTTCTCCGGGCCGCCGAACGACAGCCAGAGCAAAGCCTCCACCTACTGGCCCGTCGCGTGCACGCCGCCGTCGACCATGATCATCGAGCCGGTGGTGGACGGCATCCAGTCCGACAGCACCGCACAGATCGTCTTCGCCACCGGGGTCGCGTCCTCGGCGTCCCAGCCGAGCGGTGCGCGGTCGCCCCAGCCGCTCTCCAGGTCGGCGAAGCCGGGGATCGACTTGGCGGCCATCGTCTTGAGCGGGCCCGCCGACACCAGGTTCACCCGCACGCCGTGCTCGCCCATGTCCCGGGCGAGGTAGCGGTTCACCGACTCCAGCGCCGCCTTCGCCACGCCCATCCAGTTGTAGGCAGGCCACGCGACGCGCGCGTCGAAGTCGAGCCCCACCACGGACGCGCCACGCGTCAGCAGCGGCCGCAGCGCAACCGTGAGCGACTTGAACGAGTAGGCCGAGACCTCCACCGCCACCGACACGTCCTCGCGCGGAGCGTCCAGGAACGGCGCGCCGAGGCAGGTCTGCGGGGCGAACGCGATGGCGTGCAGCACGCCGTCCAGCCCGTCGACGTGCTCCCGGACCCGATCGGCCAGCGTGTCGAGTTGCTCCTGGTTCTGCACGTCCAGCTCGATCACCGGCGCCGGCGTGGGCAGGCGCTTGGCGATCCGCTCGACCAGGCTCATCCGGCCGAAGCCGGTCAGCACCACGGTCGCGCCCTGTTCCTGGGCGGCCTTCGCCGCGTGGAACGCGATCGACGCGTCGGTGATCACACCGGTGATGAGCAGGCGTTTGCCCTCGAGCAGACCGGTCACGGACGTCCTCCTGATGCGT
>Ga0164241_10001865_pt1 | contig 24355 bp, 17 predicted proteins | sample OricomyardsoilBY_FD_108780 | JGI IMG/M metagenome (GOLD analysis project Ga0164241, IMG submission 108780) | Backyard soil microbial communities from Emeryville, California, USA - Original compost - Back yard soil (BY) | ecosystem: Environmental > Terrestrial > Soil > Unclassified | place: USA... | reverse complement strand
TTCTAGGCTAAAGAGCGACCGATGTTGCTCGTCTTCGCACACCCTTACCCCGACAAATCGCGAGCAAATCTGGCGCTGCTCGACGCGGTTCGCGATCTGGACGGGCTCGAGCTGCGCTCGTTGTACGACTTGTACCCGGGGTTCGACATCGACGTGCCGGCCGAGCAGGAGGCGTTGACGCGCGCCACGACCGTGATCTGGCAGCACCCGACCTATTGGTACGCCCCGCCCGGATTGTTGAAGCATTGGTTCGACAAGGTGCTGCTGCGCGGTTGGGCCTACGGCGATGGCGGCAACGCGTTGCGCGGCAAGCGCTGTTTGTGGGTCACGACCACGGGCGGTGAGCCTTCGGCGTACGGTCCCGACGGTATGCATCGGCGCCCGTTCCAAGAGTACGTGCCGCCGGTCGAGCAGACAGCGCTCTTTTGCCAGATGAGCTGGGAGCCGCCGCTGATTCTTCAGGGCTCACATCGGCTGACCGACGCCGAGCTTTCGGCTTACGGGCGCGAGTACCGCGAGCGACTGGAACGGCTGCGGACCGAGGCCGGAGGCGCGCCATGAGTCACCACTCCATCTTGACGGACGCCATCGTCTACCTCGCGGCGGCCGTGATCTGTGTGCCGCTGGCCAGTCGTTCCAAGCTCGGCTCGGTGCTGGGGTATCTGGCGGCCGGCTGTGTCATTGGGCCGTTTGGCTTGCGGCTGGTCGAAGACCCCGAAGCCACGCTCGAATTCGCGGAAATTGGCGTGGTCTTGATGTTGTTCGTGATCGGCCTCGAGCTGGATCCATCGCATTTGTGGAAGATGCGCCGCAGCGTGTTCGGCGGCGGTGCGCTGCAGTTGTTCGCGTGCGCGATACCGCTCGGGCTCGGGCTGCTCGGGCTCGGGCTGCCGTGGCAAGGCGCGTTGGTCGCGGGCTTGGCCCTGGCTCTTTCGTCCACGGCCGTGGCCATGCAGACGATGGCCGAAAAGAGCCTGCTCACGTCACCCGTGGGCAAGACGTCGTTCGCGATCTTGCTCTTTCAAGACATCGCCGCGATTCCGCTCTTGGCCATGGTGCCGTTGCTGGCGGAGCGCGCGCCCGGAGAAAGTGCCAGCGGCTCGGGCTGGTTGGGCGCGGTGAAGGTGCTGTTCGCAGTCGCGGCCGTGTTCGTGATCGGCCGCTTTTTGACGCGGCCGATCTTGCGGATCTTGGCGAACACGGGGCTGCGCGAGGTGTTCACTGGCTTTGCGCTGTTGCTGGTCTTGGGCATCGCGCAGATCATGGCCAGCGTCGGCATCTCGATGGCGCTGGGCGCGTTCTTGGCCGGTGTGCTGTTGGCCGGCTCGGAATACCGGCACGCGCTCGAGAGCGACATCGAGCCGTTCAAGGGCTTGTTGATGGGTCTGTTCTTCATCGCCGTCGGCATGAGCGTCGACTTCGGGTTGTTGACCCATCGCCCGCTATTCGTGCTCGGTTTGGTGCTGGGCTTTCAGGTGCTCAAAGTGTTGGCGCTCCGGCTCGTGGCCGGCCCGCTGGGGGTGACGACCAAGCAGCGTTGGCTGATCGGCGCGCTGTTGGCGCAAGGCGGAGAGTTCGCGTTCGTTGTGTTCGGCGTCGCGCGCTCGGCGCGGCTATTGCCGGGCGATTGGGACGCGCTGCTTACCCTGGCGGTCGCGCTGTCGATGGCGCTCACGCCCGTGTTGATGATCTTGCACGACAAATTCGTGCTCGCGCGTCAAACCGGCGAGCGCGAAGCGGATGAGATCGTCGACGAGGGCACGCCGGTCATCATCGCGGGGTTTGGCCGCTTCGGACAAATCGTGGGTCGGCTGTTGTTCGCCAGCGGCGTGAAGGCCACGGTGCTCGATCACGACCCGGATACGATCGAGTTGCTCAAGCGCTTCAATTTTCGAATTTACTACGGTGATGCCACGCGGCTCGATTTGCTGCATGCCGCCGGGGCGTCGCACGCAAGCCTCTTGGTCGTGGCCATCGACGACCAAGAGAGCAGCGTGAAGCTAGTCGAAACCGTGCGCGAGAACTTTCCGAAGCTTGCGATCGTGGCGCGCGCTCGCAACGTAGGGCACTGGCAAAAGCTGCGCTCGTTGGGCGTCGAGATCGTCGAGCGCGAGACGTTCGAGGCGGCGGTGAACATCGGGCGCCACGCGCTCGAGGTGCTGGGCGTGCGCCCGTACGAGGCCAAGGAGCGCGCCGACGTGTTCCGGCGCCACAACGTACGCGCCATGGAAGCCATCTTGCCGCACTGGCAAGACCTCGAGGCGCGCACCAAAATGGCCATCTCGTCGCGCGACCAGCTGGAGCGCCAAATGGAGAACGATCGCCGCACCGCCGACCCCCACGGCGTCCGCGGCTGGCACACCGACCCACCCCCCGCCGCCGGCAGCGAAGAAGCCCTGGCCGAAGCCGAGGAAGAAGCCGAAGAGGAAGCCGAGGACGGGGCCGAAGCCGACGCCGACGCCGCCATCAAGGGCACGGAGTCGTAGCCAATCGCCGAGTCCCGAGATTCACAGGGAGTCGCGGATGGCGGCGTCCGCCGCCCCGATGCGATGAAACCGGGAGGCCACCGCTACGGGGGGCCCATCCCAGACAAAAAAGTGACTTCGGAACCGAAGTGACTTTTTTGTCTGACCAGTCGGAGTGACTTCGGAACCGAAGTGACTTTCGATTGTGGGAGGGGCTCTCCGTTTCGAGTTTCTTCCTAGGGGTAGGTCGGGGAGATTTTTTCGAGGGCGGGCCCGTCGCCTCGACGCGTCGGGTGCGCGTTGGGCTCTCGCTCCGGGCAAATGCTTCTGGTTCGGTCTGCCGGTCTTCGAAACAGAAATGCGTTCTCGCCTCCCCGCCCTCCTGTGGCGCCCGCTCGCAACGACGCCGGTCAGTTCATTCAGGTACACCCCCAGTCTCGTTTGGGGCGACGCCGCCCAGCTGGGCGGCGAATCAGTAACCGGGCCTGCCACCCCAAAGACGCTCGGAGTCGTTATCCGGCTTTTCGGGCACGGCCACGTTTACGGGACAGCGAGGTACACAGTAGGGACACAAATCTGCGGCGAAAATCCCTGGACGCGGCTCGCCCGGGTACCTACAAACGCCCCTCGACACCTCTTCCCCCGTCGCGATCTGTCAGCAACCCGCAACGCAAGCTTGGCTTTTGGCGAGGACCGAAGCGAAACGTACTCCCTGTACGTGAGCATCGGGCCGCAGCGAAAACGAAGCCAAAAACCAAGATCGCGGGGCGTGCTCCCCCGATGCCCCACCGATCCTAGAAATGTGGCTAGTCCGAGTAGCGCTCCAGCGCCCCTATACGTTCGTGGTGATGTCCCTGCTCATCGTAGTGATGGGCGTCTTGTCCATCATCAAGATGCCGACGGACATATTTCCGAACGTCGACATCCCCGTCATCTCCGTAGTGTGGAACTACGGAGGGCTGCCGCCCGACGACATGGAGCGGCGCATCACCAGCAACTTCGAGCGCTACCTTACCACCGTCGTCAACGACATCGATCACGTCGAGAGCCAGACGCTCACCGGCGTCGCCGTCATTAAAATTTTCTTTCAGCCGCAGGCCAAGATCGAAGAAGCCATCGCCCAGGTAACGGCGGTGTCCCAGGGCGCGGTTCGTCAGATGCCGCCGGGCGCGACCCCGCCGCTGATCATCCGCTATAGCGCGTCCAACGTTCCCATCTTGCAATTGGCGCTGGGCAGCGAATCGCTCAGTGAGCAAGCGCTGTTCGACTTTGGCGTGAACTACGTGCGCGCCGACATCGTCACCGTGCCGGGGGCTCAGATACCGTGGCCGTACGGCGGCAAGCAGCGCCAGGTCATGATCGATATCGACCCCAAGCGGCTGTACGCCTGGGGCTTGTCGGCGCGCGACGTGAACACCGCGCTCGGCCTCGGCAACGTCGTGCTGCCGTCCGGCACCGCAAAAATGGGCACCGGCGAGTATCCGGTCGTGTTGAACAGCAGCCCCGAGCTGATGGACGAAATCGGCTCGATTCCGATCAAGACCGTGCGCGGCACGCCCGTGTACGTGCGCGACGTGGCCCACGTGCGCGATGGCAACTCGCCGCAGACCAGCATGGTGCACGTCGGCGGTCGACGGTCGGTGCTGATGAGCATCTTGAAGCTGGGCGGCGCCAGCACGCTCGACGTGGTCGCCCGCATCCGCGCCGTGTTGCCTTCGACCATGGCCAAGGTACCGCCCGAGATCAAGGCGTCCTTGCTCTTCGATCAAGCGGTATTCGTGCGCGCGGCGGTGGACGGCGTCGCCAAAGAAGCGGCGATTGCCGCCACCTTGACCGCGCTGATGATCTTTCTGTTTCTGGGCAGCTGGCGCAGCACGGTGATCGTCGTCGTTTCGATTCCGCTGTCGATCTTGGTGTCGGTGACGTTGCTGTACGCGCTCGGTCACACCCTGAACGTGATGACGCTGGGCGGCATGTCGCTTGCGGTCGGCATTTTGGTCGATGACGCGACGGTGGCGCTCGAGAACATTCACCGCAACATGGCGATGCGAAAGCCGTTCATGCGCGCCATCGTCGACGGCGCACAAGAAATTGCGGTGCCGGCGTTCGTGTCCACGCTGTGCATCTGCATCGTGTTCGTACCGGTCGCGTTCATCACTGGCCCCGCCAAGTACTTGTTCGCGCCGATGGCGCTGGCGGTCGTGTTCGCGATGCTGACCAGCTACCTGCTGAGCCGCACGCTGGTGCCGACGATGGTCAAGTACCTGCTGGAAAAGGAGGCCGCGGCCCACCACAACGCCGGCCACGACAGCAACCGTTCCGCGTTCTTCGCCGCGTTCGAGCGCGGCTTCGAGCGCATGCGCGACTGGTACGGGGGCTATTTGGCGCTGGTGCTTCGCCACCGCGCCGTCACGGTCGGGGCGTTCGGCGCCTTCGTCATCGCGTCGTTGGCGCTGTTTCCGCTGGTTGGCCGCGATTTCTTCCCCAGCGTCGACGCTGGCTTGATCAAGCTGCACGTGCGCGGCGTGCCCGGCACTCGCATCGAAGAGACCGAGCGCCACATCGCCGACATTCAGCGAACCATCCGCGAGGTCATTCCTCCGCGCGAAATCGACACGCAGCTCGACAACATCGGCGTGCCGTACAGCGGCATCAACCTCTCACTCAGCGAGGGCGCGCTCATCTCGTCGGCGGACGGGCAAATCATGCTCTCGCTGAAAGAGGGACATGGTCCCACCGGTGACTACGTGCGCAAGCTGCGCCGTAAGCTCAACGAGCTCTACCCGGAGACGACGTTCTTTTTCTTGCCGCCCGACATCTCGACGCAGGTGCTGAACTTCGGCTTGCCGGCGCCGATCGATTTACAGGTGGTCAGCGCCCCGGGGCGGGAGCAAGAGGCTTACAACCTGGCCCGCCAGCTGCGCCGCCGGGTCGCGGCCATTCCCGGCACCGCGGACGTGCGCTTGGCGCAAGTGCCGCGCGTGCCGTCGTTCAAGGTCAACGTCGACCGCACCATGGCCAGCCAGTTCGGCCTCAGTGAGCGCGACGTGGCCAGCGATTTGCTCGTGTCGCTGTCGTCGAGCGGCCAGGTGGCGCCCAGCTTTTGGGTCGATCCCAAGCGCGGCATTCAGTACCTGGTCGCGGTGCAAACGCCGCAATACGGCGTGGATTCGCTGGACGCGCTCCGACAAACGCCTATTTCGACGCCCGGCGGCACGCCGCAGTTTCTGTCCAACGTGGCGCAAATCAGCCGCACCAACGGCCCCGCCAACATCACGCACTTCAACGTGGCGCGCACGTTCGACGTCCACGCCAACGTCGACGGCGCCGACTTGGCGTCCGTGGCCGCGCAGCTGAAGCAGCTGGTGGCCGAGGCGAAGCCCAAGTTGCCGCGCGGGGTCGCCCTCAACCTCAAGGGCCAAGTCGAAAGCATGGACGGCTCGTTCCACGCCCTGGGCTACGGCTTGTTGTTCGCGGTCTTGCTCGTGTACTTGTTGATCGTCGTCAATTTCCAGTCGTGGCTCGATCCGTTCATCATTTTGATGGCGCTACCGGGCGCGCTCGCCGGTATCGCCTGGATGCTATACGTGTCGCACACGACGTTCAGCGTGCCGGCGCAGATGGGCACCATCATGTGCGTGGGCGTTGCGACCGCCAACAGCATCTTGGTAGTGAGCTTTGCCAACGCCCAGCGCAAGCTCGGCCTTACCGCCGTGCAGGCAGCGCTGGCGGCGGGTATGACGCGCCTTCGCCCGGTGTTGATGACGGCGATGGCGATGATCATCGGCATGTTGCCGATGTCACTCGGCCTGGGTGAAGGCGGCGAGCAGAACGCGCCGCTCGGTCGCGCCGTGATTGGCGGCCTGTTGTGCGCCACGCTTTCGACGTTGTTCTTCGTGCCGGTGATGTATTCGCTGCTGCGTCGGCAGCCGCCCCGCGAAATCGCGCTAGTTTTAGAGGAAGCCTGATCATGGATGAGCCACAAAAGCCCCAGCTGAGCGACGCCCCCACGGCCGAGCTGGGCTTCGCCTTGCCCGAGCCCGCGCGACTGTCTCGCGGGCGCGCGCTCACGTTGGGCATCGTGGGTGTCTTGTTGCTGGGCGGCCTCTTCCTTTTGGTGGCGCTGCCACGCAAGGCCGCCCGCGCGGAGCTCGAGCGCGAGGCCGCCAGCGCCAGCAACGCGGCGCCGCGCCTGGCCGTCGCGCCGGCGAAGCTCGTCTCCAGCGAACGGGCGCTGAAGCTGCCGGCCAGCATCCAGCCGCTCGAAGAGGCGGTCGTGTACGCGCGCGCCAACGGCTACGTCGCCCGCTGGCTGGTCGATCTGGGTGACAAGGTCAAAGCCGATCAGCTGCTGCTCGAGATCGAGACGCCCGAGATCAATCAAGAGCTGGCGCAGGCGCGCGCGGCGCTGGCCAAGGCCAAAGCCGCCAAAGCCCAAGCCGAAGCGGGACGGGTATTGTCGAAGAGCCGCTTCGACCGCACCGGCAAGCTCGTCGACGCCGGCGTCGCCTCGCAGGCCGAGCTGGAACAAACCCAGGCCGAATCCTCGGTCGGCGACGCGAACATCAACGTCGCCCAGGCCGCCATCGACGCCGAGTTAGCCAACATTCGGCGCCTGATGGACGTGCAACGCTTCTCCAAAGTAACCGCGCCGTTCGCCGGTACCATCACCGCCCGCAACGTGGAGCGCGGCAGCTTGGTGACGGCCGGCAACGCGACGCCGCTTTTCAAAATGGCCGCGACCGACACCGTGCGCGTGTACGTGCAGGTGCCGCAGGACGTCGCCGCCAGCGTCAGCGTCGGCGCCACCGCCAGAGTGAGCGTGCGGGAGCTGACCGGAAAAGTCTTCGAAGGCAAGGTCGCGCGAACGTCTGGCGTGCTCGACTCGGTGACGCGCACCCTGAACACCGAAATTCGCGTGCCAAACCCCGACGGCAAACTGATGAGCGGCATGTACGCCGAGGTGCAGCTCAGCTTGTCGGCGCCACGCCAAGTCTTCGAGATCCCGGCCACCGCGCTGTTGAATGACGCTCAGGGGCTGCGCGTCGCCATCGTCACCGCCAACAACACCCTGCATTTGCAGCCCATCGCTATCGAACGCGATTTGGGCGCGACGATTCAGATCGCCAGTGGCGTCAACGCGACGGATCGCCTCGTGCAAATCACGGGCGCAGATTTGACCGAGGGACAAAAAATCGAGCCCGTGGCACCCAAGGCGCCGGCTGCGCCCGCCAAATAACGCCGAAAAAGCGCTACTGACGTCGAGTGCAGATGTTCACGCCGAAGATCGTCGGCGTGCAGAAGCGGAACGGTGGCAGGCATTCGTCGGCGGTCTGGCACAACTGCCGATCACGACCGGTGCCGATGTTGTCGCAGCGCGATTTGCAGCTCGAGGCGGCGTTGACGTCGCCCGTGATGCTGATGCAGCAGATGCCGTTGCCGCCGCAGTCTTCGTTGACGGTGCAGCCGAGCACGGCCCCCCCGCAATCTTGATTGATGCCGATGCAGCCGAGGCCGCTCAGACCAGCGCAGCAGACCTGGGTGTCGGGATTACAGCTCTGGGTGCCGCACGTGATCGGGAAGTCACTGGGCGCTCCGGCGCTGGTGATACCGCCGGCGCTGGTGGTGCCGGCGGTACCATTACGGCCGCCGACGCCGGCGCGACCGCCGACGCTGACGCTACCGCCGGTCGGGATTGGCCCACCACCGCCGACGATGGCCGTACCGCCAAAGCCGGTCGGCCCCGTGGCCCCCATGCTGTTCGCCCCACCCGTACCGTTGCGGGTGCCGCCAGTAGTGGTGGAAGTACGCCCGGCGGTGGTGCTGGCGGTCGCTCCCTCACTGATCGTGCCGTCGGCATTGTACAGGTAGTCGCCGGGTTCCGAACGGCCGCAGGCTTGGACGAGAGGAAACATGCAGGACGCGACGAGCAGCGCGCGGAGCAGCCGAGCAGACCGGGGCAAGGAGGCCATGGGCGAAGGCTAGTACCGACCCAGCGTGCGAACCAGGCACGGGCCGCGTATGCTGGGGCCTCCCGGGCAGCCATCCGCTCGGTCTGCTTGGGAATTTAGGGCCGCCCGCGTCCCTGCCCGAGTGGTTTTTGGGGCTCCGCCCCAAAGGCAATTTGTACCGAATGGACGCCGCCGCCACCTCCTCTATCGAAGTCGTAAACACCCAGGTTTTGCTAGCCCTCTCGGGGCCGCAATCCAACCTACTGGCGGAGGTCGCGCGGCAGAGCGGCGCCGACGTCAGCTTGCGCGGCAACACCATTTTGGTGTCCGGTGACGTCGACGACGTCAAGCTGGCCGAGCGCTTCTTGCGCGACGCGGCGGAGCTGGTCGGCAAAGGCTTCGACATCGGACCCAACGACGTCGCAAGCTCCATGCGAGGGCTCCGCGCCGATCCGGCGCGTTCGCTGGTCGAGCTGCTCGACGAGACCATCATCGTCACGGCGCGCAAGCGCCCCATCTTGCCCAAGAGCCGCGCCCAGCGGCAGTACGTCGAGGCCATCCGTACGCACGACCTCATTTTCGGCATCGGCCCCGCCGGCACCGGCAAGACGTACCTGGCCATGGCCATGGCCGCGTCGTGGCTGATGCAGAAGAAGGTCAAGCGCATCATCATGGCTCGCCCCGCCGTCGAAGCCGGCGAGAAGCTGGGCTTTCTGCCCGGTGACTTGGCCGAGAAGGTGAACCCGTACTTGCGCCCCCTGTACGACGCTTTGCATGAAATGCTCGAGTTCGAAAAAGTCGAACAACTGCGCGAGCGCGGGCAAATCGAGGTCGCGCCGCTCGCGTTCATGCGCGGCCGCACCCTCAACGACTCGTTCGTGATCCTGGACGAAGCCCAAAACGCCACCAGCGAACAAATGCGCATGTTCCTGACGCGCCTCGGCTTCGGCTCCAAATGCGTCGTCACCGGCGACATCACCCAAACCGATCTACCCTCCGGCGCCCGCAGCGGCCTGCGCGAAGCCCGCGAGCTGCTCCAAGGCACCGAAGGCATCGCCTTCTGCGGCTTCACCGACGAAGACGTCGTGCGTCACCCTCTCGTCCAAAAGATCATCGTCGCCTACGAAAAACGCGATCGCGAGAGCGAAGCGCGCCGAGCGGCGGCTGACGGACGATAGATGGTTCGACCGTTGCGTTGACGTTTAGACGTCACCCTTGCGGAGTTTTTCACACGGCTCGACGATCGCGAAATCCGGGCAGCCACAGCCGCAGCATGCCGGCCGAGCTGGCAACCCCGAGCGACCACAACTGCTGCTCGCAGGCGAGCTGCTCGGCTTTGCCGCCGGCCGAGATAGCTAGCGCCAACCGGGCGACGTTCGCGTGCAAGGCCATGCCGACGCGCTCGAACGACTCGGCCGCAAACAACAGGCGGCGCCTACTGTCGTCGTGCCGCCCCTCGAGCGCCAGCGCGCCGCCTTCGAGCAAGGCGGCGAGACCGAAGGCCGAAGGGATCGCTTCGGTCGCCAGCCGTCGCGCGTCGGCGTAGGTGCGACGCAGCCAGCGCTGCCGCTCACCGCCCTGCATCACGCTCGCCTGGCCCAAAGCCGCGCGGCCGCGCAAGCCAAGCAAATCGATGCGTTGGAACTGCACACGCGAAAGGTGGCCACGCCGCAGCATGAGCCAGGCGTATGAAACGTTCGCCCACGCGTTCTCGACACGCGCCTCGTACAGGTCGACTTGCGCCAAAACGTACGCGCCGCACATGTGCTGGAACGTCGCCAGGCGCGACGGCCATTCGTTCATGATGCGCGCGCATTCGCGGCGAACGGCAGGCGCATCGTCCAAGCCCAGACCGACCAGGTGCAGGGGGCTCAAAATCAACGAGGTTTCGGCGTTGCGGTCGCCGCGGGCTCGCGCTGATGCCATCAGCTCCGGCAGGCGATTGGCGGCCTGGCGCAGGTTGCCCCGAAACGCCGTGGACCAGAGGGCAAAGGCCTGCGCGGTGACGATCTCCCAGGCAGCTCCGGTGCAGCGAGTGCGCAGGGTTGCCTCGGCGCGTTGGCATAGGCGCTCGCACGCTTCGAATTTCCAGTCACCCATGCTGGCTACGCCTTCGGTGAGCTCCAGCCAGGCGGTGTTCTCGTCGGACGGACACTCGACAGCCAGCTGTCGCGCACTCGCCCGTAGCGACGCCGCCAGCTTGCCCGTTGGTCCACCGGCCATGCCCAAGGTGGTGCCGAGCAGCGCGGAGCACCGGACGATGCGTTCTGTGTCTCCCGCGTCCAGCGCCAACAGCAGCGTGCGGGCCTGAAACTCCGTCGCGCGCAGGTGATGAACGACGCTCAAGCCCGTCGCCACCGTCCAACAAACGTCCAAGCGCAGCCGCTCGCTGCCGGACACGGGCTCTGTACGGCGCGCGGGCGCGACGCCACGCAGCTTGATGCGGATCAGCGCCCACAGCAGCGACAGCAGGATGGTGAAATCCCAGCGCGGTGCCGACAAACCGAGCTGGCGCAGCAGATGAAACAAGATTTGCGTGCCCTGTTCGACGTGTCCGGCTCGCAGCAGCTGCTCGCCGGCGCGGCGGCGTATGTCAATCGAGCTCAGCTCGTCGAGCTGGGGCGCGGCGCGCAAGTAGGCGTCGGCGGCGTCCCTACCGCGGCCGGCGTTGGCCAGAGCGTCCGCCAGCCGCAGCTCGAGCCGGTGCGCGCCGCCTCGGACTTTTCGAAGCGCAGCGCCAACCCGAACATGGCTGCTGCGTTTTCGAAACCCAGCTTTTGCAGGGAGCGCTCGCCCGCAGCCACGGCATAGCCGAGCGCCTTGGCCTCCTGATTAGCGCCGGCAAAGTGGAGGGCGAGCGCCTCCAACTCTTGGGGCGCGGTTTGCTCGATGGCGCGCGCGACGCTGGCGTGTGCCTGGCGGTGTTGATCGAGGTGCAGCGCGTGAAATACGATCTCGCGGATGCGGTCGTGATAGATGTCGACCAGCTCGTCTTCCGCAAAGCCATGAAAGCTCACGAAATTTTCGTGACGTAGCGTAGAGAGCACCATCGAGTAATGCTCGGGCGAAATATTCGCCGCCAAGCGCGCCGTGTCGTGCCGCAAAGGAGCGGAAGCGACCGATAACGTGCACAGAAGGTTGCGCGAGCCTTCGTCGAGCGCCGCCAGCCGACCGTTGATCGCGTCGGACAGCGTGCTGACCTGCTCGGCGACCCCGGCGCCATGGATCACCAACTCTTGAATGAACAGCGGATTGCCGCCGGCGGTCTCGCCAATCTTGGCGCACTCGAGCGCGGAGAGGGTCGCGGGCCCGCCGAGCCGCGCGATCAAGGCTTGGCTCTCGTCGGGCGAAAGCGGACGCAAATCGATGCGGGTGACGTCGTTGCTCCCCTCGAGCAGGGCCGCGAGCAGGTCGCGCGGAGTCGGGCGAGTGCTCAGCAGCAGCATCAGGCCCGGGGCTGGCTCGGACATGATGTGCGAGAGGAGCGAGGCGCTCTCATTGTCCAGCCAGTGTGCGTCGTCCAGCACCAGAAGGACTGGTTGGTGCTGGGTCAGGCTGCGCAAGAGCTCACCCATCGCCCGAAACGCTCGCAAGCGCGCCTCTTGCGGGTCGAGGTCGAACAACACCGGGCGGCCCAGCGCCTCGAACCCCGGTACCGCGCGCATGACCGGAAAAACAGCGCTCAAATGCTCGGCGTTAGCGGGTCGCGGCGGCAGATCCTCGCCGCGCGGGAGTTGGCCTGACAGGCGCCGCGCCAGCGCGTCGACCAGCCCGTCGATGCCGCGAAACGGCACAGCCTCGCGCTCGTAGCATCGGCTGGACAAGACCAAGACGTTCGAGTCCTGCGCCACGTCGCGCAAGAAGCGCTGCACCAGGCTCGACTTGCCGATCCCCGATTCACCCTCCAGCCTGACCAGCGCGCACCCACCGGCGCGGGCCCTAATGAGCGCGGCGTGGAGCGCAGCTAGCTCGGCTTCGCGCGCGACGAACGCATCACGCGGGAAGTGTTGGCGAGAGCGGAAGCTGGCGCTGGCCTGCGCCGCCGACACCTCGATGCCCAGCACCTGCGCCACGCGCGCGACGTCGGGTCGGCGACGCGCGTCGAACGTCAGCAGCTCGAGGCACAAATCGCACAGCTCCGCGGGCAGCTCCGGAACCCAGTGGCTCGGTGGAGGCAGCTCGCCGCGCGACTCCGCGAGGACGTTTCTGATCGGCAGATGCGCGTAGGGGGTGCGGCCGGTGAGCGCTTCGTACATCACCACCCCGAACGCGTACCAGTCGGCGGCCGCCGTGACCTCCATGCCCAGCAGTTGCTCGGGAGCCATGTACGCGAACGTGCCAGCTACTTCTCCGCCGACGCCCTCGCCCAAGCTCGTTGCCAGGCCGAAGTCGAGCAAGACGACCCTGCCCTCGGCGGTCACGTTGATGTTCTGCGGCTTGACGTCACGGTGCACGAGACCGGCGCGGTGCAGCACGATTAGCCCGCTGCCCAGCTGGGCCAGCGCCTGGCGCAGCCGTGGGACCTCGAGCACGCCGGCGTGCGGCTCGCGCCAGCTGCGGGTGGAGTCGCGCACGCCGCTGTCCGACGCCATATCGTGAGTCTGCTCCGAGGCGGTCTCCGCGAACCCGTTTACGACACCGCCAGGCCTGACGTAATCGAGGAAGCTCTGCCCGCGAACGAACTCCATCGTGAAGTAGAAACGCCCGTGCTCCTCGAACAAGCCCAAGAAGCGCACGACGTTGGGGTGCGACACGTCGGAGAGCGTGCGAAACTCCTGCTTGAAGCGCAGCAGGGATTCACCGGTTTGCTCGTGCAGCTGCTTGAGCGCGACGCGCGCGCCCGTCGCAAGCTCGCGAGCTTCATACACCGTCCCGCTACCGCCGACGCCTAGCGTGCGGATGAGCTCGAAGAGCTCGGAGCCGCGCAGGGCGGAACTGCCCGACGCCGCTCCCGTCACTAGATCCCCGGCAGCGCGCGCGCCGAAAATTCATTCGCGAGCACCGACTGGCTGCTGCGCGTGGTTCTGACGGCTCTCATGTCAGCGAAGGCCCCTCGGTACATTTCCTTGATGGTCTCGTCAGCCGCATGGACATGCTTGACTAGATGCACCAGGCCGTTCAGCTTCAGGCAGATTCGCGATAGTGATTTCATCGCTTCGACCTCGCGGTTCATGGGGAGGATGAGCCGTTCGAAGGTGAAAGTAACGGCAAAAGCATCCATATTTCGGCTAGACGATAGCAGAAAGCCATGCGGATCTTGGCCAACGTACAAAACGTCGATCAAGGCCGGGTCGATCCTCCTCTCCGTGAACACGCTGTCGGCGTCGCGCAAGAAGGCCAACAGCCGCTCCGAAGACCCGGGCGCGTCCTTCACGTTACAGGGAATCATGAAGGTCTGCTGGACGAGCCGCCCGGGCAGGCCAATGGCCTGCAGGGCCCCCCGCACCCGGCGATTGCCGTCCTCGAAGAACGTGTAGCCAGGCAGCGGGTCCACGAACTGCCGTGACTTACCCCGGTACTGCCGGTAGGTCAGCCAATAGCCCAAGGTGCGCAGCAGCGGAAAGCTTGCGGCGATCTGTAGCAAGATATGCGCGACGGATTGCGGGCTGTGGAAGACCGACCGCGGCAGTGTTTCGGCCGGCTTGGCCGGCTCGTAGGTAGACCGGGCGAAGAGGCCCCAGCCACTGCCGCGCAAGTTCACGGCTACCGAGAGCGCCTCCGCCGGTACTGCACCCACCGGCTGGCCATGGCAGGCGTTGCGATGTGAGCACACCGAGTCGACGAACGGCACGAGCAGCTGCTCGTAGCGTTGCCTGACGGGTGCAACGTTGGCTGCGGTGCGCGTCAGGCCTTCGACGAGCTCGAAGGTGGTCTTCACCACGCTCGCTTTGGCGGGTAGCTGCAACAGCTTGTAGGTGATCTCGAGCACCGCACCCACGTAGCCCAAGCCACCGATTACCGACAAAAACAACGAATAGTTGGGCGTCTGTTTGTCGTCCGTGCAGACCAGCACCTCGTTGTCGAGCGTGAGCAGCGTAAAGCTGGCGACGTGGGCGCCCTCGCGGCCGACGCTGGGCGAGAAGCGCCCCAACGAGTTGGACGACAAGGTGCCGCCCGCACTCGCGACGCTACTGGTAACCATGATGTGCGGCACGAGGCCGACCTCGCTGGTCGCGGCCAGGATGTTGCCCCACTTGGCGCCACAGCCGACCGTCACCGTGCGCGCGGCCGCGTCGACCTCGATCTTGTCGAAGTGCTCCAGGGAGATCACCAGGTCCTGGTTGAGCGACTGCGTGTCGAACGCCTGACCGCCGGCTCGGAAGCTGACCTTGCGCTTAGTGCGCTCGGCAAAGGCCAACAGGCCCTGGAGCTCGTCTACGCTGCGCGGAGCGCTGAACAGCGCGCGCACTTTGTCGCCACCGTAGCTTGCCAGGGTGCGCCTCACGATCAACGGCAGGCGTGCGTTGGGATCTGCCGGAAAGCGGTCGAGGATGGCGTCGAGCGACGGCCAGGCATAGCCAATCAAGCCCGCGAACAAGTTCATCGGAATCAAGATCAGCATGGGCGTCAGCTTCTTGAAGTCGGTGGCGTGAGTGATCAGCAAAACGAAGCTGATGCCGTGGAAATAGAACACCGTGCCCAGCACGACCCAGTTGATATCCTCGGAGCGCGAACCGCGCGGGATTGTCGCGCACAGAAACCCCAACGCCACGAAGAAGAGGACTGCGAAGACCGCCGTCTCTCCAATTTTGGCGTACAACGACTCAAGCGGTACCTTCAGCACGAAGAAAACCCCCGCCGAGATCACACCGCCGACGAGCGGAATGAGCCAGTCCAGGAACCAGCTGCTACTACCCTTCAGCGAGGCAATGCCCGGCATGAGCTGGCTCTGGGCGTGGGAGGCGCGATTGACCCAGTGGAACAAGGCGCGGACGATCAGCCCGTAAACGGCAATGCCAATCGTCCAAGACAAGAAGTTGTCGTACGGCACACCCATGAGGGTGTCGAGGTGATCTGGAGCGTTAACCGTAGGGACATCGCCCTTCCACGTTTGCCAGGTCCAAAACTGGTGGGCCTGCGCGACGACGTCGAGCGAAAGATCGATATTCACTCCCAGCCCACCTGCCACCAGTGACGAGGCCACCAGACTCTTCATGTACGACTTGCCGGAGGTGGTTGCGTTGGCGGCCATCCGTTGCGAGGTGAGCGTCGAAACGTAGAACACCATGCCCCAGCCGAGCGCGACGCACAGCGGCACTTCTACCGGCGTGAGCAGAAAGAGCTTCACGTTGTAGAAGTAACGGGCGTGTTCGCGGTGCGAGATTGCGTACTCTGCCCCTAGGCCGGTGAGCGTCCCGAACACCAATGTTGCCACCCAGCGCCGGCCCTGCCCGAGCGCGTTGAGGAACACCAGAAGAAACATGGCGTAGACGGTGTACTCGACAGCGCCGCTGGCAAAGGTCGGTTGGTAATTCATGGCTCGATTCAGCCCTTCTGCTGGGGCCGTAGCGCTGCTAACGGCGCGCGACAATAGGAGTTACGACGAATGAGAATAGTACTCAGTCGACATCCGCGGGCTCCACCGTAAAAATGTCTATGAGCTCGGCTCGCGGCTCCAACTCGGCGCTCGATTTCGGCGCGCGCAACGTGTCGCGCGACACGCCGTGGCTGACGGCGATGACGAAACCAGTCAAGGTGCCGCGCCCGGTGCGTTGGTCGACGCGCAGGCGAAAGCGGATGAACGCCAGATAGCGATCGACGGACGCGAATGACGAAACGAAGGCGTGCTGCGTGCCGCACCAAAAGGCAAACGCGAGCGCCAACCCAGCCAGGGCCGGGAACACGAAGAATTGTGCGGCCCCCGCGGCGAGCGGGGGTAGCAGCGCGCCCGCCGCTCGGCACGGCCAGGAGCCGAGGCAACTATCGTGCAGGCCAAAGGCCACCGCGCGTGCCACGATGACCGACTCGCCGATGGTCAGCGCGCCCAGCACCGCCGCGACGAGCACCAGCGAGATCACCCTCAGGAATGAGCGGCGCGGCTTGGGCAACCCGGTCGCGAGCAGCAGCGGAATCACCCCCAGCAGGGCAAACGTCGCCAGCGCAAACAAGAAGTCGAGCAGCACCCGGCCAAAACTCCGATTGCCCTGCGCTGCCAGCACCAGACCGAAGCCCAACAGCAGTAGGGGCGCCGCAAAGCCCAGCAATCGCTGCCCGATCCCCTGCTTTCGCGCTTCTTTCTCGCTCGGCTTGGCCTTGAACAGCTTAAACAGCAGCCAAACGATGGCGGCGAACGCCGCCAGCCAAACCACGCGCTGCTCGGGCTGGATATCGACCGGCGACGGAACACTGAACAACCGCTCGACCGCAGGCCGAGCGCTGGGCCTAGCGAAGCTGCTGGCGCCCAGGCACACGCCCAACACCAGCCCCAGCACGTTCAGCCCGCGCCGCCCGATCATGTACCAGGGATTGAGCAAACGACGCAACACGGCCCTCGCTCCATCTGACACCGACGGATAGAGCACTTCGGCCGGTTTGCCACCAGCGAGCGGCGAATGCAGCGCGGCACCGCCGAGGCCGCTGACCAAAGAGGTGATGGGACTCGCGCCCGGGATCGGTACGTGCTGATAGCGCGCGTAGTGGTGGGTATCGCCCGAAAACCACAGCACCAGCCGTTCGACGACGGTGCGCGGCAAGCGCTCGCAAAGGGTGCCAACCCAGCCCGCCAGCGACCCGTTGACGAAAGCCGGGTTGGGCGTGGCCAGCAACACGTTTTGAGCGCTGTCTCCCGCGCCCAACGACTTTGCTCGTTCGTACAGGTAGGCGCGTTGGCGGTGATCCAGATCTCCACCGTCGCGCGCGTCGAGCGCCCAAAGCTGCCATTTGCCCGGCAGCGGCAACACGAAATAGCTCGCCTCTTGCACTGCCTCGTAGCCGAGCGGCAGCAGGGGCTCGCTGGTATCCGTGGAGGGAGCTGGCCCGGCGGGGGCCGGTTGGCGAAACGTGCGCCCGAAGCCGTCTAGGTTGTCGTACCAGTCGTGGTTGCCCGGAATGCCCAAAAGTGGTCGCGGGTCGGGCTTAGCCTCGGGAAACCGCTGCTTCCACGCGTGGTTCATCGGACGAACGAAGCGCTCCAACAACTGCTTGGCTTCGGCGACTGGATAGGCGGTGTCGCCACCGACATACAGGAACCGTCCGCGCGGTAGCGCATTTGCAGCTTCCTCGGCAGTGCCAGCCTCGACAGCTAGCGGGCCCTCGAGCTGGGGCCGATCACCGGTGATGTCGGCCAAGCCGTCAATGCGTAGATCCCCGTGAAAAAGGTACGAAATAGAGTACGCGCCGACATCGGAGTCGCCGGTATCGGCGACGAAGTCGAACCAATAGTCTTCGTGGCGGGCCTCAACGCTGGTGGCGCTGGGACTGAGCTGCAGGCCAAGCTCTTTCGGCCTCATCCAATCCCGCGGGTCGACGCGATCGGGAAGCACCGAGTAGAGCAGCGGTTTGAGCGCCGTCTCGATCAACACCTTGCCGAGGGCCCAGTCCACGGGCCCTTGAGCTGGAAATGGAGGGGGTGACGATGCCAATGCTCCGGGTCGTTATCGTTCCTGACCAACTGGGTACATGGTCATTTCTTAGTACTTCGAAGCAAGCGGAGCGCGAAATGGCTGGTAAGGGCCCGCGAATGGCTAAGTCGGTCGAAGATCGTGGTCGAGGCGCCCGGATGGCGAGGCGCGACGAACGCGCATACTGCAGTATGTAACTGACGAGCAACGAAGCCAGGCGGGAGGCATCGCCCGCGAGATCGATCGACTTAGTCTTCGCGGGCCCTAAGGGAAGTCCCTGACTTCCGACGCCGTTCTTCGCGTCGACGCGACTCGCGTGCTTCGCCGTTGGCTGCTGTCGGCGATGGCACCAGGACTACCACGCCACGCTCGCCGTTCTGCTGGCCGCAATGGAATTGACTACTGCACTGTCGGTTGCCAAGGTGCCAAGTCCGTCGTCGAAGCGCCAGCAAACGACGAGCCCGGCTTCATGCTGCCTGCAAACAAGCGCAGCAACAGCTCACTCCTGCCCGAGACCTTTAGGCGCCGAAAGACGGCCGTAATTTGGTTGGCTACGGTGCGCGTCGAAGTGCCGCGATGTTTGGCAATCTCTTCGTAGGTCGCGCCTTCGATCAACGAGCGTACGACCGCCAACTCGGCGGGAGGCACCATTCGATCGAGATCGAAATCGGGTCGTACAATCGAGACCACACGCCTCAGCGAGCCACCCAGCTCGATAAAGCTCAAGGTGCCCACGGCTCGCAGGCTGGGGACACGCGCGGCGCGCGCCGCCAGCATGAGCAGCGGGTGAGCGCGTGATGGTTTGGTGGCGATACCCACGGTGCTCAGCGCGAGCCGAGCGTTGAGCGCGACTGTCGACGGTGCCAGTCCCAGCTCGATAGCAATCCGCTTCTGGCCCTCACCATTGAGCAGGGCCTCCAGGATCTGCAGGCGCCGGCCTTCGACGGGGACCGCCGCGTCCTGCACGGGCAACGTCACGAGAAAGCAACGCGTCTCGGTGAAGAACGCGTCCACCACTCGACACAGCCCCAGGGACAGCTCCTTCCACAATAGCGCGAGGCTGATCTCGACCGCTGCACGCTGGTCAGCGAGAACCAGCGCGTTGCGCGCGGCATGGAAGTCGGCAATTGGCGACGAAGTCGTCGCGAGCTCGCGCAAACGAGCGCCGGCAAAGCCAATAGAAGATGACACGTTCAGTTCCTCCATCGATTTGTTTGCCCCCGCAGCCCGAGGACCTTGCAACCTCGATGCCGAGGCAGAACGCAACAAAACGAACCGACCAGCCGCCCCGCTTTGGGAAAATTCAGCCCATTTTCTGGGCGTCCCGGGCGGGCGCATGGGCCTTGGCCCTCTATAAGGCCGCTGAGCCCCGTGAAAGGCGAGCCTTCGCCTGTCCAATCGATTGGACGCACCTGGCAAACATCCTAGTCAGCAAGAGAGCCGACTTTGCCCCTGCCGCTAACGCGCTTTTGGACCTGGATTGAGTCGATGTGATGACCATGTCGGCGCGGGGCGCATAGGCGTAAACACTCCTATGCGGGTGCGATGGCTGGCCTACGTGAGCGGACCACGGGCCCTTTTCGACCCGAAGACCGGGCATTGGTATTATATTCAAACGCCATGGGTCTCGCCCCCGGCACGCCAAGAACTAGCGGCGTCGAAGTGGCGTCCATGGCTCGCCTGCTCAAAGAGCGGGATCTTTACGTCGGCCTGCTAAGTCTCAATCACCAGAGCGACTCCGAGCAGTTCCTGAAGGACGCCCTCGGGCTCATCACCGGGATCGTGAGTGCGGAGCGCGGTTGTCTCGAGGTGTTCGACGCGCAGGGTGCCGAGCACAGCTGGTTCCACGCTGTCGGTTTTGCTCCCGAAGAGCTGCAGAATGTCCGAGCTCTGATGTCGCGGGGCATCATTGCGGAGGCGGTTGCTTCCGGTCAGGTCGTCCTAACACCCTCAGCGCTGCTCGACCCACGCTTCCGCGACCGCGCGAGCGTCAAGCTGTCTAAGATTGATGCGGTTTTGTGCGCGCCGATCGGCCACGATCCGCCGCGCGGCATCTTGTACCTACAGGCCGCCACTCCAGAAACGTTTTCGCGCGAGAGCGTCCAGCAAATCGAAGTATTCGTTCACCACCTGGCGCCGCTCGTGAGCGAGATAGAGCGCAAGCGCCGCTTGGCCAAGTCGGACGCGGTCGCCGAGCTGCGCACGCAGCTCAAGGCCGACGAGATCATCGGCAAGAGCGCGGCGTTGGCCAACGTCCTGCGTGAAGTGGCGGTGGTCGCTCCGCTCGACGTCGGTCTGTTGTTGCTCGGTGAAACCGGCACCGGCAAGACGCAGCTCGCGCGCGTGCTTCATCGCAATAGCCCGCGCGTCGGCGGCCCGCTCGTCGAGCTCAACTGCGCGGCGTTGCCGGACCAGCTGTTCGAGAGCGAGCTGTTCGGGGCCGAAGCGGGGGCGCATTCCACGGCCGCGCGGCGTATAGAGGGCAAGGTAGCCGCCGCCGACAAGGGCACGTTGCTGCTGGACGAGATTGGTGAGCTATCGTTGCCCTCGCAGGCCAAGCTGCTGCAGCTCCTCCAGTCCAAGTCTTATTACCCGCTGGGCTCTTCGCGTCTCAAAACGGCCGACGTCCGTATCATCGCCGCCACCAACGTGGATCTAACCCAAGCGGTAGCCGAAAAACGCTTCCGTGAAGATCTATTCTACCGCCTGCAAGTCATCTCGATCCGCTTGCCGTCACTGGCGGAGCGCAGCGAAGACGTGCCGCTCTTGGCACAGTTCTTTTGCGAACGGGCCCGGCGCGACCACAAGCTGCCGTTCGTGGAGCTATCGCCCGCCGCCTTACGCGCAATCGAGCACACGGAGTGGAATGGCAACATGCGTGAGCTGGCCAACGCCATCGAGCGCGCGACGATCCGCACCGCAGCCCAGGGCCTGCAACGCATCGAGGAAAGCCATGTCTTTCCGGAAGGCGGCGCCGGGCCCGATGCCGCGTCGGCGGTCACCTTCCAGCAAGAGACTCGGCGTTTTCAGGCCGCGCTCGTGAGCAAGACGCTTGAAGCCACGGACTGGAACGTCAGCGCTGCGGCGCGGCGTTTGGATCTAACGCGCGCGCACCTGTACAACCTGATCAAGTCCTTCGACTTGAAGCGCTGACGAGGCCCTCGCCTACTTGACCGGTCCGCGCCGCTGTCATTCTTTGCTTCCCCAAAAAAGAGAGGCGTGCCCCCGGAGGGAACACGCCTCGTTCATCGAGCTCGGCAAGCTTGGCGGCCCGCAGCTGCTAACTGCCGACTGCCAACCGCCAACTCTCCTTCACTTCAGGTCGAACATCACGGCGCACTTGGCGCTGTTGTCGGCCGCGATCTCGCAGCGCTTGAGCCGCGAGTCTTTCTTCTGCTCTTGCTCGACGAAGTAAATGTAGTTGAGCTCCTTCGCCTCGGCCGAAGACGGCTTGATGAGCTCACGGGGCGGGGCACAACCCACGCCGACGGCCGCAAACGTCGTCGCAATCAATAGGAAAGCAATGGTCTTCATGATCAAATCTCGCTTTCCTTGCAGTTGGATTCACTGCCGTCCGCCGCAACGTCGCACACGATGAGCTTGTGCTCCGTGCCCTTGTCGTTGGACCAGTGGTACCAAACCTTGTTCGTCGCGGCGTAGCCGACCGCGCGCAGCTGCAACGGCACGCACGCGCTACCGAGCACGGTGAAAGCGAGCAGGCCGAGAGCCGCCAGCTTCTTAACGGGGGTATTCATTACTTGCCTCCTTCAGCGGGCGCAGCGCCCTCGGCGGGAGCGGCGGGAGCCCCGGCAGCAGCGGGGGCCGCTTTCGAGCCGCCGTTGTCGAAGCCCTTGAGGCTCGCGTCGTAGTCGACGAGATGGCACTTGAAGCCTTCGCCGACCTTCTCGCACGTCCAAACTTCCGACGTCGGCCACGCCCACAACACGGCGTAGTGCATCGACAGGGTTTGGATCTTGTAATTGTTGTAATCCTTGTGGGCGATGATGTCGGTAATGTCGCGACGAATCACGCAACCTGACATCAACGACAAGGCACACACCGCGGCGCCAATGAATCCGAGTTGTTTGATCATTGGAAGTCCACCTCGTGCAACTTACAGTCGGCGAGCGTGCCGTCGGCGGCGCGCTTGCAGTCGCCGAGCGTGTACGCGCTACCTTCTTGCACGACGAACACGACGTCGTTCGTGCGAATCGCATAGTCCTGCAATAGACGGGGGGCACACCCGCCAGACAGGACTGCTAGTCCCAAGACAGCGGCAAACGCCACCGTCTTCCAGCCCATGATATTAGTCGTCAACGTAACACCTCGCTTCACGAAGCCACCTGAGGACACACCTGCTCGACTCCCTAACGACCCGAGCGACAGCGGAAGCTAGTCAAACCCCCCTTGGCTCGTCAAATCACGAACGCGCCTATTTTCAGTCGTGGTTGGGGTGAAGCATTTGGTCATCGCATACCTGGGTGATGCGATGACCCATTGAATAAAAAGATTTGCACTACGTCACGGCTCGCCGATTCAGGCCTCCGGGAACCTTTAGGCGTCGCTCGCCTCCGCGGGGACGGCGCGAACGCCAGGGGCGGGCCCGGGGGGTTTGGTGGCTCTGCGGCGAGGACGGTCGGCCGGCGATTTGCTTCGGCACGGTTTCAGACGTGACGAATTCCTCGGCAACTTCGTACAAATGCCCCAAACCGACGGGCCTGATCGCAGCCACCAATCGGCCTCGCTCCATCTTTCCGGACGTGTTACCTCCCGCCCATGCCTGAGATTCTCCACGTTGAAGCACGCGAAATCCTCGACTCCCGCGGTAACCCGACGGTAGAGGCTGAGGTCCACACTTCTTCCGGCTTCGGCCGCGCGGCGGTTCCGAGCGGGGCCTCGACCGGCGAGCACGAAGCCAATGAGCTGCGCGATAACGACAAGAAGCGCTACCTCGGTAAGGGCGTTCTTCAAGCGGTTGAAAACGTCAACGACAAGCTCGGCCCGGCTATCGTCGGCATGTCGGCCCTCGACCAACCTTCGGTCGATCAGCGCATGCTCGAGCTCGACGGCACGCCCAACAAGTCCAAGCTCGGCGCCAACGCCATCTTGGCCGTGTCCATGGCCTGTGCGCGCGCGGCGGCCGACACCGTAGACCTGCCGCTCTGGCGCTACCTCGGTGGCGTCCAGGCGCGCGTTCTGCCCACGCCGTTGATGAATATCATCAACGGTGGCGCCCACGCCGACAGCGGCCTGGAAGTGCAAGAGTTCATGATCGTGCCGCTCGGCTTTCCGACCTTCGCGGAAGCGCTGCGTGCCGGCGCCGAGGTCTTCCACAACCTCAAGAGCATCCTCAAGAAGGAGGGCATGGTCACGGCCGTCGGCGACGAGGGCGGCTTCGCGCCGCGCCTCGCGTCGAACGAGCAAGCCATTCAGCGCGTGATGAGCGCGATCGAAGCCGCCGGCTACAAGCCGGGCGAGCAGGTCGCCATCGGCATGGACTGCGCGGCGAGCGAGTTCTACAAGGACGGCAAGTACACCTGGGACAAGCAGCCGCGCACCGCCGCCGAGCTGTGCGACATCTACGCCGACCTGATTAAAAAATACCCGATCGTCAGCATCGAAGACGGCTACGCCGAGGACGACTGGGAGGGTTGGAAGCTGATGACCGAGAAGCTCGGCAGCAAGATCCAGCTCGTCGGCGATGACCTGTTCGTCACCAACGTGAAGCGCCTGGCGCGCGGCATCGACGAGAAGATCGCCAACTCGATCTTGATCAAGGTCAACCAGATCGGTTCGCTGACCGAGACCCTCGACACCATGCGCATGGCCGCAACCGCTGGCTACACCAGCATCGCGTCGCACCGCTCGGGTGAGACCGAAGACGCGTTCATCGCGGACTTGGCCGTCGCCACCAACTGCGGTCAGATCAAGACCGGCTCGCTCTCGCGCTCCGATCGTATTGCCAAGTACAACCAACTCTTGCGCATCGCCGACGAGCTCGGCGACGAGCAGGTGTACAGCGGCAAGACGCCGTTCGCGCGCCGCTGACTGGCGCGGAGCGCCGCTCGCGGCGTTCAACACGAAAACGCCTCGCCTCCGCGGGGCGTTTTTCGTTTTGTGGCCGGTGATCGTTTCCGCGGGCCGACGCATTAAGCGGGACCATGGCTCGCCTACTTCGCCATCCGTGGGCATTTGTCCCCGCTCTTCTGGCCCTCAGCGCCTGCTCCGCCGGCGGCAAGGATGGTGGCTCGTCGCCGTCGGACACGCCCGGGACCGGCGGTCACACTTCGGGGCCGGTCCTGAACGATCCGTCTGCGGGCACCTTGGGGCTCACCGTCGGGGGCACCGCGAACGGCAGCGGCGTAGATCCGGGCTGCCC